>ERZ888423.1369-NODE-1369-length-21131-cov-11.919434_pt1 | contig 21131 bp, 11 predicted proteins | sample MGYA00520523_ERZ888423 | MGnify/ENA primary metagenome ERZ888423 (study PRJEB32303, sample SAMEA104408611) | aquatic metagenome | biome: Brackish water; feature: Pelagic; material: water | place: Baltic Sea | collected 2014-06-08T10:24:00 | depth 30,27 m ...
CGAAATACGATAATATGGATAGCAAAATCAGAGATTTACTTGGGGAATGCGGGCTAAGTGACATTCTTACGGTGATGCAAGCTTCGCGCTTCGATGTCCGTCGTCAGGGTTTTTGGGACCAAGAGCGGCCTAACATAAGACAGAGTTTGGCTCATCTGGTTGGTTTGATTATGCGGCTTTCTGGCGGTGATGCAAGCGTCGCGCTTCGAGTGTTTTTCGCTTGATCCTTTCGCGTTGTGTAGAATGGCTTTGTCACGCCCGAAGTAGACATCGGCAGGTGTGACGTTGTTGATGCTCTTATCGAGCCGCTGGTGATTATGGTGATCGAGAAACACTTCGGCCTAAGACTCGAGATCGCACGGAACGGCGTCGTTTTCCAAAATGATGAGGGTCTTTAAGGTCTGGAGCCATCTTTTTCCCGGCATGCAATTGTAGATCCGTCTGCCGCGTAGCAACGACCTTACCTTCGGTTTACGGATGAGACTTCCTGCCAAAATCCTTCGGCTCTAGGAACCTTCCTGCGCGATCCGTTTTCTGAGCCGTTCCGCATAGGTCTTTTTCCACCCACGTTGCGGTGTGTTCAGGAACCAACTTTTGTTCAGGTCCCACGACGTATTTACGGGTTCGCTTGTGACGTCACCAACATTGGGCAAATAACCGGCCATATTGTAAATGGTAAGTTCACTGAACCAAAGCTTTGCATCGTCAGATAGAATATCAACGCGCATATGATCGAAGTGTTCACCGATTTGCCGCGATATTTCCAAAGCCTCCGCGGTGTTGGGGGGCAATGGGCGGTTGTCCGCTATGCGGGCTGCAATAGCAGCATCTTGAACGATGGGCGAAGGTCCGCAATGGGCCGATTTTGTTGAAAAACTCGGAAATTCAGATCTCGTAATTTTCGGGCAAAAGGGCATCAAGCCAAGAAGTCAGATGAGAACGTTCCTGAGGGGGCCAGAGCTGACACATGAGTGGCGAAAGGCCAATCTGGCCGAGCCCCTCGCCACCAAAAGCTGGTCGGCCTGTAAGGCAAGAAATTTCATCAATTAGAGCCAAAAACGGAGTTTTTCAACACAATCGGCCGGAAGTGACAGGTGCTGCGCCATGCACATTTTGGCACTAAGGGCCAAAATCCTCCTTCCACTTCCATAAAGATCTAACTCTCATGCCTTTATGCAAATGTAGTAAGAAGCCTTAGATATCCAAAGTTGATCCACCTTAACTACTGGCCCGAATTCCTGCGTCCACCGCTGTCCAACAAATGGCGAGTAGCTCATACTGCCCATTCCTAAAAGTCATCGATCTCGGCTTTGCTTAGCCGCAACGGCACGTGCATCCCCAGCGAATGTTGCGAATGTTGCGAATTCCTCGCTGGCCTGTCCGAGCGCCCGATTGGCGGCGGAAAGCGCTCCGCATTGCGAAACGCCTCCATGATCAACTCGCGCGCATCGTCTGGCGGCAGCAAGGCTAGCTCCGGATGATACGGTAGGCCTTCCGCGAATTCCTACCGTTGATGCTGACAAGCGCAACGTCGGACTTCTTGAGATGCCCGTATTCTTCAAGAATCCGCATGAGGACCTTGATCTTTTCGGAACTCCTCAGCCTACGAGGGCCACGCTTCGAGATTTCACTGACGTCAATAAAGTCACCAGCGTACTGGTTGCGCAGCCAAATGCGGAGGTCCTCCGCGTCAAGAAGATTTTGCGAGACGTGTCCGGTATCGAAGATGCGAACCGCTTCAGCGAGGTAGAACTCCATGAGCGTGATCCCAATTGCCATCTGCTCGGGGCCGATCAACTGCGCCTCCGGATCTTCGAACAGGGCGATGTTGCCTGCGATGCGGGCGACTTGCTCGGCCGCCTTGCCCGCGAAGCCGGAGATGTTTGCATAGAGGCTGCCCTCCGACTGTTGTGTTTCGACCAAATTGTAAAAGTCGACCAGCCGCACCCGCGCCGTTGCTTCGAGCCGCAAAGTCCGAGGGGTGAGCTCTAGGCGGTTGTCCTTGGCAACAGCGGGACGTTTCTCAAGGAGCCCGACGATCCTTTCGTCAAACGCCCCCATTGCTTCCTTGGCGATTTGCTTTTCACGAAGGGCCGCCTCATCCTCACAAAGGAACCTCGTGCCTTTCAGGCTCTCCGGCATGGCAACCAGAACGCGTGAGAGAATACCTTGGTCGCGCAGTTCGTCATTCGTGAAGAGCCTTTGCGCCACCAAAGGCTGGATCGACAGGTGCAGCGACATGCGGCGGCCGACGAGGTTGGTTGCGCCGGCACCCGCCCGAACTTTGTTGATGTCTTTCCCGTCCCAGAGATTGCTCAAAGCAGCTGCAAAAGCGAGCTGGTTCTGCGCACTCATGGAGTAGCCGCCCACGATCTTCCCACCTTCGTCGGAGGAAAGGCCAATTGAGGGCTGGCCGAATTCAAGGTGCCGCACAAGACCTTCATACGTCATATCGTCGAACGAAATCTTGGGACTGATCGGCTGAGTGCACGGAACATTATCCAAAGCAGTACTTTCGTTATCAATGACGCCCCCCCCGGCACCCCCCCAGCCCTTCGATATTTGACGTTCTTCGAAAAGAGCGAGCTTCTTCGCGTACTTCGCGAGCAAGGGTTTCTCGAAGAGCCGGATGGCCTGCATCGCAAGTCCGTCAACGCTAGATTTCCTCGCGCTGGACTCCGCGACGCTAAATGCAAACAGGCATAATGGGGCTTTGCCAAACAGTGTCTCGGCGTCCGCATGAGATTGAGCGGCAATGCTGATGGCATTCAACACACCTTGCAGGGCAAGGGCCGTCGGCGCCTGAGTCAGCGTCGTGATCGCCGTAATTACCGCGATAAGAGGACCGAGATCAGCGAGCGGGACCTCCGTCGCTTGCGGCAACGGCCGCATGAGGGGAGTGGGTTCGGGCGACTTGTCATTAAACATAGGATCTCCAATTGCCAGTCGGGAAACTGGCATCTTTTTAATGAAACTATTTGTGTATGTTCTGGCTTGCCTCAGGGCGAAACTGGTCGGAAGAGATTAGATGCCAGCAGCGTTCACCAGGTTCGCTTCGATCCAGGCGTCAAGGTCAGCGCGGCGATAGCGCACCGCACGAAGACCAATTCTGCCGATTATCAGTTCTAACGGACCAAGTGCGTTCCAAGGGATTGGTTGGGCTTCACGCAATTCACCGAAAATTAGCGTTGGTTCAATCATGGTATCATTCACGGAATAGTTCTCCCATTTGCAAAACCTAAGAGGTTTGCATTGATGTCTGTTTCAGTTTTGATGAAGAGAGGAAGCAGCTGGTCTGCAGGCCAGTGTCTCTAAGCCAAGGTCACCATCGACGTTTTGCTGCCGTTAAGCATTAACTAGGCCGAGTGCTTATAGCTTTGAACACGGTGCGCATTGATCCATTCACGCAGATCTCCAACACGGTAGCGTACGCAGCGACCAAACTTGATCATCGGGGGACCACACCCTTTTGCGGCTGACACTTCGAGGTAGCGTTGGGAGACTCCGAAATGAACCGCAACCTCACGGCGGTTGAGCAGTCGATCGTCTTTGAGCTCATCTTGCATATTAACACTCCTAAATACGTGGCGTGCTTACATGTTTCACAAGAGTGCTGCCCACGTCATTGGGGAACGTTCGCTTTCGTTCGCTTTTTGAGCGAAAGCGAATTTTCAAATTATGGCATTTTCTTCTAAATGCATTATATTGAACGCTTTTTTCTCCTGTCAGAAATTTTCTTCTGAAGTCGCGCATGAGTTTGCCCAATGCTTCGGGTGCGGATTTCTTGACAACCCAGTTTCCAATCTCGCTCTAAGATCTCCCCGTAATAGTCGACCAATCGATTAGCCGCTGCAAGCGCTGAGGTAGCTTCCCCTGACAGCAACATCGCCAACCCCTCTTCTACGAAAGGTTCGTCAGTTGTGGTAAAACCTGTGCTTTTGGATCGGCTCGGGCTCCGCAGAGTTTTGCTACTGGAAGCCGATGCATCTTGCACATCTCCAAAACCAGCTAGGTCACTGGTGATGATAAACCGGAGGCGATCCGCGCCGCTTATTTTCGAAATGTGCCTGCCGAGATCTCCAAGTCTCATGACACTCAAAATGCTTGGCGGCTGTAGCGCATTTTCCAACGCAAAGCTGTCAAAGCACTTGGGATTTACCCAACCCACGATTTGATCGTTTAACCCATCAAGGGCAAAACAGAGTGCCCATCCTCTTTTGATCGCAATCAGTCCAATCTGTTCCCAAGCAAACATCAGAAAGTTGCGTGGATCCCCCGTCACTTCAAAATTGCCATGCGACAAAGCTCCATAGCTTTCAAATAGCTGGAGCGACCTCTGATACTCAGGGTGGGCACGCTCATGGATCTCACCGCCGAGCTCGGAAAGCGTCATACTTATCGGAATTTCCTGTTGGGTCATAGCGTCCCAATTCAGCGTCGACGGACACCATAGGCGCTGACGTCAGACACCTCAAAGTTCTGGGCTGGGGATGGTTCTATCTCAGCACGATCCTGGATGATTACAGCCGCTACATCATCTCATGGAAGCTCTGCACCAACATGCGGGCTGAAGATGTGACCGACACCCTCGACTTGGCGTTGCAAGCGTCAGGCTGTGATCAAGTACATGTCGTTCACAAGCCGCGCCTACTGAGCGACAACGGATCCAGCTACGTCTCTGGGGATCTGGCTGAGTGGTTGCAGGACAAAGGCATGAAGCACTCGCGCGGGGCACCGTATCACCCGCAAACCCAAGGTAAGATAGAGCGGTGGCATCAGACTTTGAAGAACCGCATCTTGCTGGAGAACTACTTCCTGCCTGGTGATCTCGAAGCCCAGATCGAAGCCTTCGTCGATCACTACAATCACCAGCGATATCACGAGAGCATCAACAACGTCACGCCCGCCGACGTCTACTTCGGACGGGATAAAGCCATTCTACAACAAAGGGAAAGGATCAAACGAAAGACGCTCGAAGCGCGACGCTTGCATCACAGACAACGCGCCGCATAATCAAAACAACCAGATGAGCCAAACTCTCTCTTAGTTTAGGCCGCCTTTGGTCCCAAAAACCCTGACGACGGACAATGTCGTTCCACTCCAATGATCGGAAATTTAGATCTCGCCTCACCTACAGAGCAATGGGGGTGTCGAATGTCCATGCCGTATGCGCCCTATTCTTTGTGACAAGGATTATCGCGAAGTCATCGAATCTGATATCCATGCGGGTAAGCGGATCCCGTCTTTCAGATGAAGCGTAAGCTGGGCACGGATTCCGATCTTGTTGGTCTCAGAACGCAGCTTTGGACGTGCCGGATGTACCTCCATGGCCACTTCCAAGGTGGGCGCGTCGAGCTGAGCCGCCTTCCCTGCCCCTCGGCCCATCTCCAAGGCAAACCCAAGCGCCGTCTGCCGTGCGGCCCAAGCCGCACCTTAATGATCCACTCAACTGCTACGGTGCGGCTTCGCCAATCCGGCCATTCGCGGCTAGTTCTCTGAGCGATCCTTAAACTGAAACGTCAACTGGCGATTGATGGTGAGGTGGGACAGCGGCCTGCCTAGTAAGTCTTCTGCCCTCAAGATGACTGTGGCCGAGGCACGCGCGTCTTCGCCTGCATCATGGTGATGAAACTCAAGCCCAAGGTGCTTCTTGAGGTTTGCGAGACCATGCCCCCCAACCCCCTTCAACGCGGGCCATGCCTGACGGGCAACTGTGACGCTGTTGGTCCAATGAGACGTTATCATTGGCAATCCATACCGAGCGCAGGCGGACGTCAGAGCCTTTTCATCAAATGTGCTGTGCTGCACGAGGCTATGCGTATTCAAGAGGTCAAATAATGCGGCATAGACCATTGGAAACGTTTCCGCGTCCGCCACAGTTTCAGCGCAAATCCCATGCAATTCCGTGTTGAACGGCTCAAACGGTTCCTCGGGATCGATCAGGACTGAATAAGTCTGCAAACTGCCTGCGGCGCTGACGAAGCAAAGCCCGATCTGACATATGCCACCGATCGTTTTGCCCGCCGTTTCGACGTCCAATGCGATAAAACGAAAAGGCCCGGGAGGCAGCGTCGTGAGGTGACAAAATTTGTTCAACACGCCCTTAGCTACCTATTCAGCACTTTTCCATTCAATCGGTGTCACGTAGACGATGCTATCGTCGACACTGATCATGATCTCGCCATCCTGAATGTTCACCTGCAACTTCATTGAGCGATTAGCCAGTTCGCCAAGATCACCGGTCTCTTTCTCCAGAAAATTTATAACCTGAAGGTTATCAAAACGGGTGGTGCTGTTTTTGATCTTTTCCCACCACATCGCTGCGGTCCTCCCGCCGTAAGTGTAGACAATCACCTTGCTGGCTTTTCCACAGGACTGGCGCACAACCTTCTCGCTCGGAAGCCCTAATGCCACCCACAAGTTCAGCTCGCCACTCAAGCTTTTTTGCCAAATGTCGGGTTCATCATCTGTTGAAAGACCTTTGGTCATTTCAAGTTGCTCATGGGCATTCAGGGCAAAGGCAAGGATACGCACCATCAGCCGTTCATCCGTCTCTGAGGGATGTTTTGCCACAGTCAGCTTGTGGGTCTCGTAATAATGACGATCCATATCGGAGACGGAAAGTTCAACTTTGTAGATGGTAGATTTTTGCGCCATGATATGCCCCAGAATAGCGAAGTTAGTGATGCCTAATGCGTCTGGTGGCTTTCTAAATTCAAATAACCCGCATCAAGCGTCCCGATGTTTTTACGCTGGCAACGGTCCGTAATAACAGACCGTTGCCAACACAATTCAGAACTTGGCGATCATGTTGATGAAGACGCCTTCGTCGTCTTGCACAAGGTCGGTCAGATCATCAGAGAATGATCCGAAGTTATACCCCACACCCAGCTTTAGGTTGTTGCCAAAGTGGCGGTAGCCTGCCGCCAGAAAGCTGGTTTCAGACGTTTCGCCCTGAACAGTTGTGAAGTTGCGCACTTCGATCATCGCGTCCCATTCATGCACCAGATGATAGGTCAAAGACCCTGCCAGCAGGTAGGCATCGTTTTGCACAAACGCCGCGGTCTCATCCGGTGATGTTTCCGCAAGCCGGTAGCCCAGTTTGCCCGCAACCGCCCAGTTTTCGTTCAGGTCATAAATCGCATCGACGCTTATCACATGGCTGCGTTGGCGTGGGCCGTTTTCATCCACACCGTCGACGCGTTGTCCATACATATCATGCAGATACCGGTAGCGTGCCAACACGTTCAACTGGTCATCCATCACCGGTCGGAACGCATAGCCCAGCACAACTTCGCCGAACTCGCCGTCCAGAAGCGATCCCTGGTCGGTATCCGTGCGGGCATAATCCAGTCCGGCAATAAAACGCGCTTCGTTGCTGAAACTATACGACACATCGGACGCTAACAGGAACGTATCCGCAGCAACCGCCGAGCCTGCGACCAGCCCGTCTTCGGTGCGGTACTCCACGCGACCCGATGCAGCCAACGTGTCATCCTGATACGACGCCCCCAGCGATAGCGAATACCGTTCAAAGTCATAGCCTGCGCCGTCGTCAATCTGACCCGTCTCAAAGGCGACAGAATATCGCGTCGCATCCGTGGGCGCATACGACAACCCATAGGCACTCGTCAGGGTGCGGTGACGACCGAACGCATCATAGGTGTTTTCACCGAAGACCGTGACCATATCATTGACCACGCGCTGGCCGCCCAGAACGAACTGGCCCATGTCGGACCCGACGGGCGCAATGCTGCCCAGATCGCGGTTCGCCTCAAGTTCATAGCCCGCATAATAGGAATTGCCCTGCCCGTCCTCGTAGGCTGCCAGAATGCGCGCTGCCAGGCCCTGATCCCCGTCCGACACATCCGCCTGAACGCTCCAGCCGGTGTCCCATTCATAAGACGCGCCAACGCCGATCCGGTCGTTGCTGTCCAACCCGTCCGTGGCGACGCTTTGCTGGCCATAAATATAAACAGCGGCGTTATCATTGATCGCATAAGTCAGCCGTGCCCCAAGGTCGGTACGTGTGCCGGTTTCGGTGGCGTTGGCGCGATCCAGAAACGCAAGCCCGATCTCGATTCCAATGCGCGCATTGATCTGGTATCCGACCTCAAGGTCTGCAGTGTTTTCAACCTCGCCTGCCGCATTTTCATAAACATCAACGCTGGCCCCATAGGCCAGCCGTTCAGTGGCCTGCCCCGCAAGAGCAACGCCCCAAAGTTCCTCATTGCCCGTGCCACCCGACGCAAGCGTGCTGACGCCGAGGTCCAGATTGCTGAAGCCTTCGTCGCGACGTTCAAAATAGCCGCTGATCTGTCCATCTGTTTCAAACCCGAGGTCGGCAAAGTCCGCCTGCCCCTCGATCTTGATCGCTGTGCCCGTGCCCGCGATGGCGTCGATCGTTTCAACAACCAGACCCCCGTCCGCCGAATAGGTCGACCCGAACCCCGGACCTTCGGACTCGGCATAATCAAGCTGCACAAACGTGTTATCGCTGGCCTGAAGGCGCAGATCGACACCTGTCAGGGTCTGCTCGTCGATCCCGTTATCTTCAACCATGCCCGACACACCAAGCCGGACGTTATCCGTCGCCCAGACCTCGGCGCGCGCACCATAAGAAAAATCGTCAACATCGGACGCGGTCGGCGTGTAATCATATTGCACGACAAGCTGCACATCAGAGGCGGTTGCCGCATCACTGATCAAACCACCGTCAACAATGCCCGATTGCAAAGGCCGCGCCAGCGTGACGATGCCCTGAATGTAATTTATGTCGTAATCGACCCCCGCCACCAGACGGGTCGTCCCGAGAACGCGGCCCGTCACTGGATCGCGCAGCTGCACGGTGATGGTTTCAGTGCCTGCGCCAATATCCTGACGTTCCAGAAAGTAGACACTGCCGCCTGTGCCCAAAAACGCATCGCGCTGTGGTAATCTGTCGGGCTGCGCCGCATAGACATCGACACTGGCAATCGCTTCGCCGTTGGGGCGCGCGTCTTGCGTGGCATAATGGCCCTGCAACCCGTAAAGGGTGCGTTCATTGCGCACATATCCGTTGCCCGCCAACTGGCTGTCAAAGTTACCCCAAAGGGCAAAGTTGCCGTCCTGTTCAAGCCGCAGATAGATTTTACCATCGCTGGGCGTGTTGTCCACAATCGTGCTGTCATCTCCGTAGGTCGGGTACAGATCGTTCGGATCCATCCGCCCCAGCACAGACGCCGGATCTTTTTCATCCAGATCGCGAAAGATTTCGTTGAGCGGGCCTTCGCCCGTATCAAGAGAGCCGGTGACCAACAAACCACTGTCCGTGCGCCCGTCGACGTAGACCGCAAAGCGCCCTGAATCAAACGTGTTCCATTCTTGCGTGGCAGGATCGCGGCGCGTGCCATAGGTCAGATCCGCAATGCCTGCGTAAAACCATTCGGAACGTGGAACATCCACGCGGCGGGTTTCGTTCAGCGGGCGCTGGCCTGCACCATTGATTGCAATATCCACATCATATGACCCTGCGGGCACAATCCGTTGTACCACAAACCCACCCGATGAATCGGGCTGGATCGTCTCGCCAAGGGCACGCACGGTCGCACCGGACGTAACATCGCGTCCCGTCACTGTGATCGCGCCGCCGTAAACCGGAATGCGTGACCGCGCCATCGTGTTGGCCCCGTCCTCGACACTGTCAATACGCGCACGCGTGTCCGCGCGCATCAACGCAACCGGATGGGTTTCATCAAAGCGCCCGTTCGCATCATAAACGCGGTGCACAACGACGATGTTTTCGCCCTCGGGCACGGCCACGCTGACCTGACCATTGGGCGCAACCGGCACAACGCTAACCGTGCGCCCGGTCGCCTGATCAATCAAACGCATCTCGCCGCGGGTCACATAAGCCGGATAGTTCAGCGCAGATTGCAACGTCACATTGTCGCCGGCCGCGTACCCACGCGCGGGCCCCACAACCTCGAGGTCAAGGCGCGGCGCCGCCCCAAGGCCGTCAAACACAACCTGAACATCCGCCTCCGCCAGCACCACATCAACACGCCGCGCAGCGTTTTCTACGCGGGTGTCTTCAATGACATCACGCCCGTTGATGCGCACCGTAAAGCCCTGCTCTGCACCACTTGGCGGCGCAACAATCTCTGAGGGCTGTTCGCCTACAGGCATCGACACAACCAGATCCGAATTGGCCTGCACACATCCCGGCGGCAACACACCGCCAACCAGCTGGCACTGGGTGGATTGCCCCGGCGCCATCGTCGCGATCAATCCAAGCGCCGTGGCCCCCAACAGGGACGCAGCCGCACCAACGCGTTTAATACTCATGGAACTGGTCATCCTACTGTGTCCTTCTGACAATACGTTCGATGGTCAGGCGGTAGCGTCCCTGCCCGTCCCACCGGTCTCTGATCAACGCCTCGAGTGCATCAAGCCGTGCATTCGCCGTGCGCTGGTCTTCGCCAGCACGGTAATACGTCAGCCGCACAACCGACGGTGTTGTCCTGATCTGCGCGATCAACTGGTCAACATAGGCCCCGAGCGCAGGTGTCGGATCGACCCTGCCCTGCACGAATGCAGGGGCCATCAGGTCAATCTCAACCAAATTACCAAGCGCCGCGCCAAAGTTCATCCGGCTCATCGTGCCCGGTGTAACACGCACAACGCGCGGGTTTTCTGTGGTCACAAAATACCCTGTCGGCAATGTCCGCGTGTCCAGTTTCAAAAAGAAGTTCGACCCTATATCGGCTGGAAGGGCCGCACAGGGCACCGAGTAACGGCCATATTCGTCCGTCGTAATCAACGTCCCGTCCGGCGTGGACAGGCGCACATTCGGCAAGCCTGGTTCACCGCCCGGTTCGATCACAGGCACCTCGTCAAATTTGCCGCCATAGTTCTGGTCCGTGATCCCACGGTCCTCGACCAACCCGTCCTGATACCCGTTCATATTACGATCATCAAAAACCTTGCCGATGATGTCTGTGCAATCAAACACAGCTTCGGCACGGCGTGTCACAATCGCAGTGGCAACGTTGGACAAAACCTGTCCGTCCGGCCCCACAGCAATCGCGGTGTTGATGTAATCACCCGCTTGGCCGCTGACCATGCGAACCTGATAGGTGATGACCACCACTTGTCCGGGGTCCATGTCTTCGGGGCCCCATGTCAGCGTGTTGGCGATGACCAACGGCGCATCTGCTGGCCCGCCTGTTACAGTCGCAGACCCCGGCGTAAAGACCATGCCCACTGGCAATGTATCAACAAAGCTGACACCGGACTCGATGGTGGGCAGCAGGTTTTCGAACCGCAGCGTATAGGTGATCGTATTGCCTAGCTGCGCATTTGTCGGGGTGGCTGTTTTGGTCGCAAGAATGTCGGGCGCATTGCTGGGCAACACACCCGTCGAGGCAGTGGCCGGAATCGTCAACTCGTCAGATGTGGCCGAGATGGTGTTGTCACCCGCCGGTGATCCCGTTGCCGCGTCATAGCGGAGGGTCAACACAATCGTTCCTGTGCTGTTGGGTGCAAGTTCAGCACCGTCTGCCACCAGTTGAATGTTGCTGATGCCGTTGTAGCCCGCGTTCGCGGTGGCCACATCAAAACCGGACGCGACAGGTGTATCGACACCGACCAACGTGGCGGGAGCAAGGAACGGTGCAAGATCATCATTGATCACAAGGTTCGTCAGCGTGACATTGCCTGTGTTCGTCAATGTCATCGTAAAGACGACTTCGTAGATGTCCGCAGACAATCGAACAGGGATGTCTGCAACCTTTGTCGCGCTCGCACTTGGCGTCTGGACAATCAACGCCACTGTCGGATCGTTTGTGGTGTTCCCGTCTCCGTCATCCCCGTTGTCCGAGGTGTCGAACACAGGCCCGCCCGCTGGGGACGTGGTGTTTACAGTCGCAGTGTTGGTAATGGACCCACTGTCGATATCAGCCTGTGTCATCTCGTGGGTCACCGTATAAGTGGCCGCTTCGCCCGGGGGCAATGCACCCGCCGTCAGCCCTGCGACCTGTACATCCACAGGTGCCAGCACAGTGCCGTCGCCATTGGTCATCGTATCGTCGAGCACGAAATTCGACAACGTCACATTGCCCGTGTTCAGCGCAGTGATAATGAACACCGCGTCCTCGCCTGCAAGCGTGCCGATGCTATCGACAACCTTGGTCACGTCCAGCCCCGGTGTCGGCGGGAACGTCAGAGTTGTGGGATCATCTACAGTGTTGCCATCACCGTCGGCCCCGTTGTCGGACGTATCGGTAACAGGAACGCCGTTCACATCAGTGGTGTCAACGACGGCGGTGTTAGAAATGCCGCCCGAATTGATATCGTCCTGAGTCAAGGTGTACGAAACGCTCCATGTCCAGACTTCGCCGGGATCAAGGGTCGTGTCACCGTTGCCCGGTGCGTCAGGTGTGCGTGTCGGGCCAGTGATATCGCCGCTCAGGTCTGTGCCGCTGGAATTGCTCAGCGCATCGCTTGGAACGACATTTATCAGATCGACATTGCCACGGTTTGCCGCGCGGATTTCAAAGATCACTGTTTCCCCGACCGCACCTGCGGTTTGAACAACGACCTTTGTCACATCCAGAACAGGGTCTGTGTTGATCGGCAGGACTGTTGGGTCATCGGTGGTGTTCCCATCGCCATCATTGCCGTCGTCTGACACGTCAAACACCGTGCCGCCCAAAGGCGGGCTGGCAAAAACGGTGGCGGTGTTGGAAATGCCGCCCTCGTTGATGTCGTCCTGCGTCAACGCGTAGGTGGATTGAAAGGTCCAGATTTCTGCAGGGTCCAGAAGCCCGTCGCCGTCCAGATCACCGATGGCGATCCCGCCCAAGGTCAAAAGCGTCACCGGTGTTGTCAGATCGAGAACCGTGCCATCATTGCGCTTCAGATCATCAGAGATGTTAACTCCGCCCAGCGACACATTGCCCGTGTTCACGGCAGTGAATGTAAAGGTCACAATGCTGCCCACCGTCGTGGCTGGCACATCGGCGATCTTGGTCAGCTCGATTGCGGGCTGCTGCTGGGGTCCGGGCACGTTGATGATGTCTGTGATCGTGACCGGCGTATTGCCCGGCGCGGTGCCGGTTGCCGTGGCACTGTTGATGATCTCGCCCGCGTCGATATCTTCCTGCGTGACGGTTACGGCGACAGAACAGGCATCGCTGAATTCAGCGGGCAACAATGTGCCAACATCACAGGTGAACGTCCCGCCCCCATTGGGAAGCACGTCCGTCACGGTGATCCCCGTGATGGTATAGATGCTGGTGTTGGTCACACGGAACGTAAATGTCAGGTCGCTGTCCAACGCCCCGAATAGATCGGGGTTCGCGATTTTCTCAAGACCGAGCGTGGGTGTTTCCACTGGCCCTGTCGATGTCGCAGTGTCCTCCTGTGGTTCAATCGGCGTACCGTCGGGGTCAAGCCCGGTCGCCGTTGCGACGTTCGTGATCGACCCGTTGTCGATATCGGTTTGGGTGATCACGTAGGTGTCCGAACACGTCAGCACACCGTCCACCGCAAGCGTCGCGGCGAAACAGGTCAACGTGGGGAACAGCGGATCATCGACACTGACATTGGTCAGCGTCTGGTTGCCTGTGTTGGTGACCGTAATGTCATAGGTCAACTCGTCGCCCACCGCGCTGTAGGTCGGCGCGTTCACAACCTTCAGAATGGTCACTCCGGGGTCTTCATTTGCTTGCACTGTCACATCATCTGGTGCGGACAGAACAATCGTCGGGATGGCCCCGAATTCTGTGCGCGCAAAGGCTTCGTTCAGAACCTCGCCCGCGTCTACATCATCCTGCGTCACAATATACGTCGCGGTACAAATGGCAGTTTCCGTGCCGGCAAGTTCCGGATCGGCCACCGTGGGTACAAAACAGGCAATCGGGTTCGGGAACAGGGTGTCGTAAACCTCTACATCGTTGGCAAAAGCAACAGTGCCCGAATTTGTCACCTCGAACTGATAGACAAGCTGGTCGCCCACCTCGTCAAACGTCAGCGTCGTGCTGTCTGTCCCGTCCGGCTGGTTTGCACGGATGATGGTTTTGACAATCTCGAGCGCGGGTACACCGTCATTAGGGATGATCGCCGTCGCACCGGGGGAATCCACATCACCCGAGGACGCAGTGGCATTGTTCAAAACCACAGCAAAATCTACATCATCCGACGTCACGACATAATCCGCCGCGCAAACATACACACCACCGGGCAAAAGACCGCCCACTGGCCACGGACCACAGACGTAGTCGGCAGGATCAAACAGCGCATCACTGATCGTGATTGGCGTGGTCAGCGTGGTGTTGCCCGTATTTGTTGATGTGAACGTATAGGTCACGAGCAGCCCCGTCACGAAATCAATCGAGTCGATCGAGGGTGCGTCTTTTACCAGCGTCAACGCAGGCGTCTGGATCGCGGGCACAATCACATCATCGGTGACAGGGGGGGCGTCGCCAACAGTTGCGGTGGCCACGTTGGTAAATCCGCCGTTGTCCACATCGGCCTGCGTCGTTTCATAATCACCCGTACAAATGACCGATCCCAAGGGCGCAATATCGGTGGCGGGGCATGTGATTGTCCCGCCTTGCGCCGCGATCAGCGGGTCATCAATTGCGTAGGGCGGCATCAACGTGATGTTGCCGATGTTCGTGATCTCGAACTCGAATGTCAGGACGATACCATCTGCGGTAAACGTTGGTCCCGACCCCGCCGCAAGGCGCTTTTCGAACAGAATTTCAGGTTCCGGCGCGATCACAAGAACAGTCGGGTCTTCGCCCGGTCCATCGTCATCGGACACATCTGTCACGGGGGCACCGGTAGGCGGTGTGCCCGTTGCGGTTGCCGTATTGGCAATGCCGCCCGCATCAATATCATCTTGCGTCAGCACATAAGACGCGCGGTATGTGGCGGTTTCACCGACTTGCAATGTCCCTTGGCCAGACCCGTTGCTCGCGCCCGCAAAAGACGGACCCACCAGCACCAGCGGCGTCATCGCCGGATCACTGCGGGTCAGATCATCACTGGCAATCGCCACACCTGTCAGGGTGACATTGCCGGTGTTGGTCACGGTAATATCAAAGCGGACAGTGCCGCCCACGGCTGTTGTCGTAGACGTAATGACTTTCACAGTTTCAATCGATGGCATCGGCGGGATCAGAACAGATGTCGGATCATCCCCGTCTCCCACCCCGTTGTCGGACACATCCGTAACAGGCGTGCCATCCGGCGCTTCAGCCCGCACCAGCACCGAATTGGTGATACCACCCGCATCAATATCGCCCTGCGTCAGCGCATAGCTCAGCGTGTAAACCCAGTCTTCGCCCACATCCAGAAATGCAGCCTGACCGTCATCAACCATATCCCACACAACCGAAGGAACCGGCGCAATCAGCGTCCCGTCCGCACGGCGCAGCGTATCCGCCAGCGTGACCGTATCCAGCGTCACGTTGCCAGTGTTCGCCACAGTAATTTCAAACACGATCAGATCGCCCGCCGTGCTGCCCTCTTGGCTCAGCACGGTCTTGATCGCCTCGATTGACGGGGCACTGTCGTCCAGATCGACAGTTTCATCGTCGGTGTCGCTTGGCGGTGTCGTGCCAACAGGGCTTTCGGTAGTGACCGAGACGATGTTGGTAAGATCAGCGCCCGCATCGATATCAGCCTGCGTCACGGTATAGGTTGCGGTGAACACCAAGGTTTCATCCGGATCAAGGGTCAACGCGACCCCGCCATCGGGCGTAATCGTCAGGGCAGACGTGCCCGAAGACGCGCTGTGCTGATCATCAAGTGAGACATTGTTTAATGTGACGTTTCCGGTGTTTTCGACCTCGTAGGTATATGTCAGGATCGTGCCAACGGTCACATCAGACGCTTCGGATACCGATTTACGCACCTCAACGCCGGGCACGCGATCCTCAAGATCAACGGCGACGTCATCGGTCGCTGTGGGCGGCGTTGTGCCCGCCGGACTTTGGGACGTCGCGGTGACCGTGTTGGTCAGGTCAGCGCCCGCATCAATATCCGCTTGGGTGACGGTATATGTCGATGTGAAGGTCGCGGATGCGTCGGGCAACAATGTCGCCACAACACCCGCATCAGGGGACAACGCAAGCGGGGCGGTCCCTGTCGCGGATGTGTGCTGGTCCACCAGTGTTACATCCGTCAGGGTCACGTTGCCTGTGTTCTGCACCACATAGGTATAAGTCAGCATCGCGCCTTCGACGACTTCGGTATCGGCGTTCACGGATTTGGCGACAGTCATGGCCGGCCCGCGCGGGATGTCGGTGATCGTTGGATCGTCTGCGCCTGAACCATCATTCGGATCAGAACTGTCAGAGGTGTCCGTTACATCGTTGCCGTCAGGGTCCTGCCCCGTGGCCACAGCCGTGTTTGTCACCGTGCCTAGATTGATATCATCTTGATCCAACACATAAGTAGCCGTCACAACCGCACTGCCGCCCGGTGCCAGCGTGTCGATGTCAAAATCACCGTCCGCATCATCCGTGGCCGCATAGGTCAGCGGGGCCACAACAGGATCGACAACAACCGTATCCGTGATCGTCACGTTACCCGTGTTCGTCACCATGATCTGATAGGAAATGATATCGCCAACCGTGGCAATCCCGTCCGCCCCGAGATCAAGGGTGCCCGCTTTGACAACCTCAAGCTCCGGAAGCTTGTCGGGTCCGGGGGAGGTGACTTCGCTGGTGTCGCCCACGGGATCAGACAGCGGATTGGCGGGCTGGCCCGTCACGGTGCCTATGTTGACCACACTGCCCGCGTCGATGTCCGCTTGTGTTACAATATAATCAAACAAACAGGTCAGGTTCTGCGCACCGGGTGCCAGGGTGGCAATCGTGCAGGTGCCGGCCACAAGGCTGTCCGTGACTTCGATCACATTGATCGTGGTGTTACCCGCGTTCGTTACCGTCATGCGGAACCGCATCACATCGCCGACATTTTCATAGGCGGGATCAGCCGTTGGGTCAGGGATCAGTTCTTTCAGGATCGTCAGAAGCGGCAGCGCAGGGTCTAAGGGATGCGTCGCCACAGAATCGACGGGCATAAGCGCATCACCAAAGGGATCGTTTGCCGCGACGCTTGCCGTGTTTGTGAACGTCGCGGTCAAAGGGTCCCCAACGGTCTGTTCGTCAATATTGGCCTGCGTCACCGTGTAGCCGCCCGTACAGGACAGCGTTTCGGTCGGGGCCAATGTCACAGGCGCGGGCGTCGGGGCGCAAACCAGCGCGCCCAACTGCGGATCGGTGATCGTGACATTGCTTAGCGTTTGATTGCCATCATTGGTCGCAACAATTGTATAGGGGATCACATCGCCTGCGACAGCAGGATTTGGCGCGCCTGAATCCACCGTTTTAATCAAGGAGATTGATGGCGTGATCGCGGCCGTGACGGTCACCGTATCGGGGGGCGAAATCACGATCGCAGTGTTGCCGTCGCCGTCCTTATAGGTCGTGTCGGCTGTGGCAATGTTGGTCACACTTTCGGCATCAACATCGGCCTGTTGAACAATATAGGGAAATGAACAACTGACCGTTTGCCCAACGAGGACCGTGCTATTGCCGGCTGCCATCGGATCATAACAAGTCTGCGGGCCGGAAAGTTTATCATCATTGATGATGATCGGCGCATCAATCCCTACGCCAATCCCGCCGGGCGGGTCTTCGTTAGTGACCGAATACGTATACGTAATGATGTCGCCCGCTTGTGCGAATGTTGTTACGATCGGATTAGTGGCCTTTTCAAGAACCAGTTTTGGCTCCGCGCCGACCGGAAAAATTTCATCGTTTTGATGCTCAACTGGTGTACCGTTAAAGTCGGCTTCGACCGTCGCCACGTTCACGATACTGCCAACCGCAAGGTCAGCAGATGTGATCGGATAAGACCCCGTACAGGTAAACGAATTTGCAGTGTTCAAAACCGCACTGCCATCCAGAACGGAATCGCGTGTTTGATTTGATGGAACGATGCCCGCGGCAGGCACAGTGCAACTGACGTTTGTCACCAACGGATCCGAAACCGTGATCGGCGTTTCCAGCGTCACATTACCTGTGTTCACGACCGTAAACGTATAGTTCAGCGTGCTTGTCGGCTGGAACGGAGGCAGCGTACCACTGAGAGCCTTCAGTATCGTAATCTGAGGAGACTGGATCGCGGTGACGGTTGCGGTTTTCATGTCACTGGCGATACCGTCATTGTCAGAGGCAGTTGCGGTATTGGTCACGAAACCGGCGTTCAGATCTGCCTGATCTGCGGCCCAAGGAAAGGTACAGGTTACCGACGCATCAGGTAAAAGATCGCCCGGCTGACACTCAAGCGGTCCCGCAATCTGGTTGTCCGTGATCGTGATCGGGCCAGGGCGGGTCGTGTTGCCCGTGTTGGTCACAACAAAGGTAAAATTAATCTCGTCCCCGACGGCGGAAAAGCTGGTCGGTTCACCAACGGCAACCGTCTTGACGAGCGTCAATGCATCAATCTGGGTGATCGTCGTTGTCGCATCGTCCGTCTTTTCCGGAAGCTCTGCGGGTGTGAAACTGGCGTTGTTTACAATGTCGGTGCCATCGTCGATCTGGTCCTGCCCGACAATCTGCGTCACGACATACAACCAGTTTTCACCGACATCCAGATTGCCATCCATGTCCGTATCGCCGTTCAGCACAACGGTCGCCGCTGGCGTCAGGGTTGTGCCGCCCTGCGAAACAACATCCGTAAAGATGATGCTCGTCAGCGTGACATTGCCATCGTTCACAACCGCAATTTCATAGCGCAGCGTGCCCGGGGCCGTCAGGTTGGTCTGATCAACAGACTTTTCCAACGTGAAGGACGGGTTTTGCGTGATCGTTGTGGTCGCAACTGCACTGTCATCTGGAAGTTCGTCTGTCGCGACAGTTACAGTGTTAACGATGTCGTTTCCATCATCAATCTGTGCCTGCGTTGCGGCGTAAGTGGCCACAAGCGTCCATGTTTCGCTCAAATCGATTTCACTGTCGCTGTCCAGATCACCGCTCAGCGTTGGCCCGCTGGTCAAAGTCAGACCGCCAGAATCCTGTTCCAGAACGTCAGTGATATTCACACCCGTCAGGGACACATTGCCGTCGTTAACGATTGTAATTTCATAAGAGATCAGGCCCGGCGCGGCCAGATTGGCGACCGGAGTGGTTTTCGTGACGGTCATCGCAGGCATGTCGTCGATTGCTGTCGTGGCCTCCGCGGTCTTGTCGCCCGCTTCAACCGTCGTGAAATCGGCAGTGTTTACGATGTCGCCAGTGTCATCGATCTGCGCCTGCGTGGCATCAAACGTGGCCGCGTAGGTCCACATCTCGCCCACATCCAGATCACCGTCGCTGTCGGTATCCCCCGTCAATGTCGGCCCCGACGTCAGCGTCAGACCCGTGGCACCCTGCACCAGCGTATCCGTCAACGCCGCATCGGTCAGCGTGACGTTGCCGGTATTGGTCACAACAATTTCGTAGGTCAGCAGGCCTGGCGCGGACAACACCGTCGTATCAACCGACTTGGTCAGCGTGTAATCAATAACCTGGGTGATGGGCGACGATGTATCGTCCGTTTTTTCGGTCGCGCCGGTTTCATCGGACGTCGCCGTGACCGCGTTCACAAGGTTCGCACCGCTGTCGATGTCGTCCTGCGTGACCGTGTAGGTATAGCTGTAGGTCCAGATTTCCCCGATATCGAGCTGTCCGGGAATATTCGGCGCGCCGCCTGTTTCGACCGGATTGGACAAGGCCACGACAGTCCCATCAGGGGCTGTATCTTCGGCCATTACATCCGTCAAAGGAATGTCACCGCTGTTTGTAATCACCACCTCATAGGTCAGAATGTCACCCGCCGCCGTGACAGGGTTGGGTCCAGACACGGATTTCGCGATATCAAAATCAATCGTCCCTTCGATCACGATGGTCACGGTCGCCTGCTTAGTCAGGCCTGTGGCATCTTCGATCTCGTAGACAAAGGTATCCGTCCCGATAAAGTTGAGGTTGGGCGTATAGGTAAACGAACCGTCCGCGTTCAGAACGACGCCGCCGTTGGTCGGAACCGCAATGGGCGTTGTCGCGACCGTTATCGGACCCCCGTCAGGATCGTTGTCGATGCCGTTGCCATTGTCGGGAATGACATTGCTAACGACAGGAACGTTGACCGGAGTCACATAATCATCATCAAACGCAAGCGGTGGAAGGTTCGGAAAGGGCGCATTTGGGCAAGAGAAACCATCGTTGTTCCCCGATGGATCAGCCTGTGCTACGAAAACAGCGCTCGCCTGGGCCGAACCGTAGTCAAAGATTTCCCAAATCTCGCCGGTGAGGTTGTTAAATGTGAAAAGCCTGCCGTTTAAATCGGTCCATGTCGCGCCATAGCCACCGATTGGCATGCCACCCGACACAGGGATTTTTTTCTTTGTTCCGTCCGTGATATTGTAGCGATACATTGTCTGAGCGGCGAAACCGATCAGATATTCATTACCGCCGAACGGAATATACGTGACGTCCGCAGGCCCGTCGCTGCCACCCGGCCCGGTAAACGACACGGACGTCACCGTCCCCGTCGCAAGATCAATCCGGCGGTAAATGTTGTTATTGGTACGCAGCCAGTAATTGCCGAAATAATCGACGTCACCGGAATAGCTGCCGCTGATACCGCTATAGACGACCTCGGTACTGCCATCTGCGCCAATGCGGATTATGTTGGACCCGTGCGACCCGTAGCCATAATCGTCGAGGATGTTGTATCCAATGGCGTTATAACTGCCCTGATTGGAACCAACGTCTTGATAAGTGGATGTGATCGGGTTGAAAATGCGCAACTGGCCGGATTGCACCTGATAGATTGCTTCGGTGCATGAGAACGGCGTCAGCGTCGATTGCGCGGAAGCAGGCTGGCCCCAGACACTAATGACCAAAGCCCCGATTACACCTGCGCACCACGCCGCTAATGACTGACTAATTTTCATATCGCCCTCATGACACGCTTTTTGCGCGTTCTTACTTTATCACTGCGGGGCGTTTTGAACCGCTACCGCTTCACCATTTACCCGACATTCCCCAAGTGGCTTGCCGTTTGACCTCAAGATTGCCCAACGAGGCCAC
>ERZ888423.1371-NODE-1371-length-21119-cov-16.122674_pt1 | contig 21119 bp, 21 predicted proteins | sample MGYA00520523_ERZ888423 | MGnify/ENA primary metagenome ERZ888423 (study PRJEB32303, sample SAMEA104408611) | aquatic metagenome | biome: Brackish water; feature: Pelagic; material: water | place: Baltic Sea | collected 2014-06-08T10:24:00 | depth 30,27 m ...
TTACCTGGCTTAATATATTCAGTTAATTTCATTTTAAAAGCAACGTTTAGCAGTCAAAGTTGTTCGGTATTATTTTAGGATTCTCGTAAAAGGTATGGTGGTGAGCACTTTTTCAGGGGCTCCTTCAGGAATCCCTTCTTTTTTATATTCACCAGATTTTTTATCTAAATCAGCTACTATATCCTTAAGAAAACAAACCATTTTAGCCTCATTGCGTCCAGGTTTAGCTCGTTTGCTATCAGCTGTGTGCATACTATGTGCCGTTGCACTCAAAACAGGGAAGGAATTATCATAATAAATCATAGACTCACTTAAGGAGTCAAGGTTGTTTTGGGTGTTAAATGTGTTGATTTTTTTTGGAACACTGAGCTTTGATACAGAGGTAAAGGCGGGTGAAGACCCAATTCCACTTATAGCTAATATCTGGTGGTTAGAATCCAAATTGGCAAAATCATCGATGCTTATAACATAGTTGAGCGTAAAAGACTTTGCTAACGGGCTATTAAGTAGATGACTAGCGCCAATCTTATTGTTTTCATAACCTGTAAAACTGGCAAAAACGTAGTCGTTATGTCCAAATTTTTTAGGATTTCTTTTGATCTCGTTGGCAAGTGCAAGAAAACTTGCGACACTTCTAGAATTATTTCTTAGGTCTTCGTATGTAGTGTAGGTGTTATCGTGATGTGTTGTGATTAACACTGTTGTTTTAGCATTATTGTTAATCTTCCCAATTACATTTTGTGTCATTTCACTAATGAGCAATATGTCCACATTTAGATCTACAATAGGATCTGTCATGTTGCTTAGATCTTGAGTTACAAAAAGTACAGGTATGTTGCTGTTTTCAAGGACTTTAGCTAACTTTCCTTGAGGGATAAAATTAGCGTCGGTAGAATAAAACAGGATTGCTTTAGCTCCCCTACCTTTTGCATAGGCAACTCTATCTTCTAGTGCTTCCCAAGCAGAATATCTAACTGCGCTTTTTTGATCAGCGGGCAATGCCAAGTTTATAATAACAGCTTTACCAGCAACATCTTTACCAGTATAATCGGCACGGTCTAGTCCTGGGTCTTCAATTCCGTAAGCTACATTGATAGCTGGGCCAACATATTTACCATTATTGGATGATTGGCTAATAGGGTAAAAATTAGAAAACAAGGTGAAGACTCTGCCACTTATCGTTAGTGTGGTTTTGGGTAACGCCATTCTCAATGTCGGAACATTTATGGTTTGAAGATACGCTGGCGATTGCAGGCTATCTAAACCTATTTTGGCAAATTGTTCTGCGAGATATATAGCCGTATGAAGCTCATCAGTTGAGCCCATTTTACGCTCATTTAATCCTTCTTTATTTAAGGATTTTATATCACGATTTATTTTTTTAGCAACTTTATTTCTGCCCCAAAAAGGCACTTGTGCATCACTTGGTTGTGTGCTAATAATGAGTAATACTAGAATGCTTAGTAGGCTGATGTGTTTTTTCATAAGATACCAATAACGGTTTTGATGATGACTATTAAAATTAAAAGGGCAAATATAATTTTCAATTTTTTGGCAGGGAGCTTTTGTGCTAAAGAAACACCTGCAGGCGCTGCAAATAATAATCCTCCCACAATGGGAAGAAAAATAGATGGCAGTATATACCCTAATTGATAAGTGGATACTTGGGTTTGCGGTATGGCAATGCCGTAACTAATAAGTAATGGTATCATCATAAGTGGAATGACTCCAATAGATATCGCAGCAGCTACCGTTATTTTGAGCTTGTTGTATTGAGTAAAGAGCGGAACCATTATAATTCCACCGCCCAAACCTGATAGTGCAGATATTGTTCCTGCTAAAAATCCAGATAGGCTAAAATGAATCAGTTTTACGGTTTCTAGTTCCTTGGGTGCGTAACTCTTAGTGTACAAAAACCGATAGAGCATAAAGGCCAGCAAGACCACAAAAAACAGGGAAAATGATTCTTTAGTGTACCATGTACCATGATTAATAAAATAACTTATAAGTAAACTGCTAGGGATAGCGGTAAGCGATGTAAGCAATATGGCTTTCGGATAAAATGATTTTAGGGTATACTGCTTATAGCTGCTTAGGGCTCCAGCAAAAAAAGTTGCCGCAAAGGAATTAGCCAAAATATACTTGATAAGCTCATGGTCGTTTATACCCATAGAGCCAATAACAGAGGCAAGCACCGGCACAAAAATAATACCTCCGCCAACGCCCAGTAAGCCGCTTATGAAACCACCAAGTACGCCGAAACCAATGAGGGCAAGAATTAAAGAAAGATCCAATTAGTTGACTATTAGTAAATTGTTATACGCATTGCTATTGTTTAAGATGCTTTTGGCTTTGGCCCATTCTAAATCGTCATCAAATCCAACCTCGACTTTACCTTTTTCAAAATAGTAGCGTTTTACTATTTCATATTCCAGTAATTCTTTGAGCTCTTCTTGGTGATTTTCGAGATCGGATTGTTTAGTGCTTTCTAGTGCTTTTTTAAGTTTAGTGAGTTCCTCTTCAAGTAACGAAAAGTACTTTTCTTCCTTCGCTTGTTTCTCGAGTTTTTCCAAATCTCTTTCGGTTTGCGTGGTATAGGTATACTCTTTATCAGAAATAAATTTCTTAAAGTCATTAAAGACATCATCAGAGACGTTATACTTTAGCGCTTCCTCTATACTTTCATGGGTGCTTCTAAATTGGTTAGCAAACTTGAATAGTAGATCATTTTTGATGAGTGCTTGCGCTAACTTGGAATACGTTAATTCATCTACCGGCACATCGGGTTGTATGCCCTCACCGTCTGTTACTTTTCTGCCATTTTTAGTGCTGTATTCTTTCTTGGCACTATCCGCTACAGCGATTGCTTTGCCATTTACCTTGTTGCCGTAATCTAGTCGCTGTATTAGTCTACCACTTGGGATATAATATTTGGCCGTAGTAACTTTCATAGAGGTGTTATAGTTGAGGCTCATGGTAGTTTGAACCAGCCCTTTGCCAAATGAATTTTGACCGACAAGTATGGCTCTGTCTAAGTCTTGTAATGCGCCAGAAACAATCTCACTTGCCGATGCTGAGTTATTATTGATAAGTATAACCAGGGGTATCTCGGTATCTACCGGTGAATTAAGGGTTTTATAGGTTCTGTTATCTTCTTCAAATTTTCCTTTAGTGACCACTATAGTTGTACCCTTAGGCACAAATATATTTACTATGTTAACCGCTTCGTGAAGTAGCCCACCGCCATTGTTTCGTAAATCCAACACTACTTTAGTTGCTCCTTTGCTCTTTAAATCAATTAACGCATCCTGAACCTCTTTCCCCGCATTTGGGGTAAACCCGGTAAGTTTAATAAAACCTATATGGTCTTCGATAACACCGTGATACGGTACGTTTTTGACTTTAATTGTCTCTCTTGTAATGGTTTTATCAAGTATCCCGGCTCCTGTGCGTTCTATTTTTAAGTTAAAGCTTGTTCCCGCTTTTCCTTTCAAAAAATCAGTAACCTCGTCCGTTTTTTTACCTTTCATGCTTTGGCCGTCTACTTCTAGAATTTTATCACCTGGCAACAGACCTGCTTTTTGTGCTGGAAAATCATCTAAAGGGGATTCTATATAGATATAATCACCTATTCTGCGAATGCTAGAGCCAATGCCAGCAAATGTTCCTGTAACCTGATAGCGGTATTCTTCTGCTTGTGCTTCACTATAAAAATTGGTATAGGGATCAAGAGATGCTAACATTCCATTTATGGCTGCACGTATAAGCTCTCCGGGCTTTACCTCGTCAACATAACTGGTGTTCACTTGCTTGTATACATCAGCAAAGATTTCAAGATTTTTAGATATTTCGAAATAGTCGTCCGCCTTAAAGGCGACTAGGCCTAAACCACCAAATAGTAATATAATGAGATATTTTTTCAAATCGAACAGTACTATGAGCAAAAGTAACGAAATATCACGGTAGTTTTAGTGTGATATTCCTCAAAATGGTCATGTAAATGAATGTAATGCACTTCTCAGGGTACGGGATCATGCCCATGTTTGCCGCTCCAAGGGTGACAGCCTAGTATTCTAACAAGCGCTAGATAACTGCCTTTTATCGGGCCGTGTTTTTGCAAAGCCTGTGCAGCATAAGCACTGCAGGTTGGAGTGTATCTGCATGAAGATGGCAAGAAAGGAGATATAAATTTCTGGTAAATCCGGATAGGAATAAGAAGAATAATGACCAATAAACTGCTTATGCCTTTCAATAAACTCATCATACTGTATGTTATTTTATTTTTCTGATTAATTCATCAATGGCTAGATGCACAGATTTATCAATGATAGCACTAGTAACATGTTTGTCTGATAGGTAAAGAAGGCCAATTGCATATTGGCTATCATCAACAATTGCTTCGTAAATACGTTGTTTGTGAAGCCGATAAGATTCTGAAATCTGCCTTTTAACACGGTGACGATCTATTGCTTTTTTGAATTTACGTTTGCCAACAGATATCATTACTTGACATTTAAAAGGGGTAATAAGTTCTGTCTTGTAATACGCTAAAAGAATGGGTGGTTTAAAAACACTTTCGCCTTTTTTCTTGAAAATAGCATCAATAGTCGCTTTGTGACAAAGCTTTTCATGCTTATGAAATGAATTAGAAGTACCCATAATTACAACCTATGGGTGCAAAGTAATTACTTTTTGTGACGTGGCTCGTCAGAAACAGTAAGTTTCTTACGTCCTTTTTTACGACGTGCAGCAAGTACTTTTCTACCATTTTTACTAGCCATTCTCTCTCTGAAACCGTGTTTGTTTCTTCTTTTTCTTCTGCTTGGTTGGAATGTTCTTTTACTCATCGTTGTATATTTTTAAGACTCGTCGTCGTATTTTTCTTTAAGGCTTGCAAAAGTAATATTTTTAATAAATAATACTACTCCCTTTGTTTATTTTATTTTAGGGTTGCAAAATAGCTTGGTCATTAAGGTTTTAGTACCCAAACATCAATGCCTCTATTTCGTCTACCTCTATCGGCATGCCAGCTTCATCCATCATATCTATAGGTCCGTTTTCAGTAATAAGAATTTGGTTTTCTATGCGTACTCCTATGCCTTCTTCTGGTATATAAATGCCTGGTTCGCAGCTAAATACCATTCCAGCGTGCATGGGTTCGTATCGCATTCCGCTATCGTGTACGTCTATACCCAAGAAGTGACTGGTGCCGTGCATAAAGTATTTCTTAAGGGCAGGCCAAGCTGGATCTTGATTTTTGATGTCTTCATCGTTGAGCAATCCTAAACCTTTCAGTTCTTCTTGCATCAGCAATTCTACTTCTTTTTGGTATTCCATAAGCATAGTGCCAGTTACTAGTTTAGCTCTAGCCGCTTTCATCACACGAAGTACCGCATTATATACTTCTTTTTGACGTGGTGAAAATTTGCCGTTTGCGGGCACGCATCTGGTCATATCACTGGCATAATTGGCATAGTCTACACCGCAGTCTACCAAGATTAAATCCCCATCTTTTACCTCATCTTTATTTTCAATATAATGAAGCGTACATGCGTTTTTACCAGAAGCTATGATAGGTTCAAAACTAAAGCCATTAGCTTTGTTGCTCAAAAAAGTATGAGCTAGATTAGCCTCTATCTCGTATTCTCCCATTCCCGGCTTGGTAGTTTGTAGTACACGAAGTAGGCCTTTTTTAGAGATCTGTACTGCTTCGCGCATTACTTCTAGTTCATGCTCTGTCTTTGTGCCACGAAGTCTTTGTAAGATTTTACCCGCACGATTGTAGGTATGCATTGGGTATAACACCATCATTTCATTGGCAAAATCTAATGCTTTGGTGGGAGATTTCGGACTAAAACGATCATTTTCATTTAGAGGGAGATACACATTATCTGCCATATTAATTACTTGGCGAAGCTGCTGCATGTAATCGTTATTCCAAAATACATTTTTGATACCGCTAGTAGCGGTTGCATCTTCTTTGGTGTATTTATACCCATCCCAAACAGCTATTTTTTCGTTGGTTTCTACCAAAAAAAGGCATTCTCTATACGCAGGAATAGGGCAATCTGGGAAGAGTACAAGTATGCTATCTTCTTGGTCTATACCACTTGCCCAAAAAATATCTGAATTCTGCTTGAATTTATAAACGGCATCTCCATTCCAGCTGTACTGATAATTGCTGTGAAAAATGGCAATACTATTTGGGGCCATTTCGGCCACAAAACGTTTTCTGTTTTCAATGAATATCTGTTGGTTTAGTCTTGGGTACTTCATGAGGTTACAAAATTAAGGTTTTAGTCCAACTAGTCAGGGTTGTGATATAATAAGTTTCTGGGTGTATTTAGTGGGCTATAGCAATAACTTAACGTGCGTTTTATGAGTGGATTTGGCGGTATGTCATTTATGCTTTAATTAGATTAATGATTTATTGAGTACCAGTAGAATGAAAATTGTATCTCTTACGACTTAAAATATTATAGATGCCTTATTTTTGTGGCTATTGGAATTAAAATAATGGCAAAAACTACCGAAGAATTATTGGCGAACTTAGGCATAAAACCTAAAAATGAAAGTATATGTACGGGACGGGAATGGGTTACTTCTCTTGGTACAGATATTAAAGAGGTGTACACTCCGGTGACAGGAGAAAAACTAGCTGAAGTGGTTTATGCCAGCCAAAGTGAATACGAGCATGTGATTAAAAAGGCACAAGAAGCTTTTGAATACTGGAAAACAGTTCCTGCGCCGCAGCGTGGCGATGTTGTGAGAAAGTATGGTGTAAAACTGAGACTTCGTAAGAAAGAATTGGGTAAGTTGGTAAGCTTAGAAATGGGCAAAAGCTACCAAGAAGGGCTTGGCGAAGTACAAGAAATGATTGATATCTGTGATTTTGCAGTAGGACTTAGTCGCCAATTATACGGACTAAGCATGCACTCTGAAAGGCCTAATCACAGAATGTATGAGCAATGGCATCCAATAGGAATTGTAGGTGTTATTTCAGCTTTCAATTTCCCGGTGGCTGTATGGGCCTGGAACAGCATGATAGCAGCGGTTTGTGGCGATGTTACCGTGTGGAAACCAAGCGAGAAAACGCCGCTTACAGCTATAGCTTGCCATCAGTTGATGAAGGAAGTAATTATTGAAAATGGCTTACCTGAGGGTTTATTTAATCTTGTTATTGGGGATCATAGAATAGGCGAAAGTATGGCAAAGGATAAGAGAGTCCCATTAGTGAGCGCTACAGGAAGCACACGTATGGGCAGAAGAGTAAGTCAAGTAGTAGGCGCTAGATTGGGCAATTCACTATTGGAGTTAGGGGGAAATAATGCTGTAATTATTACTGAAAATGCCAATTTAGACAATGCACTAATTGCTGCTGTATTTGGTTGTGTGGGTACCGCAGGACAACGATGCACCAGTACACGCAGACTTTTGATACAAGATACCATATTTGAAGATTTTAAAAAGAAATTGGTAAATGCTTACGGCCAGCTTAAAATAGGTGACCCACTAGACGAGAACAATCACGTAGGGCCATTAATTGATAAAGATGCCGTAAGAGCATATCTAAATGCAGTTAAAGCGGTAGAAGATGAAGGTGGTTTGGTTATTACAGGAGGCACAGTGCTTTCTGGCCAAGGATACGAGAGTGGATGTTATGTTTCACCTTGTATAGCCGAAGCTAAAAACCATTTTGAAATTGTACAAGAAGAGACATTTGCACCTATCGTTTATCTTATCCCATTCAAAACATTGGATGAGGCTATTTTGATGCAAAATGATGTGAAACAAGGACTAAGCTCAGCCATATTTACGGATAATCTTCAGGAGGCTGAAAAATTCCTTAGTTCTATAGGTAGCGACTGCGGCATTGCTAATGTTAATATTGGTACAAGTGGTGCTGAGATAGGCGGAGCTTTTGGAGGTGAAAAAGAAACCGGTGGCGGTCGTGAGAGTGGATCTGACGCTTGGAAAGCCTATATGAGACGTCAAACAAATACGATCAACTATGGTAAAAATTTACCGCTTGCTCAAGGGATTAAATTTGATTTATAGCCTTGGTCTAATAACGTGACCCATAAAAAAAAGGATTTGTCGAAAGACAAATCCTTTTTTTTTGCTGTTTTAGAACTTAATTAATGTCCCAATATTGGTATAATCGGTTCACCATTAAGTTTTCCATCTCAGCAATTTTATCGTCTGCCTTTATTAACTTAAGTGCAAAATCAAGGAGTTCTAGGCGTTCTTTTTCGGTGGAATCGGCATAAAAATCTTCAGAACATTTCTGAAGAAGAATAGGATAATCTTCTGTACTTGTGGTGCTAAGTTCTTCAGTGGCTTCTTCTAGATTACCTCCAAACGGAAAATTTTGGATAATGTAGTCTATGATAACCTGCCCTTCTTTGGGATCAAAACTTCCGTCTACTTCAGCTAAAATATTTAATATCTGAAACCCTGCTACATCTTTATTTTTTCTGTTCATTCTTAAAACAATCTATGTGCAAGTTTATCTATTTTTGAAGCTAAATGAAGAATATTATTTTACTATCGGTCATTCTATTTTATAGTCAGGTACTTTTTGCACAAGACTTCGGTGCGGAGTTGCTGGTAAGTGCTAATTTTAGTCAGGTAGATGGTGACCAATTAGGAGGCTATACTAAACTTGGTGCTAATATTGGAATCCAAATAAATAGAGAAGTAAAAGAAGACTGGGATTTGGCCTTTGAGCTTCGCTATAGTATGAAAGGAGCAAAAAAAGTACAAGATCCGGAGAATCCTTCACCTACACTAAAATTGAGCTATGATTACCTTGAGCTACCCTTACTCATTAAATATCAAGGTTTTGATAAAATAACCCCATATTCCGGATTATCTGTTGGGGTAAATGTGATAAATGAAAGAGATGATAATGGTTTTGTTGGAGAAGAAACTAATCTAGGCTTCATGGAGTATGGTTTTCATTTGGGCGGTACGTATCATCTTACGGAAAAGTTAGGTCTTGATTTACGTCATACATATTCACTATTGTCTATTCGTAATTCTCCGTCGCTTACCAATGGACCTCGTTTGTTTGGTCGTAATGGTTGGTATAACAGATTGTTTACGGTTGGCCTGACGTATGATTTAGATAGGTAGTAGACAATATATTACTCCATTACGCCATTCATCATTTTCCAAATATCATTAAGAGATAAAAAAGGAACCAATGCGGCATCTGGATTGTCACCCATACGAATGAGAACCATTTTTTTAGACGGGACTACACAAACGTACTGCCCATTTTTTCCCAAAGCGGAGTACATATCTGAAGGAGCATTGGGAGTAAGAGAGCCAGGGAATTCAATTTGACTTTGCGGTATTCTATAACTACTGGCGTTATTTAACCACCACAAGTAACCATAAGCTTGATTAATCTCCTGAGATTTACTGGTCATTACATCTACGTATGCTTTGTTAAGAATTCTAGTTCCATCCCATACTCCATTGTTCAATATAAGGTTTCCAAATCGTGCGGCAGCGCGAGCTGTACTTAGGTATAAGTGATTATCACCGCTCCAAATCCAACTTCCGTCCATTCCTATTTTATCGCGAAGAATAGTATTAAAGTAGGGCTCAAAATCTTGACCAACCGCATTTTCAACCACCTGATCAAGCAGGGTATAGGGTGCATTATGATAGGCCCAGCGCGTACCGGCTTCTGTTTTGTAAATAAGATCTTGAGGTTGCCAGCTGTCTGCATTACCTGTAGCGTCGTCTAGGCCACTGGTCATGGTGAGTAGATGCCTAATAGTTATTTTATCTTCTTGCTCACTGCTAAGAGACGTCCAGCCAAGGCCTAAATAGTCGGATGTTTTATGTGCAAGTGATAATTTTCCGTCTTCTTCTGCCTTGCCCACCGCAAAGGAGGTTAAGGTTTTCGCTGCAGAGGCCCAATACCAATTTGTACTGGTATCAAAGGTTGAGTTGTTGAATATATTTTTACCCCAGTATTTTTCAAGGACTATTTTGCCATTGATTAAAACGATATACGCCCGGGTACCGTTTAGCTCCAAATTGTCGTATAAGGTTTGTATACTATCGGTATTCCAGCCCAAACTTGAGGGAGACGTGGTTTCCCAATTTTTAGAATTGGGCGGGAAGTATGGTGATGCTTGGTTAATGGTGTCGCAACAATTCTCTTTTTCATCACGGCAAGATGACGTGAGGATGAGCAGGGCAAAAATAAGTATGGATGGATATTTCATGGCCTCTTTTACGTATGAGAATTATTCCGTAAGTTTCCGTTGGATTAAGGATTTTTGGGCTGGATCCATAATATGTAAATCTCTTTGTGGGAAAGGAATCACCACTTTGTTTTTTCTAAAATCATCTTCTATCGAAAATCGTAAATCACTTTTTATAATTTCTATTACAAAAGGAAAGTTACTCCAAAATACCAGTTCAAAGTCTAAACTTGATTCTCCAAAATCACGGAATAATACAATGGGAGCTGGGTTTGTAATCACTTTACTATGTCGCCAAGCGCATTCTGTAAGTATTTTCTTAACTAGTTCTACGTCGCTACCGTATGCCACTCCTATTTTTATACTAAATCTATTTACGGCGTCACTAGCACTCCAGTTAGTTAGTTTTTCACTCACTAAGATGTGATTTGGTATAATCATAGCTACGCCGTCTCTGCTTTCTACCATAGAAGTGCGAAGTCCAATTTCTTTTACTTTGGCAACTGTACCGTCTACTTCGACTACGTCATTTACACGTATGGAAGGTTCTACAAGTAATATAATACCCGAAACAAGATCGTTAGCTACTTGCTGTAAACCAAGACCCACGCCAATAAGTAAAGGGGCCAAGAATGCAAAAACTTTCCAGTCTACGTGCATGGAAGCAAGTATAATGACCAAGTAAATAAGTATCAAGATGTACTTGGTTATTTTGGTAATAGCAAATTCTCTCCCAGTATCTAGTTTGCCTGATTTTACGGATAGTCGCGTGAATTTTTTTATCCATCTATACGAAAACCAGATGATTATCCCGGCAAGTGACATATACAGAACACTGCTTACGGTGAGAGAAGCGTTATCTCCTAAACTAATTATCTCGATTCCTATAAGTTCTTTCATTCTTCGTTTAAGTAGGATTTATTATATACTAAAGCGTAGTAATTGCTGCCTAAATCTAGGTAGCCATATTCGTAGCAAAAGTAATAGGTCTTGTCAGCTTTGGTCGTATAGATATTGGTAAAATATTCGAAGCTAAATCCCAATTTAGCGAGTTCTTTGTGAGCTACCTTTATCGACTTGTCTTTTGGAGTGAGCTCTTCTAGTATGTTTCTGTTTTTTTTAATAATACGGTTTACCTTTCTAATGTAATTGTTAGAAATGCTGTTCTGTGTATTATTGTATTCATTGCGGCATTGGTTATCACAGAATTTTTTATCCGCTCTACCTATAATTCCTTTGTCACAATGCAAGCATAACTTTTGCTCCATCGTACAAAGATATTTATTTTATTAAGTGGTTTTAAAACATATTGTCTGAATAAAATTTGAAAGCATCTAAAGCGTGAATTTAACTTACTTGACTACAATTTTTTTGGAGTAAATCTCAGTGCCTATGGTTGTATGCATTATATAAGCTCCAGGCGATAAATGTGGTACATCAAACGTAACTTGTCCTGATGATGTAGATATAGATTGTTGCTCCCAGACCGTTACTCCTTTCATTGAACTTAACTTTGTACTACATGCCTCGCTGAAATGAGCAACTAAAAGAGTTAGTTGGGATTCTGAAAATACTGGATTTGGATAAACATTAAGATATGCGTTGAAGCTTAGTTTCGGCACATCCACGTTGTTAGGATCCATATAAACAGGAATTTCTATAGTGTCTTTGCCACATTGGTTTTCTGTGATAAGTCGCACTACATACCAAACATTGGACACTCTGGGGAATTTATGTAGTGGGTTTATTTCTGTGGAGGAATTCCCATCTCCAAAATCCCAGTAATAGTTCACTTTCATGTGACTTAAATTTTCAAACTGAACACTATATTCTTTATTCTCTGATGCCCTAAAATAGGCAATAGGGACACAATCGTAAACAGTAATACCTGCTTCCCTTGTTTCATCTAGGGAGTTACCTGTTATGTCTGGATGTAAGTCCTGCGACTGACCATAGGATCGACCGCTGATTACCGTTTTATACTTATTGAAAGAAACGAAAGCGTTGGTGTAGTGAAACGCTCTAGCCCATAATATATCATATCCACTGTCGTAGCGAGCGAGAACGGTAGTTTGGTACCCTTGTTCTGTGGGTTTGAAAATAGCTCCTAATGAACTATCAGCATGGTAGGCATAGTTTTTTGTATCGTTTTCCGTCAATGTAAGCCGCGAAATGGAAAAATATTCGCTACCGCTTTTGTTCAGTAATGGTCTGTTATCTACGATTGATTGGTCCGCAGTTCTAACAAATAGGTTGGTGTTATCAGAATTTTTATATCGCACACCTTTATAGATTGCTATGGAGTCATACCCACCATCAATTACTTGAATATTTCTAGGGTCAATGTGCCGCGGGTCGTCAAAGGCGAAATACGGTCCTTTTTGAAATTTACGAAACGCAGAAAGGGTGTCTAGTTCTATGAATGAACCATCGGATTCGATTTTGAAGAAATAGTGCTTAGCACGGTTAATGCTTATATTTTGAAGTGATTTTGGTTTAAAAACTACTATTTCATTTTTGTTAAGAATAATGGGTGTGTCAATAGAACTATTAACAACGATGTCAAGTAAAATTGGACTTTCTAGGGGTTGTTTTATTCCAAGTACATTTACTTCAGGGCCTGATGTTATATGGTAGTGCCACAAATAGTTGCCAGTTGATGAGAACTTTGCCAATAAGGTACTGCCACTAGCTATTGCTAATGCTGTGTCGTTAAGGTATACTTTTGTTGTATCAACTGAGAATGATGTACCTTTAAGTATAAAACCATCTTGTGCTTCACATATCTCAAGTTGATCTACTGTATTTAATTCTTTTGTAAAAGGAATCACGTTAGTAACATTAAAATCTAAGTCTAGAAAGATGCCAGTATAGTTTCTTTGTTTGGTATTCGTGTTCCAAGGCGTAAATAGGTAATCGTTGGGATTGTGTGGGTTATAATATAAAGTATCACCGGTGTGATATACGGTGAGCAGTAGGGTGGAGTCTTCCTCTAAAATAGTCATTTCGGTAATGTTTACCTCCAGACTAGAGGTAATTAAACCATAAAATCGTGACGAGAAATCTTCGTTCCATTTGGCAAGTACTATTCCTTTTCTAACGGTATCGGCTTTCACATAGCCAATTGTAACAATGTCTTCTTCTGTGGCGGAATATCGGAAAGCAGCTTGTTTTGCAAATGAATTAATATATAGCAGGTCGTTTCCCTTAGTAACGTAGGTTTGTCTTGTCGAATAGCTTTGACTGGAGGTATAAGTGGGTATGTCATCGGCGTTGTAGAAACGAGTAGACTTATAGTTGATGTAAATATTTTTTTGTAAAAACTGGGAGTATGCCTCCCAGCTTGACAATATTAAAAATAAAAATAGGATGTTTCTTGCTACGGACATATTGCATCTACTGTGAAATCATTGCCGCTTTTACTAGCCTCGTATCCCAACTCACAACACCGTGTATCCCCGGCGTAAGATGAAAAACTATTTATAGAAGAAACCCACTGCACTGGGTGAAGATAACCATTGGTGCTTACAATTCTCATGCCCACTTCCCAGTCAGGACCAGAATGTCCAAGAGGAATTGTCACATCGACGGTAAATGTCATTGGAGCAGTGTTATTACCCATACCAATGTTTATTATAGAGCCAGATCCAGAAGGGCAAGCGGAAGAACAAGGCCAAGGTGATATGCTATGAATAAAGGTTACGGGTACTAGTGATCCTATGGCACCCGTAATTGTGTTAATGGCTCTGAATTCTACATAGGTGTGGCAATCTATCATTGTTGTAAAATTAAAACTTGCGGGGATTGTGTTTTTAGATTGCACTTCATTAGTAGATGATTTGTCTGGGATTATGTCCTTGTTGTAAGGGATACTAAATGATAAAACACTAAATGTTATAAACAAGAAAGTTAGAGATTTAACAACTTTTCTGAATCCTAAATGGTTAGAGCCTAAGCTGTTGATTGTTGATTGTTGATTGTTGATTGTTGTTTGTTGTTTGTTGTTTTCATGCTATTTTTTATAAGGCGATATTACGAATATAGTCAAACATGCTCAATATATCATTCTAGACAAAAATTAATTGTGATTAAAACGTGTGTTATTTTCTTACAAACTTTAGTTTTAAAACAAGTTAAGCTGAGCACTGCTCACAAAAGGGTGTACACTAGTAGCGAGTGGTTTAGGTTTGTAGTATAGGTTAAATTTCTTTTTGGCGAGTCGCACTTGCTGGTGAATGGACTCTGCCAGTACTCCGCTGCCCCGCATACGCTCGCCTGGCGTGGTATTGCCCAGTTTACCCCCTTGGGATTGGGCGATGAGATTAAGCACCCGGGTAGCCTTTAGGGGGAATGTTTTCAGTATCCAATCTTCAAAAAGGAGGGCAATAGCGCCGTTTAGTCTGACCATGGTGTGATTAAGGCTTGTTGCTCCCGCTTTACTTACCGCTTCGCATATATCAAATACCTCGTCACTGTTTAGCCCTGGAATAATCGGTGCTAGCATGACATGCACCGGAATGTTAGCCGCACTGAGCAGTTCTATTGTTTTTAGTTTATTGGCAGAAGAAGAAGTGCGAGGCTCCATAACTCTTCGCAGTGACTCGTCGAGCGTAGTGATGCTAAGGTGCACTTGCACCAAGTTCTTGTCGGCTAATTGTTTTAAGATATCAATATCACGACATATTAGTGCATTTTTGGTAATTATTCCTACGGGTTGATTGTACTTTAGGCACACTTCCAAGAGTTGCCGAGTGATTCCGAATTTCTTTTCGGCAGGTTGGTAGCAATCTGTATTGCCGCTAAGCATTATTGTTTCGCCGGTCCAAGTTCTGCTTTTTAGTTTTTTAGTCAGAAGCGCAGCCGCATCTTTTTTTACCAAAATATTTTTTTCGAACTCGGTTCCTGCGCTGTATCCCCAGTATTCGTGCGTAATTCGTGCGTAGCAATAAATACATCCGTGCTCACATCCTTGGTATGGATTCATACTCCAGTTGGCGGGTACATCAGGACTGTCTACTTTATTGATTATGGTTTTTGGAAAAATGTCGGTATACGATGTTTCGTTATTATTTAGTAAAAACTCTTCGTCGTAATAAGACCCATCCCAAAAATCTTCAACTACGTGTTGGTTAAACTGATTGGGGGTGTTGAGTAAAGCTCCGCGGCCTTTTACATTTTTAGGTATGACAATATTATTATCCAAATCGTTGACTACATTATAAACCAACTTTTTTTAGTATGCAACTTTACCACGGATAATTATTTTCATTTTTCAGCGAAAATGATTACGAAAATTCGTAAAATTACATTGCGCTGCGGAGATAGTGATCAAGCTTAACTTGACTAATGCTGTCTGAAGGATACATGTAAATTACTTCGTAATGACTCATAACGGGAGCTTCTTGCGTGGTAAAGTTACGCACTTGCCCCCAGCCAAAAGATTTAATGAGGGTGTACTGTAAACTAAATAAGCCAGAAACCAATAAGAGACTAACGAAGGCAATTTTTTTCATATCAAGTTCAATTATTTTTGTACAACGAAGAATAAATAAATCATAGTATTGAAACGAGTACATTTAATTGCCATAGGTGGTGCTATTATGCACAACTTGGCCATCGCATTACATAGAGCAGGTTACAGGGTTACCGGCAGCGATGATGCTATATACAATCCTGCGAAGATAAACTTAGAAAGAGATGGACTACTTCCTGCTACAATGGGCTGGGATGCCACTGTAATAACGCAAGATTTGGATGTGGTAATAGTAGGTATGCACGCGCGTGGTGATAACCCTGAGTTAGCTCGAGCTCGAGAACTCGGATTGCGTATTATGTCGTTTCCAGAGTTTGTTGCGAGCCATTGCCAAGATAAAAAACGGGTAGTGGTAGCCGGAAGTCATGGAAAAACTACGACCACTGCCATGATTATGCATGTGCTATCTAAACTTAGTTTGGATTTTGATTATTTAGTAGGCAGTTCTATCGATGGATTTGATTTATCGGTGCGATTAAGCGATGCTCCTTTGGTTATTATTGAAGGGGATGAATACCTTTCTTCTCCCTTAGATTTACGATCTAAATTCTTATGGTATAACCCACATGTATCTATTATTACAGGTATTGCTTACGATCACATTAATGTATTCCCTACGTTTGATTTGTACGTAGATACATTTAGAAAATATATTGCTACACATGGAGAAGATGCCATTTATTTTTGGTTTGAAAAGGATGAGTATTTAGCTCAGCTCGCTGTCGAAACTACGGTTAAAAACAAACCGTATAATACGCCAAACTTTGTATCAGATAAATATGGAAGTGTGCTTAAGTATGAGGGTAAAGAATATAAACTAAGTGTAGTAGGTAAGCATAATTTAGAAAATCTGCATGCCGCCCAGCTGGTTTGTGAGCAGATAGGTATAGATGCGGACTCTTTTTATAAAGCTGCTGCTAGTTTTACAGGAGCTGGTCGTAGAATGGAAAAAATAAAAGAGACAGAAAATCAGGTGGTATATAGGGATTTTGCGCATTCGCCTAGTAAATTAAAGGCAACCACAGAAGCCATAAAGGAAACGTATAATGGTCCGCTACTAGCGATATTTGAGTTGCATACCTTTAGCAGCCTTAATCGCGACTTTTTACCACTTTACAAGGGTGGAATGGCTGCTGCTGATAAAGCAATTGTGTTTTATAACGATGCCGTTTTTGAGCACAAAAAAATGCAATTTGTGGAGAGCAATTACGTAGCAGAATGCTTTGAAAATGTTGAAATAGTGCATTCTCCAGAAATTTTGGCAGAATTAGTAAATGCGGCGTATCAAAGAGGGGATAACATTTTACTCATGAGTTCCGGAAAATTTGAAGAAGCAAATTTTGACTTTAGCTAATGGTTACAATTGCTTTACGCGAATCTTAAATTCTAGGGCTTCTATCCCTTGACTACTAACTGAAGTAGGTTGTAATGCAAAGTACTTTTCCTTGTTTTTTACGATTAAAACGATTTCATTTTCAGTACTTGCTTGCTGAGCTACAAAATCCCACCTAAAAAATGGACTTAGCAATTGGTCTTTGCGGGTATAGGGTAAATCACGCGCATAAAAGTAATCGATTTCATTAAAACTGGTAGATGTATCGAGATATATCTTGTTTAGATCTTGGTTTATATTGAGGGTTTGAAAAAGTCCAAAGTAAGCATTAGCAGTGGGTATGTGGGGTAAATTAGGATGTAGTTTGGTAGAGTCTGAAATATAGGTAAAACAGATGTTCCAATCTTCTTTATTGGGCTCTAAGCGGGTAAAAAGGGCCTCGTCTTTTAGGCTAAAGTAAGAGTGGGCATAATTTTGATTTTTTACAATCCATTTGGTTTGCCCTACTGAATCATTAAGCGCACCATACCGAATATGATATGCAGAATCTGTAGCGTCTAAGAGTTGAAATTTATAAAAATAATAGGTGCCTGTTTCCTCCCAAGTCATTATATATACGTCATTGTAGGACTCGGGATTGCTAAACGAATAATCTCCCCATGCACCAATGGCAGGATAGGTGCCGGATGGTGTAGGAATATCTACTTGCCATATGATTTTACTGGTCTCATAGCTAGAATTTATGGCTTTAAAATCGGTATTAGTTGTATTATGTATTCCTGCTTTGGCAAGTGGATTGATGTATATAGCCCAGGCATTTTCAGCATGCTGAAACTTGAGTTGCCATTGGGTTTGTACCCCTATGTTATTGTTTAAAATATTGCTAAGGTTTACATAGGTGAATTGGTTTGTAGAGGTATTAAGTCTAATTGTAATTTCATTTACTTTTTGCTTTGGCAATACTTCATCAGGCTCAAAACACGAAGTTAACAGTACCGCAAATGCTATGTAGAACAGGTTTCTCACTTGAGTGTATACTTTAGTTTAAAGTAAAAAGATCGGGGTCTAGAATTAATTAAATCAAAAGAGCCGCCTTCGGTTATCGCTGTTTCAGTTAAGGTGAAGGTTGTTCTATTAATTAGTGTACTGTTTAGCACATTGATTACCCCAAAACCCAGTTGGAGCACTTTACTCGGGAATTCGTAATTTAGGCCTGCGTTTACGTTGTTCATGGCGTCATATTCCTTCAATAGGATAGTGCCATTTTTTAATTCAGATGAGGTTTTTTGTCCTATTAATCGCAATACAGTATAACAAGTTAGTCCTGTTTTGGGAACGGTCAAATTACCCAATATGGTTAACTCTGGATGAAAAAAGTTTAATCCAGTGGTGTCTTTTACCTCATTGGTGCCGTGTATTATGGCGGTAGGTTGCAGCATCCAAAAATCACCTTTATACTTCATACTTATGTAGGTAGCAGATCCTGAGGTTTCGCTTTCATTTTGCCATTTGGTGCTGAGCTCGTTACGTGGTAATTTGTTGTTTCTGTTATACAATAGTCCACTGTTAATGGTAATCATATCCTTCTTTATTAATAAATTAAGATGCAGCGTACTTAAATCGGTGGGCGCCAGTAAAATATTATTTTGGTAGGTATTGGTCAGGGTACTTGGATAAAACCATTGGCTAAATTGCGGATAGGATGTACTCTTCTGAAAACATGCAGATAGTTGCACGTCATTTGTGGGCGCTAAGGTTAGCTTAGCCATCGGCATTGCCTTTGGTTTAGTGAGATTATTATTTAAGGTTTTAACTCCCCCTTCTAGTTTGAACGTATTCCTAAATTGATACTCAAATAGGCCAAATAAAGAATAATCTGCATATTGGGTTGCTATTGCATTTATATTGGAATAGTGGTTGTCAATGGTATTGCTAAGTTCTATGCCTAATTTGTAATTTAATTTCTTTCCAGCTGATTTAAGCAGCAACTGCATATAGCCATAATCAAATCCTGAGCTGTAGATACCAATTGCGTCATTGTATTTGTCCTGCTTGCCAGTGCTTAAATCTTTGTCCCAAATAGTTATGTCATTGCTTATTCGGCTAACCAATCCACTAAGGCTAAGGGTATGGTATCGGGAAAGCGCAGTACTTAAGCGACCACTTAAATTATGACTGCTAAATTGGGTAGTTTGGTCTCTTACCCTAGAGGTCCCCTCTAATATGCGGCCTTTATTTTTGAGGGTTAACATACTATGGTTACTAGCAACATCGAGGGTTAGACTGCGTAATATTTTAAAACTATACTTGAGATTTACATCATAGCGCTCGGTAGGTTGAATAACCGTTTTACGCTCGTTTTCAAGCGCAAAAAGAGCGGAAGTAAAACTTCTGTTTACGGCAATCTGTCCCGTATGAATCCTATTGGTGAGTCCTACTGAAAATGAAGTATGAATATCACTTGCAGAGTTATTGACAATCTGAGCAGAGGCACTTATTGGTGAATTGGGACCTTTAAAGGTGTGCAAGTAAATAATGAGGTAGCCACTGTTTTTTATGCCAATAGAAATGGTACTAGTATATAGTTCCATCCGCTCTATATCCCACATAGGTATAGCTTTTAAGTTATACCCTATATTCTGGTCCATCATAAGTGGGAAGTTGTCTTTGTATATGATTATTGAATTAGCGGGTAAATTACCTGCGGTATTTATAGTAATGTCACTACTTCTCAGTTGATAAAAAAATGGAGTGAGTCGCAGCGCTTCTTCTAAATTAGAAATGTTATTAGCCGCTATATCTTGAGCTGTAAATGTAAAAAAAGCAGCACTATCCTGTGCACAAGACACCGAGACTAAAGCACCCAAAATGAGTGTCATTATGTACTTCTTTGCGGTCAAAATCTATAAAACCCTTTAGAAGTACAATGATAAGCACTAAATAATTCAGATATCTAAAGTCGAACGGAGATGCAGATTATTTTAGGTAGATATTACATCTACCTTACGTTTTAAGACGGAAGTGCCTATAAATACAACCAAAAACACCAATCCGATAAAGGTAGAAATAGCTCCTGCTACGGATACATCCAGCCATTTAGCGGAATAATATCCACCAATGGAGCATAAAATTCCGATAAGACAAGCCAATACGAGCATCTTTTTAAAATCTTCTGTCAGTAAGTAGGCAATGGCCGGAGGTCCCGATAAAAAGGCAATAACTAAAATAGCGCCTACGGATTCAAAACTTACTACGGTGGTAAGTGATACACCGCTCATTAAAAAGTAATGCCAAAAGGTTACTGCCACTCCTGTTGAAAGTGCGAAGTCAGGATCAAACGTAGTAATAAACAACCCTTTGTAACCCCAAATAACGGCTCCAATGAGGAGTACAGCAACGGCCAATAGAATAATAGTTTGTTTGGGTAACACTATGCCAAAGGCTACAGGCTGTAGCCAAAAGGATATTTGTTCAATCTCTCCATACAGCACACATTGTTGGTCTAAGTCTGCATTCTGTCCCCATTTGGAGATGAGTATGATACCAATTGCAAAGAGCAAAGTATAGGAAACTCCAATTGCGGCATCGCTTTGTAGTCTTGCTTTTTTAGTAAACCACTCTATCATTAAGGTAGCAAGAATGCCACTGAAAGCAGCCCCCGCAAGTATAGGTAAACTAGCCGTGGAACCCGAGATGTAATACGCCATAAATATGCCGGGTAATACAGCGTGCGATATAGCATCCCCTATCATGACCATTTTACGCATCATTAAAAAACCGCCCATTAAAGCGCAGTTTATAGCAACAAGGCTAGCGGTTAGTATAGTATAAAAATCATTCATTAGTATGGGATTTCACTTTGGTGCGGGTCTATTTCAGGTCTTTCTAAGAGTTTGATTAAATGCTTTTCTATTTCTGGGGTTATAACGTGTTCTATACCCTCGGCATCATCATGCACATGGTCCTCTTGCATTTGAAAATACTTGGACAAGTAAATCTCCCATAATCTATGCTTACGGATAACTTC
>ERZ888423.1373-NODE-1373-length-21095-cov-8.919724_pt1 | contig 21095 bp, 16 predicted proteins | sample MGYA00520523_ERZ888423 | MGnify/ENA primary metagenome ERZ888423 (study PRJEB32303, sample SAMEA104408611) | aquatic metagenome | biome: Brackish water; feature: Pelagic; material: water | place: Baltic Sea | collected 2014-06-08T10:24:00 | depth 30,27 m ...
CCTGCATCTAATGGAATGCGTTGATTTAAAAGCGCATTCCCAGGAAAATGAAGCCGGACATTCATCTGAAAATCTAAATTGCAGATTCCAAGCAATAGAGGATTGTCTATTTTTCGCATGCGAGAAGCATTTATGGACCCAGTTCCAGAGACTAGGTGATCACCTGCTTCGAAATCAAATGCAAGCCCAGCACCTGCTCCACTGGCATTACCAATAGACCCATTGCAAAGCAGATTACCTCTAAGATTGAGATATCTAATAAACGTTCCTGAACCCAATTGATCAGAAATCAAAGAAGCTCCTGACTCTACCGTTAAATCATCCAAGGTCATTTGTGGCCCAGAGCCTTTATGGGTCATCGTGTGCCCATTTTGAACAACATAGTCAGCCGTAGGAATGAAAGGAGACATTGGGAATTTTACATTACCCACAGGAAGGGTAGACCACAGCAAGCTTCCCCCTGCTGTTTGCAGTTGATCTCCTGAACCTTGAGTGTAAAATGTTGGTTCTGCAACTCCTTGAGTAGGTCTGATATTTATATTGTCCAACGCAAACTCATCCCTACTTCCAGAACCTAAGGCATCGGTTATAGTCCAATTTACATAGAAGTACTCTCCAGGACGCACACACAGGCCAGAGATAGTGAAAAGTGCAGTGCTAGGACTTGACCATCCGGTTCCTCCTGCAACATCAGGAGAAAAGGTATCAAGAGAAGGAATATCAAATTTTGTGAGGTTCGTATATCCTGGGAAGAAATCCTGACTAATTGAAACACTGAGCTTTGAACTCTTGCTTTGGTCATTTCTTATATAGATTCGGTAGTTTAGGTAGATTTCTGTTATAGTTTGCCCGGTATTGTTGACACACCTCAATTCAACACTGCTGCCATTCGCACCGCTGAATGCATTTCCACTGGGCTGAAAGCCCATCGCTCTATTGCTAGTGGAACCCGGAAGGCCATAAAATGAATATATACCTCCCGTTGTCACAGGAACATTTGAAGAGCCCAGGGCGAAGTCACCTCCTGTGTTCGTATCTCCATAATTGCTGACTATCTGCGGGCCTCCAGAATAAGTAGAGATGTTATAAATCTTCCACGCATCCGAGTCCAATTGACCAACAGCTGGACTTGGTGCGAAACCAGAACCTGAGAACACACCATTAGATACACCAGGTACACTGGCATCAAAGGTTATTACATGGTTTCCTCCAATCGAAGTTAAACTCAGTTGGCCAACACCGCTCAGCGAGAGTGTCAGAAGGAAGGATGCAAGGACTAATCGTATGATCATTAAACAGATTTCCTATATACTGCAAAAATATATCAAATTTAGGCACACTGTGCAGCCGCTTCGTTAATACTATGTTAGCATTGTTTCTTTTTAATGGGGAAATCTTAAGCTAACCTTGTCTATTTTGGTGTTCTTAGGTTCTATATTTGCCGGCCATGCACGAGCAGGTTCTCATCTTAGATTTCGGAAGTCAATATACTCAGCTTATCGCCCGTAGGGTGAGAGAGCTTCATGTCTATTGCGAAATACATCCTTATAACGCTGATATTCAGCTTGATAGATATCAAGCCGTCATTCTCTCTGGTTCGCCTCACAGCGTTCATGATGCTGATGCGCCTCAAGTTGACTTTAAAGCTCTTGAGAATAAACCTGTTCTCGCTGTATGTTATGGCGCTCAGCTTATGGCTTCCCATTTTGGTGGAAAAGTCATTCGCTCTGCTACTCGAGAATATGGCAGAGCCAAACTCTCTGCTGTACAGATGGGAGAACCCATGAATGAAGGAATCTCTTTAGGTTCTCAAGTGTGGATGAGTCATGGAGACAGCATTGCCGAATTACCAAGCGGTTATGAGATTTCACTGAGCACTGACCAAGTGCCTATTGCAGGCTTTAAAGCTCTTGACCGTAATTGGTTTGGCATTCAATTTCATCCTGAGGTATACCATACCACTGAAGGTAAAGTGCTGATGTCTAACTTCTTATTCAAAGTGTGTGGCCTTACAGGTGACTGGACACCTGATGCGTTCATTGACCAAAGCGTTCATGAATTGAAGGAGATGTTGGGAAATGATGAGGTCATTCTTGGTCTTTCAGGTGGTGTAGATTCCTCCGTTGCAGCCATGCTCTTACATCGTGCTATAGGCCCTAGACTCCATGGGATATTCGTTGATAACGGGCTACTTCGAAAATATGAGTATGAAGAAGTTCTTGAAAGTTATAAAGGCCTGGGCCTTAATGTGAAAGGAGTGAACTCTAGGCAAGCTTTTTATGATGCATTAAAAGGACTTCAAGATCCAGAATTGAAAAGAAAAGCCATTGGCAAGACATTCATTGATGTATTTGATCATGAATCCAAGGCAATGCCTGAGGTCTCATGGTTAGGTCAGGGGACTATATACCCTGATGTCATAGAATCCGTTTCAGTCAATGGGCCTTCCCAGACCATTAAAAGTCATCATAATGTGGGTGGCCTTCCTGATTATATGAAACTAAAGGTTGTCGAGCCACTTAGGAGTCTTTTTAAAGATGAAGTCCGCGTGGTAGGCAAGAATCTGGGACTTCCTGACCATATCTTGGATAGACACCCTTTCCCTGGTCCAGGCCTGGCTATTCGTATACTTGGAGACATCACTGAAGAAAAGGTACAGCTTTTGCAAGAGGTCGATCATATATTCATCTCTTCATTGAAGAATCAAGGGTTATATAATGAAGTATGGCAAGCAGGAGCTATCTTGTTGCCTGTGAATTCAGTAGGTGTAATGGGTGACGAGCGTACGTATGAAAAAGTTATTGCATTAAGGGCCGTTACAAGTACTGATGGCATGACTGCTGACTGGTGCCATCTTCCTTACGAGTTCTTAGCTCAAGTATCTAATGATATCATCAATAAGGTGAAAGGAGTGAATAGAGTCGTTTATGACATAAGCAGCAAGCCACCTGCTACCATAGAATGGGAATAAAGAATATACTAATCATCATAGCGGTCACATTTTCTTTAGTTAGCATGAAAGCTCAAGAAATAGTGAACTATAGTGGGGAGACCTGCTATCTCCACATTGTAGAAAAAGGCAACACCTTATATGGCATCTCAAAGCAATACGCAGTGGGAATCCCAGATATTTTCAGATTAAATCCCGACACTAGATTGGGAATCAGCCTTGGTCAAAAGGTCTATATACCTATTTCAGACATCAATAGGAGAGAAGCTAAGAAGAGTCCTACGTTGGATGGGAGCATGCTTATCCATGAGGTTCAACGAGCAGAGACCCTGTATTCTTTGAGCAAGAAATACAAGGTGGATATCAATGCAATCATGGCAGCCAATCCGGCAATTACAGATGGAAGCATTTCCAGAGGCCAGGAAGTAAGAATCCCAACTAGCCAAGTTGAGGCTATTTCCGCTGTTGTTACTCGTGCAGCCCAAGACAGTCTGCTTAGTCATACTGTTCTTCAAGGTGAAACACTCTATGGAATTTCAAAGCTTTATCAAGTGAGCATAGATTCATTGAAAGCAGTGAACGATGACCTAGCTGAAGGGTTGAAAACCGGAGGCACCATTAGAATACCTATATACAGACAAGGGTTTGTTCCATCAAAACCTGCTGGAGTAAAAGAAATTCAGACAGAGGTCACGCCTATCATCTCTAGAGCTATGAGGGAGATTAAGGTGGCAATACTCCTTCCTTTCACTTTGGTAGGGACTGATACAACCTCTGTTAATGTGAGCCAAGCTGACATCGTGAAGATGACTGATATCGCCTTTGAGTTCTATCGTGGGACTAAGTTCGCTCTTGAAGACCTAAAGAACAAAGGACTAAGGGCAAGGGTAATCGTTATGGACGTGGGTAGCGCTCAAGCTGATGTGGACAAAGCAATAAAAGCCCTTCAAAAGGAGCCTGTTGATTTAGTCATTGGCCCTCTGCATAGAGGGGCATTCAAGCACATCTCCAATGACCCGAGAATGAAAGGAACTCATTTCATTTCTCCGGTGAGCAAAGTATTGGACGTCAGCACAGTGAATAATTCCATCAGCAAGGTTAGTAGCTCTAATCAAGTGCAATTAAAACACCTGGTGGGCTACCTCAAGCAGTCACACGCACCTGATAAGTGCATTTTGGTTAAAAACAGCAATAAGTCAGCGGCAGAAGATATTATTCAGTTGTGGTCAGGAAGGGATAGTGCAGGAATAGTTATTCCAACGGTTCCTTCACTTCAAGAAATAGAATGGGGGAGGTACTTTGAAAGCAGTCTTGAGGCAGCGCTTTCTCCATCAAGTCCCAATGTCTTGATTTTTCCAACTTTAGACAGAACAACGGTGACAGAATTCGTTTCTAAACTGGCTGTGGGTAGATTCAGGAAGTACGACATCACATTGGTAGGCTTAGAAGATTGGTTGTCTTTTGATAACCTCGATACAGAATTACTCTCTTCTCTAAAGCTGACTGTCTCTGCCTCTAGCTATCTAGACCATAGCACACAGAACTATAAAGATTTTATGAATAGGTACTATCAGAGTTATAATACAATTCCCGGACCTGATGGCTACGCTTTCAAAGCATATGACATAGCCAAGTTCTATGTTGGGGGAATGTTAGATCACGGTCCGTATTTCCTTGAAAATCAGTCAATTTGGAAATATGAAGGACTTCAGATAGGCTTTGAAATGACGCCAGCAGAAGGTGGATGTTTTGAAAATTCATATTCTGTGATTATCCAGAACCAAGGTCAGGATTTCAAAGTCTTGGAAAAACATTGACAAAGATTTTAGGTAAGTGCACCTTTGAAAATAGGTGTACTTACCTAAATGGTTATTTTAGCAGCACTTTTAACAAACATGACATCCATGCAAGGAAAATCATTCTCCCTTCTCATCGCTCTTATTCTATGTATTTCTCCAAGTCTTTCGTGGGCTCAAGATGACGGATATGGAGCCAGAGAAGAAGCCGATCACTACTTTCAGAAACAAGGCTATTTTGCCGCTGTAGATCTCTACAAGAAAGCATATGGTCAAGAAAAATCAGCTGATGAGAAAGCTGCATTAATCTTCATGGTTGCCGAATCATATCGCATGCTCAATGACCAAGTCCAAGCTGAAGTGTGGTACTTGAGAGCTATTAAGGCAAGACACGATGATGTATTGGCTTATTATCACCTAGGACAGGCCCTGCAAGCCCAAGGAAGACTAGCTGAAGCACGCGAAGAATTCAACAGGTTCAAAGAAAAGGGCGGTTCATCTTCTATGGCTGATCAAGCTATCAGCTCCCTAGAGGTAGCTGCTGAGATGAACGAAAACAAATCTAAATATGTAGTAGACCCTGAGGTGATGCTCAATACAGAGTATTATGAGTTCTCTCCCATATTGGCCAATCCTGAAGGAAATATGCTCTATTTCAGCTCTTCTAGGCTCGGCAGCACAGGTGTTGAAGAATTTAAGAAAACAGGAGAAAGCTATGAGGATATCTTCTTCTCTCAACAAGACAAAAAAGGAAAGTGGAGTGAACCTCAACGTCTTCCTTTGAATGTCAATACAGATAACAATGAGGGTTCTCCAGTCTTTACATCTGACTTCGTGCGCATGTACTATACTAAGTGTATGAAAGCGGAGAATACTGGATGTAAAATTTATGAGACCACTAGAACTGGTGAGACATGGACTGATGCCAAAGAAGTGAAACTTGCCACTCCAGAGCAGAAAGAAAACACCTTTGGTCATCCTACATTGAGTCAAGATAATAAGATGATGGTGTTCGCTTCTGATATCCCAGGCGGTAAAGGAGGAAAAGACTTATGGTACAGTCTATATAACGATGCATCTAATTCATGGGGTTCACCTGTAAATATGGCTAGTGTGAATACTGCTGGTGACGAGATGTTCCCCCACCTTAGAAAGAATGGAGCACTCTATTTCGCAACTAACGGAATAAAAGGAATGGGTGGATTAGACATCTTCTCAGCTGAGAAAACAGGAGATAATGAATGGGGAAATGCCAAGAACATGGGTTCTCCTATCAATACTATCGCTGATGACTTTGGAATGATTTTCCAAGGAGATCTAGAAAGAGGGTATTTGACCAGCAATCGCACAGGCGGAAAAGGAAAAGATGATATCTACATCTTCAGCCTCCCTGAAGTGGTGTTCGCATTTGAAGGTATTGTATATGATAAAGACGGTCAATTCCCCATTGATGCAGCATATGTGCGTGTCTTCGGATCTGATGGTTCCTCTTTCGAGACCCTTACTGATGTGAATGGTGGATTCAGCTTTGCAGAGAACGGTGAAGACCGCTTTGTGAATCCAGAGGTGAACTACAGTATTGAAGTAGGTAAAGAAGAATATTTGGTAGCTAAGGATAATGTGTCTACAGTAGGCCTTGGAGAATCTACCACGTTCGTAAAGGAGTTCTTAATCCAAAGTACCAAAGTAGATGAGATCTCTTTCCCCGAAGTTCAATACGACCTTGGGAAATTCACTCTTCGTCCTGAGTCTAAAGATTCCTTGAACTATTTGTATCAGACATTGGTCGACAACCCAACGATTGTCATTGAACTTGCTGCACACACTGACTCTCGTGGGTCTAATCAAGCTAACCAAACACTCTCTGAAGACAGAGCGAAGTCTTGCGTAGAATATCTTGTTTCTAAAGGAATAGCTCCTGCAAGAATGAAAGCTAAAGGGTATGGAGAGAACAAACTCCGTGTATCTGATGCTAAGATAAACGCATTGCCGGCTGCTGAGCGCGAAGCTGCCCATCAAAAGAACAGAAGAACGGTATTCTCTGTCTTGAGCTGGGATTACATGCCTAACTAAGAGGAATTGTGGATGACTTTCTAAGTCCCGTCAGTAAAACTGGCGGGACTTTTTTTATTCCCTCAATCAAGAGGGCTATCTTCGGCCGTAGAATTTTCCCATGAACGAGCAACAACGATATGCAGCCCGCGGTGTTTCAGCAGGCAAAGAAGAAGTACACGAAGCCATCAAAGGCCTTGACAAAGGAATTTTTCCAAGAGCTTTCTGCAAAATCCTTCCCGATCTAGTAGGCGCTGACCCAGCATTTTGCAACATCATGCATGCTGATACTGCTGGTACGAAGCCTTCCTTGGCATACGCATACTGGAAACGAACCAGTGACATCAGCGTATGGAAAGGCATCATTCAAGATGCCCTCATCATGAATATTGATGACCTCATTTGTGTAGGTGTAACGGATAAAATTGTCATCTCCTCTACCATTGGACGTAATAAGAATTTGATTCCTGGAGAGGTCGTGAAGGCCTTGATTCAAGGAACTCAATCCTACATTGACGAGCTCAACGAACTCGGTGTAGGTATTACGCTCGCAGGTGGCGAAACTGCTGATGTGGGCGATATCGTGCGCACATTGGATGTGGGATTTACCGCATTCGCCCGCATTGAAAGAGATAAAGTCATCAACAATGCCAATATCCAAGCTGGCGATGTGATTGTAGGACTCGCTTCTTTTGGGCAAGCGAAGTATGAGAAAGAATACAATGGCGGTATGGGCAGCAACGGGCTTACCTCAGCGCGTCATGATGTGTTTAAGAATACCCTGGCCAATGAATTCCCTGAGACCTTTGACCCAGCTCTTCCTTCAGATCTAGTCTATTCGGGAAAAATGGACCTTGAAAGTAAAGTAGAAGGTAGCCCCTTGAATGCAGGAAAGCTTGTTCTCTCTCCTACACGAACATATGCTCCTGTGATTGCAGCTATGCTTAAGCAACACCGTGCTGAGATTCACGGTATGGTTCATTGCAGCGGTGGTGCTCAGACTAAAGTCCTTCACTTCATTAAGGACCTTCACATCATCAAGGATGACTTATTCCCACTGCCTCCTTTATTCCGATTAATTCAAGAGCAGTCAGGAACCAGCTGGGAAGAAATGTATAAAGTGTTCAACATGGGCCACCGCTTAGAACTCTATGTACCTGAACATATCGCAGATGAATTGATTCAGATTTCCAAGTCCTTCGGGGTAGATGCGAAACGCGTAGGTCGTGTAGAGAAAATGGAAGGAGAAACAGTAAGCATCAGTTCTGAATTCGGGAACTTTAAGTACTCCTCCCATTGACCTCATTACTCGCCCGATTAACCGCCATCTCTGAGCGCCATGAAGAAGTGGCCAAGCTCATCGTGGATCCTAGTATTATCACTGATATGGATCGCTATACGCGATTGATGAAGGAATACAAGGACCTGGAACCCATAGTAGAGGCTAGAAATACCTATGCGAAGCTGCTCAGCGATATAGAATCTGCTGAGGGAATGCTCGCTACGGAGAAAGATCCTGAGTTCAAAGCCATGGCCAAGGCAGAATTGGAAACATTGAATAGTCAAATAGGCATCATGGAAGAGAAGGTGAAAGTTCTCCTGATTCCAAAAGATCCTGAAGATGATAAGAACTGCATCATGGAATTACGTGCAGGAACGGGCGGTGATGAAGCCAGCATCTTCGCAGGTGACCTCTATAGAATGTATTCCAGATACATCTCTGATAAAGGCTGGCAGATAGAAATGGTCGATTATAACGAAGGAACTTCTGGAGGCTATAAAGAAATTATTTTCAATGTAAAAGGCCCTAGTGTATATGGAGAATTGAAGTACGAAGCAGGTGTGCATCGTGTGCAACGTGTTCCGCAAACAGAGACTCAAGGACGCATACACACCTCAGCAGCCACGGTCATCGTCATGCCTGAGGCAGACGAATTCGATGTGGAATTGAACGTTAATGATATTCGTAGGGATGAATTCTGTTCCTCAGGTCCAGGAGGTCAAAGTGTGAATACAACCTATTCCGCTATTCGTTTGACACACTTACCTTCAGGCTTAGTAGTGCAATGCCAGGATGAGAAATCCAAGTTGAAGAACTACGACAAAGCCTTAAAGGTGTTGCGTTCTAGGCTGTATGAATTAGAGTTGAACAAGCGACTAGCAGAAGAAAGCAAAAAGCGTAAGAGCATGGTCTCTTCAGGGGATCGCAGTGCGAAGATTCGCACCTATAATTATCCTCAAGGAAGAGTAACTGACCACAGGATAAACCTCACTTTGTACAACCTTTCTTCTATTATGGATGGTGACCTAGATGAGATTGTTGAATCCTTGAAACTAGCTGAGAACTCTGAAAAACTCAAAGAAGGAGAAAGCGCATGAACAAGCACCACCTCATAGCGAACATCAAGGCTAAGAAGAGTTTTCTCTGTGTAGGACTTGATCCGGTAAAGGAGAAAGTTCCTGTGCATTTACACGCACATAAAGACTGGATTTTTGAGTTCAATAAGCAGGTCATCAATGCAGTCGCAGAGCATTGTGTGGCCTTCAAACCCAATACAGCCTTTTATGAATGCTACGGAAGCTGGGGTTGGGAACAGTTAGAGAAAACAGCACGCTACCTAAGAGAAACGCATCCTGATCAGTTCTTGATTGCTGATGCAAAGCGCGGAGATATTGGAAACACTTCAACCATGTATGCCAAGGCTTTTTTCGAGCAGATGGATTTCGATGCGGTTACTGTAGCTCCATATATGGGCGAAGACTCTGTAAAACCATTCCTTGAATTCAAGGATAAATGGGTGATTCTCCTTGCTTTGACTTCTAATAAAGGCGCTCAAGATTTTCAATATCACGGAGTTCCAACCTTGCATGAAAAGGTTATTGGAACAGCTAGGAAATGGGCTGATGAAGATTCCCTCATGTTCGTGGCTGGTGCTACCCGTGGCGAAGACCTTGCTGATTTAAGAAAAGCTGCAGGAAATCATTTTCTGCTAGTCCCAGGAGTAGGAGCACAAGGAGGAACCCTCCAAGAAGTGTGGAAATACGCTGGCAACAAGGATGAGGTATCCTTACTAGTCAACTCCTCTCGCGGAATCATCTATGCTGGGAATGGAGAGGACTATGCTCAAGCTGCAAAAGCAGAGGCGAAGAAGATTCAAGAAGAAATGGCTGTGCTTCTTTTAAAGGCTTGATCCTTGGAACGCATCCCTGAAGAATATATCCACTACATCTGGCAATACGGTCTCTTTGACCAACAGGAGCTCAGAACAACAGAGGATATTCCTATACGCATCCTCCATAAAGGTTTTCATAACCACGAAGCCGGTCCTGACTTCAGCAATGCCCGCATAGCTATAGGCCCTGATGAATGGGCAGGACATGTAGAGATTCATTTTAAATCCTCTGACTGGAATGAGCATAATCATCAGCGGGATCCGGGGTATGATAATGTCATTCTTCATGTGGTATTCCTTCATGATAAGGAGATATTGACCAGTAAAGGAGCAAGTATTCCTACTCTCAGCCTCAGCACGCGATTCGATATTGCTCACTTTAGGAAGTATGAGAACTTCATGAAGAACAAGGCTTGGGTTCCTTGTGAAAAGAGCATAGCTGATGTTCCTGAGATTAAGCTTCTTTCTCTAAAAGAACGCATGTGCAGCGAGCGCCTTGAAGAAAAAGCGGAGCTCTTCCTAGCTGAGGTAGAACGACAGAAAGGTGACCTGGAGTCTGCTTTGTTTACCTTGGTATCAAAGGCTTTGGGGGCCAAAGTGAATGCAGAGCCCTTCAGAATCCTCTCTTACATTACTCCTCTGGAGGTTATTTCCAAGCACAGCGATGCGCCTGAAATGCTTGAAGCTTTGTTCCTTGGTCAAGCTGGTTTTTTGGATCAAGGATTGAGCGATGATTATGTACTCAAACTCAAGCAGGATTATACTTTCCTAAAGCACAAGTATGCCTTAAAACCAATGAACTATAGCGCATGGAAGCATGCGCCCGTGCGCCCAGCTTCGGCTCCAGCGGTTAGGATTGTTCAGCTTTCTCGGATTTATGGAAAGACAAAATCGCTCAGTGGCGTATTCTTGAATGGATCTATTGATGAGGTTCAGCATCGTTTGGATGTCTCATTGGAGGGATATTGGCAAGAGCACCATTCTTTGGCTAAGAAATCTAAAAGCAATGTAAAGAGGATAGGCCCGTCCATGCGTGACATAGTGCTGATTAACGTGGTTGCAGTGCTGAGATATGCATATGGAAAGATGCACGCAGAGCAACGCTATAAGGATTCTGCCGTATCTTTGTTGGAAGGAATCAATTCAGAGGACAATTCCATTGTCAGAAAATGGGAGGCACTCGGGATAAAATGTGAAAATGCCTTCGACAGTCAAGCCTTGTTGCAATTAAAGAAGCAGCATTGTGATAAACATGATTGTCTGCGTTGTATTGTTGGAAGAGAAGTACTGAAATGAAAAGATTAGCAGATCACATATTGTCATTCTACGAGAAGAACGCATTTGGCGTTTGTGCTTGGTTGGGAGACAAGATGAGCATGGGGAGCGGTAACATTCGTTTGGCTTTCATATATTTAAGTTTCATCACCTTCGGTTCCCCCATTTTCCTATACCTCATAGCTGCTTTCATTCTCAAGCATAAGGAGTATTTCAAGCCAGTTAAGCGTCACGGCACCATCTGGGAACTCTAAGCTTTATTTTTCACTGAACTCTATATCTTCACGCCCCAAGATGAAGATACTAGTCACTGGTTCTAACGGCCTTCTGGGTCAAAAACTCATTCATTTACTGCGAAGCAGAGAAGCTGTAGAGGTGCTCGCCACTTCTTCAGGAGAGAATCGTATAAGCGCGAATAAAGGCTATACGTATCGCAGCCTAGACGTAACCTCTGAGGCTGAGGTGAATACTGTCATAGAAGAGTTCAAGCCCGATGCAATCATTCATACGGCTGCCCTAACCATAGTAGATCTCTGCGAAACGGAGAAGGAAAAATGCCATGCGCTCAATGTGCAGTCAGTGGTTTATCTCTTAGTCGCTGCTCAGCGCATAAATGCTCACTTTATTCATGTGTCCACTGATTTCGTTTTCAATGGTGAGAATGGCCCATACAGTGAAGAAGATGAGCCTGACCCATTGAGTGAATATGCACGAAGCAAATACAAAGCTGAGCAGATCCTCATTAAATCCGAGTATAAAAATTGGAGCATCGCTCGTACCATAATCCTGTACGGCTATACTGAGAATATGAGCCGTTCTAATGTTGTCCTGTGGGCCCGCGAAACTTTGAGAAAAGGTGGGCCAATGAATATTGTGAATGATCAATTTAGAGCGCCCACGTTGGCTGAAGATCTCGCTATGGGATGTTGGCTCATCGCAGAGAAAAAGGCGAAAGGAATCTTCCATTTATCAGGACCCGAGACTATGTCAGTAATAGAAATGGTGCGCAGAATCGCACGCTATTATGAATTTTCTGAAGAGGGAATTACCGAGATAGACACTTCTTCTCTTAGACAGCCCGCGAAGCGACCTCCGCATACAGGGTTCGTCCTCGATAAAGCGAGAAAAATCTTGGATTATAATCCACATACATTGGAAGAAGGCCTTGCCTTAATAGATGAACAATTGCCACTGTGATGGCTTTTTCTAACTTAGACGTCCTTTAGACACTATCAAAACGATTAAACCAGAATTATGAAAATCAGAAGTTTGCTTCTTGCTATTGTTGGCATCCTATTTCCCTTTGTGATTTTTGCGCAAGAGAATGCTGCACAAGACATCGGAATCGATGAACAGATAAATCTGGCTTTCAAACCCATTTCTGACTTTTTTTCAAATCTTATCTTCTTTACGGTTTTTGATACGCCCTTTGTATTGATATTATTGGTTGCAAGTGCGGCCTTCTTTACGGTCTATTTCGGTTTTGTGAATGTTAGGCACTTCAAGACGGCTATCAATGTGGTGCGAGGGAAGTATGATTCAGTGGATCCAGATCATGGGGTGGCCAAGACAGACCTTCCTATTGATGGAGATATACTTGATACCATCAGAGATGAAAGCAGTTCAGGTGAAGTTACCCATTATCAAGCGCTGGCAACTGCCGTCTCAGGAACTGTGGGAAATGGGAACATTGCAGGTGTTGCTTTAGCAATCGCGCTTGGTGGTCCAGGCGCAACCTTTTGGATGATTGTTTGTGGATTGCTGGGTATGTCAACGAAATTTGTAGAATGCACTCTGGGCGTTCAATACAGAGATGTCGATCCGGATGGCACTGTGCATGGGGGACCTATGTACTACCTAAGTAAAGGACTCAAGGAAAAAGGTTTTGCTACCCTGGGTAAAGTGTCTGCAGTATTATTTGCCATCTTTTGTATCGGTGGTTCCTTTGGGGGTGGCAATGCGGCTCAGTCGAATCAAGCGACCATAGTTCTAAAAGATCTCATGGGGCTATCTCATGCTGGTTCTGGCTTTTTCATAGGAGTTATCTTGGCCATTCTTGTGGGCATAATCATCATAGGTGGAATCAAGAGGATAGCCAGTGTTACTGAAAAGGTCGTTCCGTTTATGGCTGTCCTATATCTGGTCGCCTGCATCTATATCGTAGTGAGTAATTTTTCTCTTGTAGATGATGCAATCTCCTTGATTTTCGTAGAAGCCTTTAATCCCAAAGCGATAGGCGTGGGAGGGGCGATAGGAGTGCTTTTGGTTGGATTTAAAAGGGCAGCCTTCTCCAATGAAGCGGGCGCGGGTTCGGCCTCTATTGCTCACTCGGCTGTTAAAACGAAATATTCTGCATCCGAAGGTCTGGTAGCCTTGCTTGAACCTTTTATTGATACAGTAGTGATTTGCACAATGACGGCCCTTGTAATCATCATATTCAACATGGGTGGAGCATTTACTTATGGTGGTGATGGTTCAGGAGCTGTCCTCATTGATGGAGTGTCTTACGAAGGAGCTGGAATAACCTCTCAAGCATTTGCTCAATATATTCCCTTCTCAGATGTGTTCTTGACCATCGCTGTTGTACTGTTCGCAGTGTCCACCATGATATCATGGTCTTATTATGGCCTTCAGTCCTGGAAATTCCTTTTTGGCAAAGGAAAAATGGCTGACCTGACCTATAAAATGCTCTTCCTGATATTTATCATTATCGGTGCAGCGGCTAATATGAAGTCTATCTGGGACTTCTCTGATGCGATGATCTTTGCCATGGTGTTCCCTAATATGATAGGCCTGTTCTTCCTCTTCCCTAAAGTCAATGAACAATTGAAGAGGTACTTGAAGGCAATCGGTAAGTAATTCACTTGATGAAAGGCCCCTTAAAAGGCATGCTTGAATTCTCTAAAAGGCAGCAGGTAGGCCTGTTGTTCTTTTTAGTAATCATCGTTTCTTGCCTCTTGGTTATTCAATTTCACGAGCGCTTTATGCCCGTGCCTGAAGGTGAGATTTCAGCACTGGATCCCGCTTGGTTGGCACACATGGATAGCCTTGATGTGGTTCAAGAGGAGAGTAGAAACGCTTTTTCTGAGGATGGATCCGCGAAAAAGAACCTTCCAGAACCCTTTCCTTTTGATCCTAATATCATCACCCTTGATGATTTTCAAGCCTTAGGTTTTTCACTCAAACAAGCCGAATCCATTGATAAATACCGATCTAAAGGTGGTCAATTCAGAAAAGTGGAGGATTTCAAAAAGATGTATGTGGTTGATGATTTCATGTTTGAGAGATTACTTCCATTTATTCTGATTCCTGAACGTCCTTCCTCTGCATTCGCCAAAGACTCTTGGGAGAAAAAGGACTACGATAAAAGCGATTATCAGCCCTATGAAAAGAAGGAAGTAGCAGCAGCACTCTCTCTTAACCTTGCCGATTCTGCTAGTCTTGAAGGCCTCCCATACATTGGCCCTATCTACGCACAACGCATTCTAAAGTATAGAGAACGACTAGGTGGTTTTACGTCTATGTCACAGCTCAATGAGGTTTATGGCTTCGATAAAGAACCTGACCTCTTTGTAAGAATCAGCCCCTTCTTGAACATTGAAGGAGGATCTATTGGGAGAATAAATGTGAACAAGGCCACTTGGGGTGAGATGATGAAACATCCTTATATCACTAAACCCATCGCGAATTCCATCATTGCCATTCGCGAGCAACATGGACCCTATAAATCTGTGCAGGAAGTCAGTAAATCACATTTGATTTCTGAGGAGGTTTTCCTCAAACTCGCTCCTTATCTCAGCGTGGGAAACTAAGTGGATTCATTCTTTGAGTCCCTAAAATCTATGTCCTGTATTGCTTTATTTTAGATTTGAATTTCATCCAAATACTATGACCCTTCTAAAGAATCCACTTATCAGCCTTGTGATTCCTGTGTTCAATGAACAAGATAACATCGAAAAGATGGTTCTGGCCTGCGAAACAGTTATGAAAAAAGAAGGTAAACGCTTCGAGATGATCTTCGTCAATGATGGAAGCAGCGATGAAACGTCTAAAGTCCTCAGAGAAATGGCTAAAACCAGACCTTATCTGAAAGGTCTCGTTTTCTCTAGAAATTTCGGTCATCAGCCTGCTTTGCATGCAGGTCTTGAAAAAAGTAAAGGAGATTATGTCATTACTATGGATGGAGATTTACAGCACCCACCTTCCTTGATTCCTGCCTTGATTTCAAAAGCTGAGGAAGGCTTTCTAGTCGTCAATACCCGCAGGAAAGAACAGGATTCCCTTCCCTTAGTAAAGAAAATAAGCTCTCGCTGGTATTATAGCCTGTTGAATTTCCTCTCTGATGTACACATTGAACCAGCCTCTGCTGATTTCAGATTGATGCAGAGAAAAGCTGTCGATGTGTTCCTCAGCCTTCCTGAACGCCAGCGCTTTAACCGGGGCCTCGTAGCTTGGTTGGGTTTTAACCAGACTTTCATTGACTATGAACCAGGAATCAGAGTGGCAGGGGTGACCAAATTCTCTTTCTTACGCATGCTGCGTTTCGGGCTTGATGGTGTGACCTCTTTCTCAGTAAAACCATTGAGACTGGCTTTTTATCTGGGATCTGTCGTAAGTGTCGCTTCCATTCTCTATGGCTTCTATGCGATTGTGATCTTTGCCCTGGGCAAAGCCATTGCCGGCTGGACTTCCTTACTCGTTTCCATGCTTTTCCTTGGGGGCGTGGTGCTTATCTGCCTAGGAGTTATAGGAGAATATGTGGCACGTATCTATAACGAAGTAAGAGCTCGTCCTATCTATATCCTTCAAGAAGAAATCGAATACCCTGAAAATCACTGAATATGTCAGCACGAAGAGATCGTAAGAAAGCCCTTGAATCTAAGAAAGCCGCAACACCTTCCTTGAACTGGATTTGGCTTGCAGTCATTTTAGTGGTGACCACCATTGCCTATCAAGGACACTTCGATAATGAGTACTTGAACTACGATGATGATATCTATGTCACCTCTAATCCCTTAATCATTAGTCAACAATGGGATGTGCTTTTTTCAGGTCCCTACTTGAACCAATACAGCCCTGTAGCCATGTTCATCATGGGCATGGAGTTTAAAATGTTCGGTCAAGACCTTGGATGGATCCGCGGCATCAGCCTTTTAATTCATCTCTTGAATGCCTTCCTAATCTTGAAGATTTTCAGGCATTGGGATAAGGACGGGACTTGGGCTTACCTGCTCGCGTTACTGTTTGCATTGCAACCCATGAATGTAGAGTCAGTGGCATGGCTTGCCGCTGCCATGAAGATAGGAACCTTCACATTATTCTTCTTGGCGAGCGTTCATTTCTACATCAAGTATCGCATGAGTGATGCTACTAAAGATTTGATCATATCATGGATATTCTTCTTAATCAGTTGTTTATGTAAAGAACAGGCAGTAGTTCTTCCGCTTCTATTGATGGCCATAGATCATGCTGATTCTAGAGACATGTTCTCGAGCAAAAGACTCCTACAGAAAGTTCCTTTCCTCTTGCTTTCTGTGATTATTGGTCTGGTTACGCTCACCGCATCTGACAGCTTTGAGGCCGAGAAAGTGATCTATGCCTTCTCTATAGGCGAACGTATTCTGTTCTCATTTTACGCGATGGGAGTTTACACTTTGAAGACCTTCATTCCCTTTGATCTTTCTATGTTCTATACGTATCCCATCCAAGGGCAGATTCCTGCGTATTACTATCTCTTTGCATTGATTCCCATCGGTATGCTCGCCTTATTGGTGCGCTGGTATAAGAAAGATGAGCCTCTACTTTTCTTAGGCATGGCGTTTTTCTTTGTCAATGTATCGCTGCCTGCTTTCATTTCTATTCTCTCGGTACGAGACGTAGTCATGGCTGACAGATATACCTATCTACCCTCTGTAGGATTATTCCTTATTCTCTTGGTAGACCTTGAGAAACAGTCCAATAAGAACCTAAGATATGTGCCTTATGCATTGGCTCTTTTCTTCTTCATCAGCACCTTTACTCGGGTTGATGTTTTCCAAAATAGCGCAACGCTTTTTTCTGATGTCATTGAGAAAGAATCATACTCTGACAAGGCAAATCCGTACCTCTCTATGCCCTATAATAACCGAGGCGTACATTTAAAAAAAGAGAAGAAATTGAAAGAAGCTGCGGCTGACTTTAAAAAAGCTATAGCCATGAATCCGAAGTATGCCAGTGGCTATTTAAATCTGGCCAATATTGATTTCGATGCAGGAAAGGATGATTCCGCTTTAGAAGGGTATAATAAGACCCTAGAACTTGAGCCAAAGAACGCCAAGGCTCTTTCATCTAGAGGATCGGTCTATGGCAAGAAAGGTCAGAATGATATAGCCCTAGCTGACCTGACCAAGGCACTTGAGATAGATCCGTATTTCATCAATGCCTATTCTAACCGGGCCTTGCTTTATCTCCAAGTCAACCAGCCTGATAAGTCAATTCTTGATTTGAATGAGATCTTAAAGCTTGACCCTAACAAGCATGATATCTATGAGTTTAGAGGACATTGCCGGACTCAGATAGGGGAGTATCAAGCGGCTATTCAAGATTATAACAAAGCTATCTCCATGGCTCCTGATGCAGGAAGCTATTACCTGAATCGTTCCTATGTTTTTGCCAAAATGGGAGATAAGCAAAGCGCTACGCGTGACGCTAAGAGAGCAGCTGCTATGGGCCAAAAACTCGATCCAGCGTATTTAGAATCACTTAAATAGGAAGACAAATAGCCTTTGCCTCGAGAAAGAGTTAAACACTGCCTGTCCTTTTCTTCGAGAAACAATGCAGCATATAAGCCACCTGGAACTCTCATTTCTCTTTTCTTTTTCCTTTCTGCTTTTATTTCTTTGGCTTTTCCTGTTCAAGGGCGTAAAATTGTGCTCCCATGGTAGAAAGTACTTCCCTCATCACTGAAAGATTAGCATCAGCCATTCGTGATGTACCTGATTTCCCTAAACCGGGGATACTCTTTAAGGACATTACGCCCGTGTTGGAGGACCCTGTCCTCTGCGCTGATCTCATTGAGGAATTTGCTCAGCGCTGCGCTGGTATGGGGATACAGGCCATAGCCGGAGTTGAAAGCAGAGGTTTCCTATTCGGAGTTCCTCTTGCTATTCGTCTTGGTGTGCCGTTTATTACGGTGAGAAAGAAAGGAAAGCTACCTTATAAGACTGTTTCCTATTCCTATGATTTGGAATATGGCAGTGCTGAGATTGAGATGCACCAAGACAGCGTTAAACCTGGTTGGAAAGTCCTCATTCATGATGATCTTCTTGCAACGGGAGGAACCGCAGCGGCCACTGCTGAGCTGGTTAAGAGTCAAGGTGCTGAGATAGCTGGATTCGCATTTCTTGTGGAGCTAGCCTTCTTGGACGGCAGAAAAAAATTAGAACAATACAAGGCTGAGGTTGTTGACCTCGTGTCCTTTTAACAAGACAAAAAAGCGCAGATGGATTTCGAATTGAATGAGAATCAGAAGATGATCACCCAGATGGTCAGGGATTTTGCGGATAAAAACATCCGTCCTAGGATTATGGAATGGGATGAGTCGCAGGAATTTCCAGTTGACATCATGCGCGAACTCGGAAAACTAGGATTGCTCGGTGTCTTGGTTCCTGAGGAATATGGTGGAAGTGGCTTTGGTTATATGGAATATATCACCGCTGTTTCAGAAATATCGCGTGTGTGCGGATCCATTGGCCTTTCAGTGGCAGCGCATAATTCGCTGTGCACAGGTCATACCATGTACTTCGGAAATGAAGAACAAAAGAAAAAGTGGCTTCCTAAGTTAGCTTCTGGCGAATGGATTGGAGCCTGGGCATTGACCGAACCTAATACAGGTTCTGATGCTATGCGTATGCAATGCACGGCAAAGCAGGACGGAGACCACTGGGTATTAAACGGAACTAAGTCTTGGATCACGCATGGTAAATCATCTAATATGATGGTCGCTATAGTAAGGACAGGAGCATTGCTCGATTCTCATGGTATGACAGCTTTTGTCATCGAGCGCGGAAATCCAGGTCTGAAAGCAGGTAAGAAAGAGAATAAACTGGGCATGCGAGCCTCTGAAACAGCTGAAGTAATCTTCGATAATTGCAGAGTACATAAGGACGACATTCTAGGTAACGTAGGAGATGGTTTCATTCAAGCCATGAAAGTATTGGATGGCGGCAGAATCTCTATTGCGTCTTTATCCATAGGTATAGCCCGTGGAGCGTATGAAGCGGCCTTGGCCTATTCTAAAGAGAGAGAGCAATTCGGCAAGCCCATTTCTCAGTTTCAAGGAATCTCCTTTAAGCTGGCCGATATGGCTACTCAGATAGAAGCAGCAGAATTGCTTACCTTCCAAGCTGGGGACATGAAGAACAGGGGAGTGAAAATGACCAAGGAATCTGCTATGGCTAAGTATTATGCTTCTGAAGTAGCCGTAAGGGTCTCTACAGATGCGGTGCAAATCTTCGGTGGTTACGGATATACCAAGGATTACCCAGTAGAAAAGTTCTACAGAGACAGTAAACTCTGTACCATAGGAGAAGGTACTTCAGAGATTCAGAAATTAGTCATCTCCAGACAAGTGTTGAATTAATTTGGCAGTAATAGAGTTTCAACGTAAATTCGCGGCCTACTAAAAGATAGACATGCTAGTTATACCAGTGAAAGAAGGGGAGAACATCGAAAGAGCCCTTAAGCGTTACAAGAAGAAGTACGACAGAACAGGAACTGTTCGTCAATTGAGGAAAAGACAATTCTTCACTAAAGACTGTATTGTACGCAGAGAAGAGATTAAGAAAGCACGTTATGTCAATAGGACGTATCGTCTTGAAGATTGATTTGATGATATTTATTTGAAGAAGAGGTGATTGGTTTAAACCAATCACCTTTTTTTGTGCATGATCGAAAGCTTCCTTCAACATCTTGAAATAGAACGGAGGTATTCCTTGCACACACTCAAGGCATACAGGAACGACCTAGAGTCCTTCCAAGCCTTTCTTAAGGAGCACTTAGAAGAAGACAGCATCCAAGACGCACTCACCATGCACATCAGAGAATGGGTGGTAAGCATGCTCGAAACAAGTACGGCCGCCCGTACGGTGCAGCGTAAACTCTCTACGCTCAAAGGATTTTTCAAGTATTTAAGACGACAGGGTTATAGGAAGGATAATCCTGTACGGGTGCTCAATGGCCCCAAGATTCCAAAAAGACTTCCGGTCACCATTGAAAAGGCAGGGATGCAGGACATCTTTCAGTTGGAAGGGCTGTTTACAGATAATCTGACAGGAAAAAGAGATAGAGCCATGATCCTCTTATTCTATGCCACTGGTTTGCGATTGAGCGAGTTGATACATGCCAAGGAAAAAGACCTGTCATTTCATGATGCCACATTAAGGGTCATAGGAAAGAGAGATAAAGAACGTATTCTGCCCATCTCAGGGCCTTGTATGCTGGCCATTAAGGACTACTTGAATGTGCGTCAGGAGCTGGGAAAAGGAGGGGAGAACCTCTTTTTAACCGATGAAGGAAAGAAGCTCTACCCCAAATTTGTATACCGAAAAGTAAATGCGTACCTTGGTACTGTGTCTTCGCAGACCAAGCGAAGCCCACACGTTCTTAGGCATACCTTCGCTACTCACTTGCTCGAAAACGGAGCTGAACTTCAGTCCATAAAGGAGATTCTTGGTCACGCAAATCTTGCGGCCACCCAGGTCTATACCCATAACTCCATCGAGCGATTGAAAAAAATACATGCGCAAGCGCATCCTAAGGGCTGAACTATACGTTGAACAATATAAACTATAGAAATATGCAAGTAGAAGT
>ERZ888423.1374-NODE-1374-length-21092-cov-6.204164_pt1 | contig 21092 bp, 20 predicted proteins | sample MGYA00520523_ERZ888423 | MGnify/ENA primary metagenome ERZ888423 (study PRJEB32303, sample SAMEA104408611) | aquatic metagenome | biome: Brackish water; feature: Pelagic; material: water | place: Baltic Sea | collected 2014-06-08T10:24:00 | depth 30,27 m ...
GTGCGTTACTACACTCGTGAAGCAGGCGTGCGTTCGCTTGAACGAGAAATTGGTAAGATTTGCCGTAAAGTTGTTAAAAAATTATTAATTGAAACGCCTGTGCAAGCGCCACCTAAACGTACTAGAGCCAAGGCAGCGACGAGTGTTGTACCCACTCAGAAAATTTTCGTCAATAGCGATAATTTAAGTGATTACTTGGGTGTTCGCCGCTACGCGTTTGGTAAAGCTGAGCAAGATAATCAAGTTGGTCAAGTGACAGGTTTAGCCTGGACAGAAGTGGGCGGTGATTTACTTACCATTGAAGTAGCTGATATGCCAGGTAAGGGCGGTATCTTACGTACTGGCTCGCTTGGCGATGTGATGAAAGAATCAGTGGAAGCCGCACGAAGTGTCGTGCGAGCGGGTGCTAAGCGATTTGGAATTGCCGATACGGTATTTGAAAAGCGTGACATGCATGTTCACGTACCAGAGGGCGCGACGCCTAAAGATGGTCCCTCAGCAGGTGCAGCCATTGTGACAGCGATTGTGTCAGCCTTAACTCGCATTCCTGTTCGGGCTGATGTTGCGATGACTGGGGAAATTACGTTGCGTGGTGAGGTTTTAGCAATCGGTGGATTAAAAGAAAAGCTTTTAGCAGCACATCGGGGCGGAATTAAAACAGTTTTAATTCCAGAAGAAAATGTTAAAGATTTAATTGAAATTCCTGATAACGTTAAAAACCATCTTGAGATTATTCCCGTCAAGTGGATAGATCGTGTTTTAGAGGTTGCACTGGAACGTGCCCCATCACCTTTACCAGATGAGGCAGTTGTGCCGATTGCACCTGTTGTCGCTGCGGTTTCAACAAATGAAACCGTAACAAAAACTGGTGTGGTGGTGAAGCATTAAATTATGAATGCCGAAGATCACGCTGGTGTTCGGTTAGACAAATGGCTTTGGGCTGCTCGGTTTTATAAATCGCGCACTCTAGCTGTTACGGCAGTTGAAATGGGACGTGTTCATTTGAATAATGAACGCGTCAAGCCTGCTCGGTTATTACGAGTGGGAGACAAGGTTTCGATTCAAAAAGATCAAATACGCACTGAAGTTTTTGTTCGATTTTTGGGTGAAGTTCGACGATCGGCGCCTTTGGCAAAACTAATGTACGAAGAAACGATTGAAAGCTTATTTGCCAGACAAACGGCTACCGAGCGAAAAAAATTGTACGCGGAACCAGCACAAAATAGAGTTGGGCGACCCACTAAACGTGAACGCAGAGCCTTAACGCGTATAGAACCAATAGATTGAACCCAGGTAGATATAACTGCTTTGACGAGGTTTACGTATTGTGAAGACCTAATTTTCAGTGAATGCTGCTGGTCGCTAGTTCGAGTTCAGGTTTTTAACTGCCCCCCCCGTTGGTCACGATGACCTGAAATACACACCCTGGCATTAAAAAAATAAAATTGATGGCTGATGACGATTGGCTAGGCAGACGGTGAAGCCCAGATGTAAGATTCCATCGAGAGCATGCCATAGCGCACTTCTTTTTCTAGAACTTCGACTAATTCCTGCGAATGTGCTGCACCCAAAGCCATGAACAACGGCAAAAAATGCTCGTCAGTAGGATGCGCCTGCACAGCATGCGGTGCTTGGGTTCTGTAGTTCAGCAGACTCTCGGTATCATGTCGGGCGACGGCTGAGCGCACCCAGTCAACGAACGCGGTAACGTAAGGTTCAGTTTGCGTCACGCTAGGCCCACGAAACTCGAATAAATTGTGCGTCATGCTGCCCGAACCTATTATGACGACCCCCTCTTCGCGAAGGGGACCAAGTGCTTTGCCCATGGCGAACACTTGCTCTGGTGTGGCATTTTCAGGAAGCGATAAAGGTACGACCGGTATATCTGCCTCGGGGCGAAGATGCATAAGCGGTATCCAAACGCCGTGATCCAAGCCTTGGTCAGGATCGAGTTGTGCCGAAATACCTGCAGCCGTTAGTGCTTGATTGACCTGTTCAGCTAAGTCTAGTGAGCCTTGGGCGGGGTAACTTAGTGTGTAAAGTACTTTTGGAAACCCACCAAAATCATGGATTGTCAGAGGCTGTGGATGGCTTCCCACAAACAGTCCCTGCGTTTGCCAGTGAGGTGAAACCATAACAATGCCCCGCACCCCATCCAAACCCTGACCCAGTTGTTTGAGTTGAGCCCCAAGCGAGCCGGGTTCAATCGCCAGCATAGGAGAGCCATGCGAGATAAATAATGCAGGTGCGCGTTTTTTATTCATTGTTTCAATCCTTGACAAGAAAATTCCTTTAGATAGGTTTAAATAACCAGTTTATTAGACTGATTAAATAAGATAAACATAGTAATGATTGTTTAATTATCTTTAAAATAAGAACAATGGATAAATTTGAAGCAATGCGTACCTTTGTGGCGGTTGTCGATGCTGGCAGTTTTGTCGGGGCGGCAGAGCGCTTACAAAGCTCAAAAGCAGTGGTGTCTAGGCTGGTAGCCGAGCTTGAGCAGCACCTAGGTGTCCGACTACTGCACCGAACAACACGTAAACTTTCTCTCACACCAGAAGGCGATACGTTTGTTGGGCGGTGCCGCAGCGTATTGTTTGAACTTCAAGATGCTGAAGATGATGTCAGCCACCAAAACGTGCAGGCAAAAGGCGCGTTGCGCGTCAATGTGCCAGTCAGTTATGGTATTTCTCATCTGTCAAAGCTTTGGGCAGGGTTTATGAATCAGCACCCGGGGGTCGAGCTTGATGTCACGCTTTCTGATCGGCTGGTTGATCTGGTCGAGGAAGGCTTTGACTTGGCTGTGCGTATTGGCAAATTAGATGCTTCCACGTTGGTGAGTCGTCGCCTCAGCAGCACACGGCTGCGTCTTTGCGCTTCGCCGGAATACATTCTGCAACATGGCAAGCCCACAACGCCGCCCGACCTCAGCTACCATCGCGTACTGGCTTATAGCCTACTCACATCAGCCGATGTGTGGACATTTAGTCATCAAACCGATGCAACACATCAAACTTCTGTTCGGGTTGTACCAGTGATGCGAAGCAATAACGGCGATACATGTCGGGATGCCGCTTTAGGGGGGCAAGGTATCGTGTTGCAGCCAGAATTTCTTGTGAGTGACGCACTCAAGTCTGGGCATTTGATTGAGCTGATGCCAGATTGGCGTGGTGAAGAGCTAGGGATCTACGCGGTGTACCCAAGCCGTCGCTACCTATCGGCCAAGGTTCGTTTGCTGGTCGATTACCTTGTCGACAGACATAACCTTCACTGACCTGTCATGGCGTGACACGCGTGAGCTTCCCCGCCAAGTTAACAGTGATTACTAGAGTTTCCTGCTGACATAAAGACCCTAGGCATATAAACCGAAGGGGTAAATTACTCAGTGATTCGTGTGGACGTTCGTTATTGTATTGCGAGCACCTTTGCACAAATTTGTTCAACAATGCGAAGGCCGCGTTCGGGCAGTTATGTCTTACATTAAGTTCAATAAGCGGAGCCTAAATGTCCAAGCGTTGCATTATCAAACGCTTGGATCAATTACACGAAGTATTACACGGTGGCATTTATTTAAGGTTAGTTATTGTTTTATATATTTATTTAAGCAACCGACTTTTCTGTTAATGCAGAGGTTCTGATCGGATTAAACCGACAGCTATACCTTCAATGGCAAAATGTTGACCGGGTAGAATTGAAATGGGTTCAAAGTCAGGGTTTTCAGGCAATAAAAGAATGCGACCTTTGTTTTGACTCAGCCTTTTAACCGTGACGTCTTCATCAATGCGTGCCACAACAATTTGACCTGAACGTGCTTCAGGTGTGCGTTTAACAGCCAGTAAGTCGCCATCAAGAATGCCAGCATCGCGCATACTTAAACCCCGAACTTTTAAAAGATAATCGGGCGTTTTTGAGAATAAAGCGGGATCAACCTGCAACTCGCGCTCGACATTTTCAGTAGCTAAAATGGGTTGGCCAGCAGCAACACGACCGACTATGGGTAAAGTTAACCCCAAAAAGTTGGCGGTACGACTTAATATTAATGATTCATCATGATGGTTTTCTGTTGACACTAAACGTATGCCCCGTGAGGCACCTGCGGTTAGAACAATGACATTTTTTTTGGCCAGCGCGCGTAAGTGCTCTTCCGCAGCATTGGCTGATTTAAAACCAAACTCTGATGAGATTTCTGCCCGCGTAGGTGGAAAACCAGTCGATTGAATGACTTGTTGAATAAAAACTAAAATTTGCGATTGGCGTGGCGTAAGCGCAATGGCCATTGCTATTTCCCCTTTAAGCTGTATGCATATACAGTCGTATTGTGGGGTAAGTTTGACTTTAATGCAAGCCTAGGGCCAGTTAAGAGCACCTAGGCTTTTTCCTACATTTTTTACAAAACGGATGCAATCGCTTTAGTCACTGCGTCAATATTATGGCTGTTGAGGGCAGCAACGCAAATACGACCTGTTGATATGGCATAAATTCCGTGGTCTTTACGTAAGGCTTCAACCTGATCAGCTGTTAAGCCTGAGTAGGAAAACATACCTTGTTGAGCCAACACAAAATCAAAGTTTTGTTTAACACCGAGGGCCGCGAGTTTATGAACAAATTGTTGACGCATGTCATGAATACGATCACGCATGCCCCCCAGCTCATTGACCCACATATCGTTCAGTTCAGGGGTGTTAAGTATTTGTGCGACCACAGCCCCCCCCAATGTGGGTGGGCTAGAGTAGTTAGTACGCACAACGCGCTTGACTTGACTTAATACGCGGGTAGCTTCGTCTTGACTGCCAGTCACAATTGTTAATGCGCCAATACGTTCACCATATAGTGAAAATGACTTAGAAAATGAGCTACTAATGAACATCATCATGCCCATTTGTGCAAACAAGCGAATGGCTTGTCCATCGGCCTCTAACCCTTGACCAAACCCTTGATAAGCGTTGTCTAAAAAGGGAATGAGTTGACCCGCTTGAACGGTTTCAGCAATGATTTTCCATTGCTCAAGCGTGGGGTCAATACCTGTTGGATTATGGCAACAAGCATGTAAAATCGCAATGGACCCTGCAGGCAAAGCTTTGAGCCCAGCAATCATGCCATCAAAATCAAGGCCATGTGTTTGGGCGTCGTAGTAGGGGTATTGAACCACTTCGAACCCTGCATTTTCAAATAAAGCACGATGATTTTCCCAGCTTGGGTTGCTGATGGCTACTTTTGCATGGGGTAACAGTTGTTTCAAAAAGTCAGCACCAATTTTTAATGCGCCCGTTCCACCCACTGATTGAACTGTGACAGCACGTTTTTCAGCAATAACTGATGAATCAGCACCTAGTGCTAAAACTTGTGCCGCTTTATTGAGGGATGCGACACCATCTATTGGTAAGTAACCATGAGTCGTGCCGGCCTGAGTGCGTGCCAACTCTGCCTGATGAACAGATTTGAGCAACGGCAATTTACCTTGATCATCTGAATACACACCGATACCAAGATTGACTTTCGTGGTGCGTGTATCGGCCCCGAATTGCTCGTTTAAGCCTAAAATTGGATCTCGGGGTGCAAGTTCAACGGAATGAAAGAGTGAGCTCATGTGCTTGACTTTTTATGCAGAGGTTAGAAGAAGTTAGTGGTTAATTAAAAAAATAAACAACATTAAAGTAGGGTGTAAATAGACGTACCCTTGCAGACAAGTCATAATATGTAGTTGCCCGTCTTGCGGGGTTTCCCTAGGTGAAAGTCTAGCATGTCAGAAACACGCTTTGTGCAGTTTCCCAATAGTCCTTTCAATTTGTTTCAACCTTACCCGCCTGCTGGCGATCAGCCTAAGGCGATTGACGCGTTGGCTCAGGGTATTGAAGATGGCCTCATGTTTCAAACCCTATTGGGTGTGACGGGCTCGGGTAAAACGTTCAGTGCTGCAAATATTATTGCAAGGTTAGGGCGTCCCGCATTAGTTTTAGCGCCCAACAAAACGCTTGCAGCACAACTTTATTCAGAAATGCGTGAATTTTTCCCACATAATGCGGTTGAGTATTTTGTGTCTTACTACGACTATTACCAACCTGAAGCTTATGTTGCTGCGCGCGACTTGTTTATTGAAAAAGACTCTTCAATAAACGAACATATAGAGCAAATGCGGTTGTCTGCGACTAAAAGTCTGCTAGAACGGCGCGACACGATCATTGTAGGTACTGTTTCTTGTATATACGGTATTGGAAACCCAGGCGATTACCATGCCATGATTTTAATTTTGCGACAAGGCGATCGGGTATCTAGAAAAGAAATATTGGCACGATTAGTGGGCATGCAATATGAAAGAAACGATACCGACTTTACCCGTGGGGTGTTTCGTGTCAGAGGTGATGTGGTTGATGTTTACCCCGCTGAAAGTGCGGAATTAGCCATTCGTATCACCATGTTCGATGACGAAATAGAGTCGCTTGATTTATTTGACCCGTTAACCGGACGGGTGCGACAAAAAATGCCACGGTTTACTATTTACCCTAGTTCTCACTACGTGACACCCCGTGAAACGGTGATGCGTGCCATTGAAACCATAAAAGAAGAACTACGAGATCGCGCCAAGTATTTTATTGACAACGGAAAATTAGTTGAAGCTGCGCGCATTGAGCAGCGAACGCGTTTTGATCTTGAAATGTTGACAGAACTGGGTTTTTGCAAAGGCATTGAGAACTATTCACGTCATTTGTCTGGTGCTAAACCAGGTGACCCACCGCCAACGTTAATTGATTATCTGCCGCCTGACGCAATCATGTTTATTGATGAAAGCCACGTCACCATGGGTCAGTTAAGTGGCATGTACTTGGGTGACCGCTCACGAAAATACAATCTGGTTGAGCATGGTTTTCGGTTGCCCTCTGCGATGGACAATCGACCCCTCAAGCTCGAAGAGTTTGAAACACGTATGCGTCAAACGGTATTTGTGTCAGCCACGCCAGCGAATTATGAAAAGGAGCATGCTGATGCTGTGGTAGAGCAGGTCGTTAGGCCCACCGGCTTGGTTGACCCCGAGGTTCTGGTCAGGCCCGCCAGTACGCAAATTGACGATTTACTAAATGAAATTCATGCTCGCGTTGCAATCGGTGAGCGGGTGTTGGTGACGACCTTGACAAAAAGAATGTCTGAAGATTTGGCTGATTTTCTGCTTGAAAACGCTATAAAAGTAAGATATTTGCACTCGGATATTGACACCGTTGAGCGTGTAGAAATTATTCGAGACTTGAGGTTAGGTGTTTTTGATGTAATAGTTGGCATTAATTTATTGCGTGAAGGTCTTGATATTCCAGAGGTTTCTTTGGTAGCAATTTTAGACGCTGATAAAGAAGGTTTTTTGCGTTCTGAGCGGAGCTTGATTCAAACAATTGGTCGCGCTGCCCGTAATTTAAACGGTTTAGCCATTTTGTATGGCGACCGCATCACTAACTCGATGCGTCGGGCCATTGACGAAACCCAAAGGCGTCGCGATACTCAAAAAGCCTTCAATATTTTGCATGGCATTGAGGCTAAAAGCATTAAAAAGGCCGTTAAAGAGATGATTGATGGTGTGTTGGTTACCCCTGAGGTTGAGAACACAGATGGTTTGAACATAGAAAAAATTGACATCAGTGATGAAAAAGCCGTTTCAAAAGCACTTAAATCCCTAGAAAAACGCATGCTTGATCATGCAAAAAATTTAGAGTTCGAACAAGCCTCAGCGGTACGTGATGCATTAAAAGCATTAAAAAATCGTTTACTTTAATATAGTTAGAATTTTTTTATGATGTAACTTACTAGTATTTGAAAGGCAACGTAAACTTGTAATTTATTTCAATATACTGAAATGTGATGTTTGACGCGATTTAAGAGCAAACAAGTGCATATGACGGTTTCAGTAAGGGCCTAGTGAATCAGCTGCTATACCTTTGGCGCCACAGCTCGTTATAAGCTATTTTTAATAAGAGAAGGGTCTATTCAAGAGCTTTTAAATGGCATATGCTTTTTAAATTTAAGTTTTAATAAATGTCTGCAACTTAAATGTTTTTGCGATGTTGTTGCAATGCATCATATGTGGTTTTCCACAATAAAAAGCTAGACATGTTACGGGTTTTCCCTCACAATTGAGAGCATGATGACAAAAGTTCTTTTCGTATGCATGGGTAATACTTGCCGCTCGCCAAGTGCCGAGGGCGTATTCCGTCGCCTGATTAACGATTCAGGCCTAAGCAATGTTGTTGGCACTGACTCTGCCGGCACACATAATTTTCATGTGGGTGAGTCACCCGATGCGCGCGCCGTAACGGCTGCACGTAAGCGGGGTTATGACATTTCTGAGCGCGTTGCACGTCAGATCAGTCCCGAAGACTTTCGTGAATTCGACATGATTTTGGTGATGGACTGGGAAAATCTTTCAGCACTCCAGCAGCAGTGTCCGAAACCTCATCAGCACAAGTTGATGTTGCTGATGCGCTTTGCAAACGAATTCGAAGAAGCAACGGTACCTGACCCCTATTATGGTGGACCAGAGGGGTTTTCAAAAGTTTTAGATTACCTTGAAGACTCCTGTCAGGGAGTTTTAGAACTTGTACGGAAGCGGGCAACACTGTATCAAGCAGCTTAAAAATTAGAAGGGCTCTTTTAAGGGCCCTTTTTTTATGGTGCAACATTTTTTTAATGGTGCAATATTTTTCTCTAATTTAGTGATGGGCGGTTGGTTTAAACAATTTCGAATGTTCAAATATAGTGCCGCCCTTTAATGTGCGGTTTTTTTGTGACTAATTGGTTTAAAAAAAAGAAATACCCGTATAGTTTTTAGGGATTAGTTGAGCAATTTGGTCGGAAATGTACTATACTTGAGTTGTTTAGTCGGGTTAGTCCGTTCAACTTCACCAACTCTCCAGAGAAAAGGATATTGTCATGCGGCTCACTACAAAAGGGCGTTTCGCCGTTACAGCCATGATCGACCTCGCTTTGCGTCAGCACAGCGGCCCAATTACTTTGTCGGCTATTAGCCAACGCCAAAATATTTCACTTTCATACCTTGAACAACTCTTCGGTAAGTTACGTCGCCACGAATTGGTTGACAGCGTGAGAGGCCCGGGTGGTGGTTACACTCTAGCTCGTCTCGCTCGAAACATCACCGTGGCAGACATTATATTTGCAGTTGACGAACCGCTTGATGCAACCAATTGCGGTGGTAAGACTGACTGTACAAACGGTACAGATGGCCGTCCTGGCATCTGTATGACTCATGAATTATGGGCTTCCTTAAACCGCACAATGGTTGATTTTCTTGATTCTGTATCGCTTCAAGATCTTGTTGATCAGCAACGTATGCGTCAATTGCAAGAAGCGAATAATAATGGTCTAGAAAAAGGTCAGTCTCGTGTGAATATGGTTAATTCGACAGTAGGTGGTCAACCTTCGGGCATCAAATCAAGTGTTCACGCACTGCTTTAAAATTCCGTTATAAATTTCAGATTACTCTTTTTGAGTGTTTAGGAGCATCAAACATGTCAGTTCGACCTGTTTATTTAGATTATTCAGCTACCACCCCAGTTGATCCGCGTGTGGTCGACAAAATGGTGCCTTGGTTGTACGAGCAGTTCGGTAACCCAGCCTCACGTAGTCACTCCTTCGGCTGGGACGCTGAAGCAGCCGTGGAACAGGCGCGTGTTGATGTGGCATCACTTGTCAATGCTGATCCTCGTGAAATTGTTTGGACATCTGGCGCTACTGAGTCAAATAATTTAGCCATTAAAGGTGCTGCAACGTTCTATGTTGAGCGGGGCAAGCACATTATCACGGTTAAAACTGAACACAAGGCAGTTCTTGACCCCTGTCGTGAACTAGAGCGTCAGGGCTACGAGGTAACATACCTTGACGTTCAAGATAATGGCCTTGTTGATATTGACGTTTTGAAGGCAGCCATCCGACCTGATACTGTTTTGGTATCAGTTATGTTTGTTAATAACGAAATTGGTGTTGTTCAAGACGTAGAGACGATTGGTGAAATATGTCGTGAACGTGGCATCATTTTTCATGTCGATGCGGCTCAGGCAACCGGTAAAGTTGTAATCGACCTTCAGCACTTGAAAGTTGATTTGATGTCATTTTGTGCCCATAAAACTTACGGTCCAAAGGGTATTGGTGCGTTATACGTTCGCCGTAAGCCTCGCATCCGTATTGAGTCACAAATGCACGGTGGTGGGCACGAGCGTGGTTTTCGTTCAGGCACCTTGGCGACACATCAAATCGTCGGTATGGGTGAGGCGTTCAAGTTAGCAAAGGCTGAAATGGCCACTGAGAACGAACGCGTTCGTATGCTTCGTGATCGTATGTGGGCGGGTATGTCTTCAATGGAAGATGTCTACTTAAACGGCGATTTCGAACAGCGTGTGCCACACAACCTGAACATCAGCTTTAACTATGTTGAGGGTGAATCACTTATTATGGCAGTTAAAGAATTGGCTGTCTCTAGTGGCTCTGCGTGTACTTCTGCAAGTCTTGAGCCATCATATGTTTTGCGGGCATTAGGGCGTAATGATGAATTGGCACACAGCTCAATTCGGTTTACGATGGGCCGCTTCACAACTGAACAAGATGTAGACTTTGCTGTTCAGCTGCTCAAAGCACGGGTTGACAAACTTCGTATGATGTCACCTTTATGGGAAATGGCTCAAGACGGTATCGATTTAAACTCGGTTCAATGGGCCGCTCATTAATTTATAGTTAAGTAAACTGTCAGGAGAATCACATGGCATACAGCGATAAAGTACTTGATCATTATGAAAATCCACGAAATGTGGGCTCATTCGAAAAGGGTGATGACCACATTGGTACCGGCATGGTCGGTGCGCCAGCCTGTGGTGACGTCATGAAATTGCAAATCCGTGTCAACGATGCGGGTATCATTGAAGATGCACGTTTCAAGACTTATGGTTGCGGGTCGGCTATTGCTTCAAGCTCATTGGTTACCGAGTGGGTTAAGGGTAAAACGCTTGACCAAGCGCTTGACATTAAGAATACGCAAATTGCACAAGAGTTAGCTTTACCGCCTGTCAAAATTCATTGTTCGATTTTGGCTGAAGACGCTATTAAGGCGGCTGTAAAAGACTACAAAGAAAAACACAATCATTGATTCTTCAGAGAGGTTGTCATGGGTGTGACACTAACCGAACAAGCAGCAGACCATATTGAGAAATACCTACAAAAACGTGGCAAAGGTCTCGGCTTGCGTTTGGGTGTTCGAACAACGGGTTGCTCGGGTATGGCCTACAAGCTTGAATACGTCGACGAACAAGTGGTTGAAGATAACGTGTTTGAAAGCTTTGGGGTGAAAGTTTTTATCGATCCAAAAAGCCTAGTTTATCTGCAAGGCACAGAGCTCGATTACGCTCGCGAAGGTCTAAACGAAGGTTTTAAATTTCGTAATCCTAATGAAAAGGCAACCTGCGGTTGCGGTGAGTCATTTACGGTATAACCGCTTTGATCTCTAACGATTCTTTCGATTTATTTGGTTTGCCTAGACAGTACAAAATTGATCTTGCTGCGCTTGAGCAGAAATGGAAAATCATTTCTGCTCAAGTTCACCCCGATCGGTTTGCCTCAGCCTCATCGGCAGAAAAGCGCGTTGCTGTTGAATGGAGTGCCCGGGTTAACGAAGCGTATCGAGTATTGAAAGACCCTATTAAACGCGCTGAATACCTTTGCATGCTTGCTGGAATAGACATGGGTGATCGTCAGCAATCTGCCATGAACGTAGAGTTTTTAGAAAATCAAATGTTTTGGCGCGAAGCATTAGAAGACACTCGCAACAATCACCAAATTGACGATTTACACCTTTTACAGGCATCTGTTGCAGAAGCATCAAAAACCTATGAAATAACCATAGGTGATTCACTTGATCGGCAACAATGGCAAAAAGCAGCAACTCAACTGCGTGAATGGATGTTCGTGCAAAAGTTCGCACAAGAAATTACCCATGCCTTGCGCGCATTACGAGACCAGGACCGTCATATATCTTAGATAAGAAAAATTTAAAAAATCTTTTATCATCTTGGGTTAAATTTTTAGTTCTCACTTTAATTGTTATTTTTTAGGTCAGTATGGCACTGTTACAAATTTCTGAACCCGATGCATCGCCAACACCCCATCAGCGAAAACTTGCTGTTGGTATAGATCTCGGTACAACTCACTCATTGGTGGCGACCGTTCGTCATAGCGTACCCGAAGTTTTACCTGATGCCCAAGGTCGTTTTTTATTGCCCTCAGCCGTTCGCTATCTGTCTGCCCAGCATACGAAAATTGGATTCGAGGCTTTACACGAGCAAAATAAATTTCCGCTCGATACCTTGGTTTCGGTTAAGCGGTTAATGGGTAAGTCACTAGAGGATGCTCAACAAACGCGTATTCCTTATAAGCTTGATCAGTTTGGTCAAAGCGTTTCTATTGTGACTGAACACGCTACAGTGACCCCTGTTGAAGTGTCTTCACAAATTTTACGCACCTTACGAGAACGTGCTGAAGCCACACTTGGTGGTTCAATAGTGGGTGCTGTCATTACTGTTCCGGCTTACTTTGATGATGCGCAGCGACAAGCTACCCGTGATGCGGCTCGCTTAGCGGGCCTAAATGTTTTACGCTTATTAAACGAACCCACTGCAGCCGCGGTCGCCTATGGTCTTGATCACACACAAGAAGGTCTCTTTGCCGTGTACGATCTTGGCGGTGGCACATTTGACTTCTCTTTATTGAAACTTTCAAAGGGTCTGTTTGAAGTGGTCGCCACTGGCGGTGATACGGCCTTGGGTGGTGACGACTTTGATGCCTTAATTGCACAGCATTTCTTAGATCAATCTGCTGATAAAACGTTAACGGAGACAGATTACCGTCATTTATTGTCTGCTAGCAAACGCTTACGCGAAAATTTAACTGATGTCGAAAGCACTTCGATTGAGACTGACTTAACGGGTGCCTTTGCGCATCTATCTTTGTCACGCGCTGAATTCGACATCATGGCTAAAGCTTTGGTTAAGCAAACATTAGAGTGTGCCATGCGTGCACTAGATGATGCCAATCTTGAGCCTGGCGCTGTTCAAGATATCGTTTTAGTGGGTGGTGCAACCCGTATGCCCCTAATTCGTCAAGCGGTCGAAGCTTTTTTTAAGCGAGCGCCACGTTGTACGATTGATCCAGACGAGGTGGTTGCTTTGGGTGCTGCTTTGCAAGCAAACTCATTAGTTGGCAATCGTGCACCGGGCGATGACTGGCTGCTACTTGATGTGACTCCCCTGTCTTTGGGTATTGAGACCATGGGTGGTTTAGTTGAAACCATTATCACGCGCAACAGTACCATTCCAGTTGCTCGTGCGCAAGAGTTCACGACTTATAAAGACGGTCAAACGGCGATCGCTTTGCATGTCTTACAAGGTGAGCGTGACTTGGCACAAGATTGTCGCTCTCTAGCTAAGTTTGAGTTACGCGGTATCACCCCAATGGTGGCAGGTGCCGCACGTTTAAAGGTGACCTTTCAGGTTGATGCTGACGGTTTGTTAAGTGTCAGCGCTCGGGAAGAAGTCAGTGGTGTAGAAGCTAGCGTAACGGTCAAGCCATCGCATGGTTTAACTGACGATGAAATCTCTAAAATGTTGACGGACAGCATGTCTGAAGCCAAAAATGACTCAACCATGCGTATGTTGCGCGAGCAACAAGTTGATTCAACTGCACTCATAGAGTCTGTATTGGCAGCGCTGCTAAAAGACCACGATTTATTGTCTAGTGCTGAACGAGATCAGATTGATACTCAAATTTTGCTAACCCAAGAAGTACTCAAGTCTGACAATGTTGACCTGATAAAAGACCAGACACATCAACTCAGTCAGGTCACCGATGCCTTTGCTGCTCGTCGTATGGACCGTAGCATTCGCGCAGCCTTGACAGGTAAAACCCTAGATCAACTTTAAAAGATTTTCTGACTTATGCCTAAAATTACAGTTCTGCCACATCCAGATGTTTGCCCAAAAGGTGCAGTGATTGACGATGCACCCAAAGGGCTGTCTATTTGCCGAGTTTTGTTAGATCATGATATTGAAATCGAACACGCCTGTGAGTTGTCTTGTGCTTGCACCACGTGTCATGTAGTGGTTAAGTCTGGTTTTGATTCGCTTGAAGAAGCTACTGATTCTGAAGAAGATTTATTAGATCGTGCTTGGGGGCTTTCCCCACACTCCCGCTTGTCATGCCAAGCATTGGTGGCTGATGATGACTTAACGATTGAAATACCGCGTTACACCATCAACCACGCTAAAGAAAGTCACTGACCGAAAGTGACTAACCTTCACTAGCCCTTAGTCTTCACGGCGTAGATGTGGAAATAAAATCACATCTCGAATACTGGGGCTATCGGTCAGTAACATGACCAAACGATCAATACCAATGCCACAACCACCAGCGGGCGGCATGCCATACTCAAGTGCACGTATGTAATCGGCATCGTAGTACATCGCTTCTTCGTCACCCGCATCTTTGGCGACCATTTGTGCTTGAAAACGGGCCGCTTGATCTTCAGGGTCGTTGAGTTCAGAAAAACCATTCGCAATTTCACGGCCGGTCATAAATAATTCAAAACGCTCTGTGACCCCCTCAAAGGCATCAGAAGCCCGGGCTAAGGGCGAAACTTCAATGGGGTAGTCAATAATGTAGGTCGGCTCCCATAATTTGGCTTCGGCTGTTTCTTCGAACAAAGCCAATTGCAATGCGCCAAGACCAGCATGTGCAAGAGGGGGACTATTGGCATCAACCCCAAAGCTACGTAACGCTTTTTTAATGGCCTCTGCATCATTGAGTATGGCGTCAGTATATTCCGGTGCATGCGCTTGAATGGCTTGCACAATGGTCATGCGTGTAAAAGGCTTGCTTAAATCAAGCGTTCGGCCTTGGTAGGTGACGACAGCACTGCCCGTTGCACGTTCAGCAGCCTGACGAATTAAGTTTTCAGTGAAAGTCATCATCCATTGGTAGTCGGTATAGGCCGCGTAAAACTCAAGCATGGTGAATTCTGGGTTATGCCGCGGGCTCACCCCTTCGTTTCGGAAGTTACGATTGATTTCAAATACTCGTTCAAAACCCCCAACCAACAAACGCTTTAAATAAAGTTCTGGCGCAATACGTAAAAACATTTGCATGTCGAGCGCATTGTGATGGGTTTCAAAAGGCTTGGCGGCTGCACCACCGGGAATAGTCTGCAACATCGGGGTTTCAACTTCAAGAAAACCAGCCTCGGTCATGGTTGATCGAATGGCAGCAATGGCTTGTGAGCGGGTCAAAAACGTGTTGCGTGTTTGCTCCGTGACAATTAAATCAACATAACGTTGACGGTAACGCAACTCTTGATCGGCGATGCCGTGAAACTTGTCGGGTAAAGGCCTTAAAGACTTAGCCAACATATGTGCTCGTACAGCGTGAACAGATAGCTCACCTTTGTTGGTTTTGAATACAGTACCTTCTATGGCAATGATGTCGCCGAGATCCCATTGTTTAAAAGACTCATAAAGTGATTCACCTAATGCGCCACGATCTAGATAAATTTGTATGCGGCCAGTAGCGTCTTGTAAGGTGGCAAAGCTGGCTTTACCCATTACGCGTTTAAGCATCATTCTGCCCGCAACGGAAACAGCATGTTTGGCTTCGGCTAAGACGGCTTGCTCTGTTTCACCATACTCTGCATGTAAGGGCGCCGCACGGTGCGAGGGTACAAAGCTATTTGGAAAAGCGACCCCACGCGTACGAATTTCCGCCAGTTTGGCTCGACGCTCTGAAATAAGGTGGTTTTCATTTAATGTGATTTCAGCGCTGTTAGGCGTTGCGTCTGTTTCATTGCTAGTTGGGGTATGATCTGGGGAATTCATCATTAAAACTCGTGTTGCCGAATGTCATCGATGGTTTTTAGACCAAACGAATCGTCTTCGATGAAGGATAAAAGTTGTTGAGCAACCTGGGCCGGTTGTGCCAAAGCACCTTGTTGGTGAAGCTGAACAAACCTGTCAAGAACGGGGAACCGTTTTGAATTTGTACTGCGAATGGTTTCTTGCATAGGTGTATTGATCACACCGGGTGCAACCGCCACAATACGTGCGCGTGCGCCTTGCTCAATGCTGACTACTTCCGCGTAGCGATCGAGCGCGGCTTTGGTTGCGCAATAAACACCCCAGCCCGGTACGGCTTGGCGCCCGGCACCTGATGAAATTAACATGATGCGGCGGTCTTTTGCGTGGGCCGTTGCGGCCAGAAAATGGTTGCTTAAAAAAGTAGGCGTTACAACGTTAGTAAGATAGGCCTGTTCAATGTCCAAAAAAGATGCAGGCTGATCTGCCACCGTAACCGGTGTTACCACACCTGCATTTTGAATTAAGCGTGGGCGCTGAACCTGGCTTAGCCGTTCAACCACTTGTTTGGTGGCTTGTTCAACGGCTACGCGATCATTGAGGTCAACCAAAATTTGTGTCAAAGGCACGTTGTGTGTGCTGGCCAATTGATCAAGCTCATCGACATGGCTTCGATTTAGTGTGATTAACGCTACACCTTGAGTCAAACACTGCTCAGCTAATGCACGACCTAAGCCACGACTGGCACCGGTGAGAACCACCAGGCGATCAATGAGGGAGGTATTTGCTGTATGTTTTTGCATGATTGCTTAAAAACCTTGCTTCAAGCTGGCTTGAATAAAAGGGTCAAGGTCACCGTCAAGTACTTTTTGTGTATTGGAAATTTCGACTGAGGTACGCAAATCTTTGATGCGACTTTGGTCAAGGACATAAGACCTAATTTGATGGCCCCAACCGACGTCTGTTTTGGCATCTTCCATCTTTTGTTGCTCAGCCATGCGATTGCGCATTTCAAGCTCGTAGAGCTTTGAACGCAGCATGTCCATGGCTTCAGCGCGGTTACGGTGCTGTGAACGATCATTTTGACACTGCACCACAATACCAGAGGGTAGGTGGGTTAAACGAACAGCTGAATCGGTTTTGTTGATGTGTTGCCCACCTGCACCACTTGCGCGATAGGTATCAACTCGTAAATCAGCTGGGTTGATATCAATTTCAATAGAATCATCAACTTGTGGGTAAACAAAGACGCTTGCAAACGAGGTGTGACGACCGCCAGCTGAATCAAATGGGCTTTTGCGAACCAGCCGATGCACGCCAGTTTCAGTACGCAAATGGCCAAACGCATAATCGCCTTCAATTTTAATGGTGGCCGATTTAATGCCTGCGACTTCACCCGCTGACTCTTCAAGCACTTCTGCATTAAAACCTTTGCGTTCTGCGTAACGTAAATATTGGCGCAACAAAATTGAAGCCCAATCTTGTGCTTCGGTACCACCCGCACCAGATTGAATATCAACAAAGCAGTTAAGTGGGTCGGCTGGGTTAGAAAACATGCGCCGAAATTCGATTTTTTCAAGGGTTTGCTCAAACCCATTTGCGTCGTCATCAATGGCGAGCAACGTTTCGTCGTCGTCATCTGATGCAGCTAAATCAAACAATTCTTTCGCATCTTTTATCGATAGTTGAAGGGCGTCTAATGTTGTGACAACATCTTCAAGCGATTTTTTTTCACGCCCAAGGTCTTGAGCATGCTTGGGATCATTCCAAACGTTGGGGTCTTCTAACTCAGCGTTGACTACTTCAAGGCGGTTATGCTTCTCTTCATAGTCAAAGATACCCCCTAGCGGCAAACTCACGCTCTAGGTAGTCATTCAAACGCGCGGCAATCGCGTTGAGGCGTTCGGCTTCTAAACTCAAAGTATTCTCTTTAGTAACAACGTCAATAAATATTAAAAAAAATGATCGAACCTAGTCAAACTGATTAAACCTAATTAAAACGAATGAAATCTAATTAAATCGCCTCAGAAAGATTAATTCATGACCATAACAAAGTATTTTAACAGTGCTTTGCGCGTACCTACTCTGTAGCAGCCCCTATAACTAAAGGCTGGCAACATGCTCAATAATAAGTTGTGCGGTGACTGTTGCATTCCAATGGTTGGTCGCCAAACGGTATACGACCCGAACCCGGTCACCAACGGTTTCTGAATGACCAAACCAAATCGCTTCAAAGCGCTGACGATCGCGGGTCAGAGTGAGTTTTAGGTGTTTATCATTAAGTAAACGCTGTTGGTCAACCGTAAACTCATCTACAAATAACGGATTCGGGAAACCAGAACCCCAAACTTGTTCTTCGAGCATTTGTGCGACTTGAGCGTTGGCGTAGCCTGACTCGAGTGTGCCATCGGTTTCGATTACGGCTTCGAAGCGACTTTTTCCAGTAAAGTCTATGACGGCTTGATTAAAAGCCAAGACAAATGGGGCATAGTCTTCTTGGGAAAGGCTTAAGCCGGCTGCCATGGCGTGGCCACCAAACTTTTTAATTAAACCCGGTTGCCGTTTTGATACCAAATCTAATACATCGCGCAAGTGCACATCGGGTATAGATCGGCCCGAACCCCGAATTTCACCTGCGTCACCAGGGGCAAAGGCTAGGGCAGGGCGATAAAACTGTTCTTTTAGACGTGACGCCACAATACCCACTACTCCTTGGTGCCATCTTTCATCAAAAACACACACAACAGCACTATTAGGTTGCGCATCAATCTCACCGATGGAAGCCAAAGCCTGCTCACGCATGGTTGCTTCAATTTTGCGTCGCTCTCGGTTAAACGTGTCAAGCTCACGAGCTAACACCAATGCGCGATCTTCATCGTCAGTGATCAAGCATTCGATGCCAACACTCATATCAGCTAAGCGGCCCGCAGCATTAATACGAGGCCCGACGATAAACCCAAAGTCTGATGCCACAGCCAATTGAGGTTGACGGCCAGCTACTGCAAATAGAGCGCGAATACCAGGCTGCATGAAACCGCGTCGAAGTCTATCAATGCCGCGATTGACTAAAAGACGATTGTTTTGATCAAGCTTGACCACATCAGCCACCGTTCCCAGGGCCACCAAATCAATCAGTGCGTCTAGCTTGGGTTCAGGTTTAGAAACAAAATGCCCCCGTTGACGAAGTTCTGCTCGAAGAGCCATCAACACATAAAACATGACCCCGACACCCGCTAAGTTTTTTGAGGGAAAGTTGCACCCAGGTTGGTTGGGGTTCACAATAACGGCGGCATTGGGTAGGGCATCACCGGGTAAATGATGATCAGTAATTAAGACCTTAATATTTTGTAATCGTGCCTCTGCCACCCCGTCTACGCTGGCAATGCCGTTATCGACCGTAATAATTAAATCGGGTTTGCCGCTACGGTGTTGGCAGGCTAAATCGACCACTGCAGGTGATAAACCGTAACCCGTCTCAAAGCGATTGGGAACCAAGTAATCTACATGGGCCCCTAAAGCACGAAGACCTCTGATAGCGACGGCACATGCGGTGGCGCCATCGCAGTCGTAATCTGCCACGACAAGCAATGTTTTCTTGGTCTCAATATGGTCGGCTAATAGCTCTGCCGCTTGCTGATTCTGGGTGAGCAATTTTGGATCAAGTAGCGACTTCCATTCGCTGGAAAGGGTATCTTTTTGTATCACCCCACGACTGGCATAAAGCCTAGCTAATAAAGGGTGGAGGCCCTGTGCAGTGAGTCTTTGGGTGGCGTCGGGTTGAGTCAGTCTTGTTTTTATGACAGGTTGTGCCACCAGGTGCTCCAATCGTTTTTGGTGAAGGGTTTCGTTAACTTTCTAAGCCAGTTTGGCTGATTTTGATTAAAGGGGGAAAGCGTCACCAAACGGTCATGATTAGTGAGTGTGACTTGAGTGGGTCGTGCCCCATGGTTTTGACTCGAATCAATTGAGCCTGACTGCATTTCAATCAATATTGGCAAAACATGTTCAAGCCAAGTGTCTAACCAGCCCGACCAGTCTGAAGCCATAACGTATGATCTTAATACGTTGCTGAGGTGGTAAGGCTCAATATTTGTGTGTGATTTATGGGGCGGCTGTTTGGGCGCGAGCCTAGGTTGCCAGCCCTGAGAGCCACCATATAACCAAACCCCATTAACTGGCAGTAAACCGCGCTCAATTCTAGCTTCATTAACGGGGTGGTTATGCCATACCATTTGAATTTCATTGAGTATGCGGCGCCATGCAAGCCACGCATCACCATCGGGCCACCAACCTGCTATATTTTGACCGGCTAAAGCGTCTGGGCTGACAGTATGTTCAAGTTTTGCCAAGGGCGCATGGACCCGCCAAGCGGTTGGGGTGATGGCTTCGACCCAAATGGCGTCGCCTGCCTGCCCAAAACTAGGTTGAGCCGATTCACATAAGCTTTGCGCTTCGGTATGGCTTACTTCGAGCAGGCTTAAAGGGCTAAGAGAGGCCACACTGGTACCAATTTGTGTACTACAAAGCTGAGTCGCCCAAACTGGAGCGGTGCTGTGCGTAACCTCAAGTTGCCATGCAGCTAAAGCTTGGCCTGGTGTTTGACTAATGCTTTTTGACCAACCATTTAAGGTTAAAACTCGTACCTCGCTAGGGGTGCAACCTACTACTTGCGGGGGGCATAGGCTTTGATTGGCCTTCAATGTGGTTAAAAGTTTGTGCAACTCGGGTTTCGACTGTTTCAGCGACTGGGCCAGTTGGTTGGCCAGTGAGGCGGGTGGCAGTGCCAGATCAAAAATATATTCCATAAGATCATTGTAATGTGGCAGATCATGAATCAACCAAGTATTCGGGATCAAAACTAAGGTTAGTGCAATAATAAGAGCCTATGAAATCAAGCTTTGAACTTTGGGTAGGGGCGCGTTACGCCGGTATTGTCGGTCGTCGACGTGGTCGCGATGGTGGCGATCGCTTTGTATCGTTTGTTGCCATGATGTCAATGGTAGGTATTGCGCTGGGTGTGGCGGCATTGATTGTGGTGTTGTCTGTCATGAATGGCTTTCAACGCGATGTGCGAGACCGTATGCTGTCGGTTTTGCCGCATATTGAATTATTTGTTCCTGGGGCCCTGCCAGAAACTGTGCTGGAACGATTTGATGAATTAGCCCAAGCAGCCCAAAAAAATGATCAAGTCACGGGGGTTGCTCCATTTGT
>ERZ888423.1375-NODE-1375-length-21080-cov-11.818264_pt1 | contig 21080 bp, 21 predicted proteins | sample MGYA00520523_ERZ888423 | MGnify/ENA primary metagenome ERZ888423 (study PRJEB32303, sample SAMEA104408611) | aquatic metagenome | biome: Brackish water; feature: Pelagic; material: water | place: Baltic Sea | collected 2014-06-08T10:24:00 | depth 30,27 m ...
GGGAATCCCCACCAACCAATTCGATTCTCACTTAACGCCCGACGCTCTAGATCAACCCCACTTTTGGCGGAATCGCCAAAAAGTGGGATAAGTGGATCTCTATCAATAAGATAGAGCATGGACTGCGCGTCCACTTAGACGCGCTATGCTCTATCGGAACACGGCGCGTCCGCGTGAACGCGCCGTGTTTCGAGCCGGTCGGGGGTCAGCGGCCCTTGAAGACGGGTTTCCGCTTTTCCATGAAGGCAGTCTGGCCTTCCTTGTAGTCGTCGCTGGCAAAGCACTTCGCGACCATGGCCTCGACCGCTTCGACATCCCGTTCGCCCGCGTCGGCGAGGGCGGCTGCGACCGCCATGTTGGCTGTCGCGATGGTCAGGGGGGCGTTCTCGGCGATCATCGCGGCATAGTCGCGCGTCGTGCTTTCCAGGTCCTGAACCGTCGTCAGGCGGTTGATCAGGCCCATGCGCAGCGCTTCCTCGCCGGTGAACTTGCGCGCGGTGAAGAAGATTTCCTTGGCATAGGCCGGGCCGACCAGATGCGTCAGCCGCTTGATCCCGGCATAGCCGTAGCCAAGACCAAGCCGCGCGGCCGGGATCGCGTATACCGTATCGTCAGCCGCGATCCGGATATCGGCGGAAAGCGCCACCGCCAGGCCGCCGCCGATGCAGAAGCCCCGGATCATCGCGATCAGCGGCTTGTCGAAATTCTCGATCGTGCTGTAGGCCGTGGCCGTCGCGGCATTGTAGGCCTTGACCTGCTCCTCGCCCGTGCGGCGTTCCTTGAATTCGGAAATGTCGGCGCCCGCGACGAAGGACTTGTCGCCGGCCCCTTGCATGACGACGCAGCGCACGTCTGAGCGCTCGCTCATCGCCTTGAAGATTTTCGGGATGGCGACCCACATCTCCCAGGAGACGGCGTTGCGCCGGGCCGGATTGTTAAAGGTGACCCAGCCGACGCCGTCGATCACTTCGACGATCATGCGCTCCGTGCCGAAATCCAATTGCATAATGATGGGATCCTGTCGGGTTAGATGATGTTTTTGGCGTGAAACGCCGCGATGGTCTGGGCGTCGTAGCCAAGGCCCTGGAGAATGGCGTCCGCGTGCTCGCCCTGCTCGGGCGTCGCCGTGCGGATCGAGGATGGCGTGCGCGACATCTTGATCGCCTGATTGACGATCTCGAACGTGCCCAGACGCGGATGATCGACCGGCGTCGCCATCTGGACATGCTTGACCTGGGCGTCGGCGAAAACCTGATCCATGGCGTAGATCGGGCCGGCGGGGCATCCGGCTGCGTTCAGATGCTCGATCCAGTAGTCGGAGGGCCTGGCCTGGGTCTTGGCGTCGATCGCCGCGTTCATCGCCTTGCGGTTCCTGGAGCGCAGCGGGCCGGTCGCGAAATCGGGGTGCGATTTCAATTCGGGCGCGCCAAGCGCGTCGCAGAACCGCTCATAAATCGCCTGGCCGGCGACGGCGATGTTGATATGGCCGTCCGCTGTCTTGAAGACGCCGGTCGGGATCGAGGTCGGATGGTCGTTGCCCGCCGACTTCGGCACTTCGCCATCCTTCAGGTAGCGCGCCGCCTGGAAATCCAGCATCTGGATCTGGGCTTCGAGCAGCGATGTCGTCACCCACTGGCCCTTGCCGGAGGTTTCCCGCTCCAGCAGCGCCAGCAGCACGCCCTGGGCGCAGAACATGCCGGCGCAGAGGTCCGCCACCGGAATGCCGACTCGCATCGGCCCGCCGTCGGCCTCGCCCGTGATCGACATCAGCCCGCCCATGCCCTGGGCGATCTGGTCGAAGCCGGGCCGGTCGGCATAGGGGCCGTCCTGGCCGAAGCCGGAGATCGAGCCGAGGATGATGCGCGGGTTGATCGCCGCCAGGCTGTCATAGTCGATCTTCAGGCGGTGCTTCACGTCGGCGCGGTAGTTCTCGATCACCACGTCGGCTTCGCGGACAAGCTTGTAGAAGATCTCCAGCCCTTCCGGCGCCTTCAGGTTCAAGGTCAGCGACCGCTTGTTGCGATGCAGGTTCTGGAAATCGAACCCGTCGCGGGCGCCGCCAAGGCCTTCCTTGCCGTCGGGCGGGGATTCGACCTTGATCACATCCGCGCCCCAGTCCGCCAACTGGCGCACGCAGGTCGGACCGGCGCGCACGCGGGTCAGGTCAAGCACTTTGAACCGCGAAAGCGGCATTCCGGTCGTCGTCGTCATCGTCATATTCCTTTGTCGGCCGTTCAGCTGAAGGCCTGGAGGCCGGTGATCGAGCGGCCCAGGATCAGGGCGTGCACGTCGTGGGTGCCTTCATAGGTGTTGACCGCTTCTAGGTTCATCATGTGACGGATGACCTGATATTCGTCGGAGACGCCATTGCCGCCGTGCATGTCGCGGCAGACCCGCGCGATATCCAGGGCCTTGCCACAGTTGTTGCGCTTGATCAGAGAGATCATTTCCGGGGCGGCGCGGCCTTCGTCCATCAGGCGGCCGACGCGGATCGCGGCCTGGAAGCCCAGCGCAATTTCCGTCTGCATGTCGGCGAGCTTCTTCTGGATGAGCTGCGTCGCGCCAAGCGGGCGACCGAAGGCGGTGCGCTGCATCACATATTCGCGGCTGGCTTTCCAGCAGGCTTCGGCCGCGCCCATGGCGCCCCAGGCGATGCCGTAGCGCGCCTTGTTCAGGCAGCCGAACGGTCCGCCGAGGCCGCGCGCCTTCGGCAGCTTGTTTGCTTCCGGCACGAACACGTCATCGAGCACGATTTCGCCGGTCGGCGAGGCGCGCAGCGAGAATTTGCCTTCGATCTTCGGCGTTGACAGCCCCTTCATGCCGCGCTCGACAATGAAGCCGCGGATCGTGTCGTCGGCTTCCTTCGCCCAGACGACCATGACGTCCGCGATGGGGGAGGAGGTGATCCACATTTTTGCGCCGTTCAGCTTGTAGCCGCCGTCGACCTTCGTCGCCCGGGTCTTCATGCCGCCGGCGTCGGAGCCATGGTCGGGTTCGGTCAGGCCGAAGGAGCCGACGAACTCGCCGGACGCGAGCTTCGGCAGGAACTTCTCTTTCTGCTCCTCCGAGCCATAGGCGTGGATCGGATACATCACCAGGCTCGACTGCACGCTCATCGCGGAGCGATAGGCGCTGTCGCAGCCTTCGACCGCGCGGGCGATCAGGCCGTACATCACGGCGGTGCCGCCGGGGCAGCCATAGCCCTCCAGCCCGATGCCCAGGAACCCGGCATCGCCCATCTTCTTGTAGATGCCCCGGTCGAAGGTCTGGTTGCGGTTCGCCTCCAGCACGCCCGGCTGCAGTTCCTGTTCAACGAATTTCAGCGCCGCCTCAAAGGCCATGCGCTCATCCTCGTCGAGCATATCGCCGAGCAGGAGCGGGTCGGTCCAGTCGAACGACGGCAGGGTGCGGCTCTTTGGGGGGGCGGAATCGGGCATGGGAAGCTTCCTCGAACATGGTTAAGCGAACGGCAACAGCTTTGCTGTTATGCCAGTCTCAGGATCGTCAGTCGGAACCTGTTATAGCGCCCTTTTCCCGGCGCTGGGAGACATGCCATGCGCCAATCGGGCGCCCCCGCCGACGAGGGGATCATCGTTGAGCTCCTGCAGAACGGCGCCTACGTCAAGGCGACCGCGATCGACCCCAGGACCGGCATCGAGGCGACAATTGTCGGCGCGGCCTCAAGCCCGCCGGCGCTGTTGCGCAACGCCGCCGCCAAAAAGCTGAAATATGTGCTGGCCAAGCAAAAAAATTTATAGGCCGATTGTCGGCCATGCGTCGGCATGAAAACCAAAATTTTCCATGGGGATCGACCCTGTTCTTGAAGGAGAGTCGGAGGGGAGGCGAAATTGAGCGGCGGAAGTATAGACTTTAAATTAACGTAACAAGGCCCTAAATGGCCTTATACAAAGTTGTTAAAGCGTCTTGCAGATTACCCTCTCTCGACGCGCTTGGCCGCCATCCTCCCCTCGGGATGGCGGCTTTTTATTTTTCAGGCGTCGCCTTGTGCAACGGCCGGGGCGCTCCGTAGTCGCCAATCGCCACTGCGTGGCTGAGCAAGCCGATTTCCGGCCGCCAGAGATGCAGCGCAATCCCAGGCGGCTCCCCGGAGACCGCGAGCGCCGCGCCGGGCGTCGTGTCGAATGCGAACGCGGCGCACGCGCTCGGACCGATGATCGTCGGCGTCGTGCCGCACATGCCTGTGATGAGGCGATGAATGTGCCCGGCGATCAGCCGCACGACGTGGGGATGCCGGCCGAGCATCTCCGCAAGCCGCTCGGCATTGCCGAGGCCGGTCTTCGAAAATCCTTCAAGCCCCGGCGCGAAGGGCGGGTGATGCAGGGCGATGATCGTCGGCCGGCCGGCCGTGCCTTCGAGCGCCGCCTCAAGCCAGGTCAGACGCGCTTCGCACAGCATGCCGCCGACCTCGCCGGGGATCGTGCTGTCGAGGGCGACCAGCGCGAGCGGACCCGCGTCGATCACATAGTGGATGAACCCGTCGGCGCCGTTATCCGCCGGCAGCCAGGAGCTGCCCCGGAAGGCGGCGCGCATGGCGGCGCGGTCGTCGTGATTGCCGGGAATGGCGTAGAGCGGCGCCTCAAGGTCAGCCAGGATCGCCAGCGTGTGGTCATAGGCCGCCGGGGCGCCATGATTGGCGATATCGCCGGTATGGATCACCAGATCGGGCCTGGCCGCATTCACGGTCCGCACGGCGGCGCGGAGCGCATCGGCCGTGTCGATCCCGCCAAAGGCATGCTCGCCCGGCGGCATCATGTGCGTGTCGCTAATTTGCGCGATGAGCATTCCGGCAATCCCCAGGCTGACTGTTGACCCTGGGGGGATCATAGGCCGTTCAATTACGGTTTAGCGACAGCGCTGGGCCCAGCTATCGAGCTTGCGGCGTTTGACGACGATCTGGATGCCAAGCGCCGCCGCTTCCGCGCAGTGCTGCAACGGATTGCGTCCGTCTTCGGGATACTCGATCGTGACGACCGCCTTGCCCTGCGCCACATAGGGCCGCAGTTCGCCGCACCAGTTCCATTTGAAACAGTCTTCCGCGATCAGGAAGTCGTAGTGGTCGACCAGATCGGGCACCAGGCCGGGCGCATTCTTCTGGGCGATCGACAGGCCGACGGCATGCGCCTCCGCGGCGATCAGGCGATTGTAGTGAACCTGCTCCGCCCTGGAGATGCGAAAGCCGGTATCGGTCTCGAAGGCGTCCAGGTTATCCACCTCGATCGCCCTGAAGCCCTTGTCGCGGCAAAGCTGGAAGCGGGCGCGCATGATCGGCAGCAGAATATCGGTCCGGCGGACATCGAGCCACCGTTCGCCCGGCCAGCCCACATAGTTCTTGCCCAGGATCGCTGGCGGGAACTGATGCTTGTCGGGCCGCCAATCTTCCCAGGCGCCGATATTGACGTAGCAGATCGACGTGACGCCCCGGGCGCGCAGGCGCTGGATCGTTCCGCGTTCGGCATCGAACGCATCGAGATTGATCGTGCTCGGCGTGCGCTCCAGGTTGAAGGGCTGCGTATACTGCCAGTCGAAGCCATCCCCAGGGGACGGACGCCAGCGCGCTTCGGCCGCCGATAGCGCGGCCGCTGCGGTCACGAGCGCGCAGAGCATGGTCGAGATGGCGATCCAGCGGCGCATGGGCGTGGCCTGTTGAACATTAGCGATGCCTTCAGAGTATCCCGTTAGGCTTAAAGCGCCATGAATATCACCCCCGTCATCCTTGCCGGCGGCGGCGGCCAGCGGCTCTGGCCGCTTTCGACGCCAGACCGGCCGAAGCCGCTGCTGCGCCTCTTCGGCGCGCGATCGTTGTTGCAGGCGACCGCCCTGCGCTTTGGCGATTCATCCCGGTTCGCGCCGCCGATGCTATCGGTCGGCCAGAGCTTCGCCGCAGCGGCGCTGGCGGACATGGCGGCGATCGGCGCCCGGCCTTCGCTGGCCCTGATCGAGCCGGAGGGTCGGAACACCGCGGCCGCGATCGCAGCCGCGGCGCTGGCGGCGCCGCCGGAGGCGGCGCTTCTGCTGGCCCCGGCGGACCATGCGATCCGCGATGAGGCCGCATTGCATGCGGCGCTCGAGAGCGCATGGCCCGCGGTCCTGGCCGATCGTCTGGTCGTCTTCGGCGTCGTCCCGGATCGGCCTGCGACGGGCTTCGGCTATGCCGTGCCCGACGCCGCGGCGGCCGCCGGCCAGGTTCGGCCGCTCGCCCGATTTGTCGAAAAGCCGGAGGCCGCCGCCGCCACTCGCCTGATCGAAGCCGGCGCGCTTTGGAACGCCGGCATGTTCTTTGGCCGCGCCAGCGCCTTCCTCGCGGCCTTCGAGGCCCATGCGCCCGGGATCCTGGATGCAGCGCGGCGGGCGATGACGCCGCCGAACGACGGTCGCCTGCGGCTTAGCCCGGCCTTCGCGGCCGCTCCCGCCGTCCCCTTCGACATGGCGGTGATGGAGCGGACGGATCGCGCGTCCGTCGCCCCGCTCGATTGCGGCTGGAGCGACGTGGGCGACTGGGATGCGGTCTGGCGCGCCAGTCCTCGGGACGCGGCCGGCAACGTGCTTGTCGGCGAGACAGCAGCCTCCGACTGCCGGGATTGCTATATCCGGGGCGAAGGCGCGGTCGCGGCCGCCCATGGCCTGACTGACATGATTGTGATCGCCACCCCTCAGGCGACGCTCACGATCCCCCGGTCGGCGGCGCAGGAGGTGCGGCGGCTGGCGGCGGCGGCGTCTCCCGAAGCGTCTCGATGAAGGCGGCGATATTCCGTTGGATCGCGCCTTCGTTGGCGGCCTTGAGGCGGGTCGCCCACAGGACCTGATCCTGCGTGAAGCCGACCGTGTAGTCGCTTCGCTGGGTGCTCAGCAGATAGGGCTCGGCCACAGCGGCCTGGCGCACCCGATAGTTCACATTGGCGACGACCTCGACGTCGATGCTGATGAAGGGCTGCGACAGGCCGAGCAGGTGAGACTCGACGGCGAAGCGGCAGTCGGCTGGGGCCGCCGCCAAGAGGCCGTGATTGGCGAGGGAGCCTTCGAGCGCGCGGAAAAACGCTTGGTTGTCCACCTCTGACGCCCAGAGGGGATGGGTCGCCTTGCCGCCGCGCACCCGCTCGACGCAGACCGCGCGGGCGAGCGCGGGATTGGCGAGCGGCAGCTCCGCCGGCGGCGCCGGGGCGGTCATCGGCTTGACCTGGGCAGGATCGGCGCAGCCCGCCAGCCATGCCAGGACGATGGCCATGACGAAACAAGGTTTCATCCGCTGCCCAGCCGTCATAATGTGGCGTCCGATTCGGTCGATCGAGAGGTCATGCATGCGAGTCTTGGCGATCCTGGCTTGCCTGGCAATCCTGGGCTGTCAGCAACATACCCGCCAGGCGCGCCCGATCGCGCTCGCGCAGCCCGGGGATCTGGATCTGTCCTGCGACGATCTGGCGGCGATGCAGACGGCGAACGCCGCGCGGGCCGCTGAACTGCGGAAGCTCGATGAAGGTGTGGCGATGGGCAATGGCCTCGCTGTCGTCATTTCCAAGGCGATGTTCTTTCCGGCCGCATTGGGCGTCGACCTCTCCGATGCGGAGGAGATTGAGGCCCGGGCTTTCGAAGACCGCAACGGCCGTCTGGCGGAAATCGCCGGGCGGAAGCGCTGCGTCGAAACGGCTGCGATTCCTGCCGCGCCGGGCCGCGCGGGCGTAACGCCCCCGGCCCCCGTCAATCGGTAACCTGCCTTTCGGAGACCTTCCCATGCATGTCGGCGTCGCCCTATTTTTCACGGATTACTCGATCCGCCCGGCCGATCTGGCCGTCGCCCTGGAAGAGCGGGGCTTTGAAAGCCTCTGGGCGCCGGAACACAGCCATATTCCGTTGGAGCGCACGGCGCCGTGGCCCCAGGGCGGCGAGTTGCCGAAGAAATATTTTCAGGTGATGGACCCGTTCGTCACGTTGACGGCTGCGGCGACGGTCACGACCCGCCTGAAGATCGGGACCGGCATCTGCCTCGTGCCGCAGCGCGACGTGTTCCAGACGGCCAAGGCGGTCGCCAGCCTGGACGTGATGTCGGGCGGGCGCTTCCTGTTTGGCGTCGGCGCCGGGTGGAACGTCGATGAGATGATCAATCACGGGGTCGATCCGAAAACCCGCATGCAGTTGATGCGGGAAAAGACCGAGGCCATGCGCGTCATCTGGACCGAGGAAACCGCGGCCTATCAGGGCGAACTGGTCAAGTTTGGGCCGATGCAATCCTGGCCGAAGCCCGCGGCGCCGCCGCCGGTCTATGTCGGCGGCGCTTTCCCCTATGGCGCGCGTCGGGCGCTCCGCTACGGCGATGCGTGGCTGCCCCATGCGCGCCGGCCCGAATACCATATCCTGGATCGCATGGTGGAGTTCCGAGCCATGGCGGCCGACGCCGGCCGCGAGATCCCGGTTACGGTCTTCGGCGGCGAACCCGAGCCTGATATGTTGAAGCGCTATGCCGACGCTGGCATTGACCGGGTCGTCGTCAATATCGAGCCGATGGACCGGGATGCCAGCCTCAGCCGGCTCGACGAATGGGTCAGCCTCGGCCTCGTCTGAATCAGGCGGCTTTCCAAATGGCCTTCTGGCCGTCGCATTCGGCGGAAATCTGCCGGTCCGCCGCCTTTGCCCGGGTCAGCAGCAGGTGGAGATGGGCGGCGCGCGGCTCTGGCGCGGCGCCGGCCAGGGCGGCTTCAGCTTCGTCGCGGATTTCGGCGCGTTCGCCCTCGGCCATCGCGGCCAGGGTCGGCCGGTCCGCGTCCCCGCCGGCGATCACGGTGACGATGCCGCCGCGCGGCAAGCTTTCGCCGGCCGCCATGGCGAGGCCAAAAACCAGTCGGGCGTTCTCGAGCGACAAGGCATATTCGGGGTCGGCGAGCGCGCCGGAAACGACGAACGAAAGCCGCTTGGTCGCAAGGCCCCGCGCCAGCAGGTCCTGAACGTCCCGGCCGGCCCAGGCGTCCTGCCCGCCGCCGGAGCCGAAGGCGGCGCGGAAGAAGGCCAGCCTGCCCCAGGCCTGGACGGCGCTGTCCTTGACCATGGCCATCATCTCCTCGGCTTCCGCAGGGTCGCCGCTTTCCTCGACCAGTTCGACGCCGTTATGGACGGCGCCGACCGGGCCGATCAAATCATGGCAGAGACGGGCGACGATGGATTCCAGCAGCTTCGTGGCGTTTGCATCAGGCACAGGTGGGTCTAGTCCTTTTCGAGGGCCGCTTGGGCATGGGCCGCCGCCAGGTCGGCGGGAGTGTTAACGTTCAGGAACATAGCGGAGACGCCCTCAAGCGCCAGCAGCGAATGCCGAATGCCGCTGGCAAAACGGGCGATCGAGCGATCGTCGCCGGCACAGGCGGCGCGAGCCGCCGGCGCAAGCCTGGGCCGCCAGGCCGCCGCCAGCCACTGGACGCGGCCGTCGACGTCCGCGATCACGGCGTCGGAGCCCTCGATGCTGGCGCTGTCGGCCGCCTCCAGCAATTGCCGATAGACCGTTGGGCGGAGGAATGGCGCGTCCACCGGCGCTGTCAGCAGCCAGTCGGCGCCAGCGGCCTCCGCCCAGGCAAGCCCGGCCGCCAGTCCGGCAAGCGGCCCGACGCCTGGAACCGGGTCGGCGAGGCAGGGCATTCCCCCGGCCTCGGTCACCCGGTCGCCGCCGGCGACCGCGACCGCTTCCGCCGCCTCCGCCAGCGCGGATCGGGCGCGCTCCAGCAGCGCGGCGTCGCCGACGACGAGATGGGCCTTGTTCCGGCCGCCAAGACGGCTGCCCTGGCCGCCTGCGAGGATTGCGCCATATATCTTTGCCATCCATGCCCCTTGTCACGGCGCGGGAACCTGTCGATATCAAATGCACGTTCCTGGCGATTTTCGTGGAACCGTGGTCTATTACCTTATCCGTGAGTACGAGGCGTAAACATACAATGGCAACTCTCGATACGATGCGCCAATCCGAGCCCGTGGTCGACCCCTATGGCCGGGCGATTACCTATCTCCGGGTGTCCGTCACCGATCGGTGCGACTTCCGCTGCGTGTATTGCATGTCCGAAAACATGTCGTTCCTGCCGAAGAAAGACCTGTTGACGCTCGAGGAACTGGAGCGCCTCTGCCGGACGTTCGTCGGCATGGGCGTGCGCAAGCTGCGCCTGACCGGCGGCGAGCCTCTGGTGCGCCGGAACGTCATGCAGTTGATCGGCAATCTTGGGGAACTGGTCGGCCAGGGCCACCTGGAAGAATTGACGCTGACGACCAATGGCAGCCAGCTCGCGCGCTTCGCCCAGCCTCTGGTCGACGCGGGAGTCCGCCGGATCAATGTCTCGATCGACACCCTCGACGCCGTGAAGTTCAAGGAGGTCACGCGCTGGGGCCGACTGGAGCAGGTGCTGGGCGGCCTGGAGGCGGCAAAGCAGGCAGGGCTTCAGGTCAAGATCAACGCAGTCGCCCTGAAAGGCGTCAACGAGGACGAGATCGAGCATATGCTCGCCTGGTGCGGGGCCGAGGGCTTCGACCTGACCCTGATCGAGGTGATGCCCATGGGCGATATCGGCGGCGAGGAGCGGCTGGATCAATATCTGCCGCTCAGCCTGGTCCGGTCGCGCCTCCGGAAGTCCTTCACCCTGACGGAGAGCGACTACAAGACCGGCGGCCCGGCGCGCTATTTCGACGTCAAGGAAACCGGTCAGCGCCTGGGCTTCATCACGCCCTTGACCCATAATTTCTGCGAAGGCTGCAACCGGGTGCGGCTGACCTGCACCGGAACGCTGTATATGTGCCTCGGCCAGGAAGACGCGGCCGACCTTCGGGCGCCGCTCAGGGCGTCCGACGACGATGCCGGCCTCCGCTCGGCGATCCGGGATGCGATCGCGCGGAAGCCGAAGGGCCATGACTTCGTGATCGATCGCCGGTCGGGCGCGCAGTCGGTCGGACGACATATGAGCGTGACCGGCGGTTAGCGACGGTCATGGGGGACATTGGGGGCGGCCACGACCTGCGTCTGGCGTTCGTCGCGTCAAGCGCGCCATCGGCGCAGCGCGGGCTGAAATCCCTGACCGGCCGCTATGCCCATGTCGCGCCGGAAGACGCCGACGTGATCGTGGCGCTTGGCGGCGATGGCTTCATGCTGGAGACGCTGCATGCCCATCAGCATGCCAGCAAGCCGATCTTCGGCATGCACAGGGGGACTGTCGGCTTCCTGATGAACGCCTTCGACGAAACCGATCTGCCGGCGCGGATCGCGGCGGCGAAGCCCATCGACCTTGCGCCCCTGGTCATGACCGCGACGATCTACGACGGCACGTCCGTCGCCGCCCATGCGATCAACGAAGTCTCCTTGCTGCGCGAAACCCGGCAGAGCGCCAAGATCCGCGTCATCGTCGACGGCATCGTGCGCTTGCCGGAATTGATCTGCGACGGCGTGCTGGTCGCCACGCCGGCCGGCAGCACGGCCTATAATCTTTCCGCGCATGGCCCAGTCGTGCCGCTGAACGCGGGCGTGCTCTGCCTGACGCCGATCAGCGCCTTCCGCCCGCGGCGCTGGAGCGGCGCGCTGCTGCCGCGGGACGCCAGGGTGACCTTCGAGGTGCTGGAGCCGGAAAAGCGGCCGGTCCTGGCGGTCGCCGACTATACCGAGGTCCGCGACGTCATTCGCGTCGAGATCGCAGAAGACCCGGCCAACCGCTTCAAGATGCTGTTCGACCCCGATCACGATCTGGAAGAGCGGGTCTTGAAGGAACAGTTTCAGAGTTGACTGCGCTTGCAGGAAACCGCTGGGCGCGCCTCGGGCTGACATTGGCGCTTGGCGGGCTTGGCGGCTGGCTGTTTGCCTGGATCGGCACGCCTCTCCCCTGGATGCTCGGCGCGCTGTTCGTCACCGTTCTGGCGTCGATGGCGGGCCTGCCGCTGCAAGTGCCGCAGCTGTTCCGCCGGCTCTGGATCATTGTGCTCGGCGTCATGCTCGGCAGTTCCTTCGGGCCGGATACCCTGAGCCATGTCGTGCTCTGGGGCGGCAGTTTCCTTGGCATGATCCTGTTCGTTTCGGCGTCGACGGCGCTGGTCGCCTGGTTCTATCACCGGGTCGGCAAGTTCGACCGGAACACGGCGCTGTTCTGCGCGACGCCCGGCGGCCTTGGCGAGATGGCGATATTGGGGCCAGCGCTCGGCGGCGACGAACGCACCATCGTCCTGACCCACGCGACGCGGATCGTCATGGTGATGGCCCTGGTGCCGCCGGCCTATGCCCTGATCGAAGGCTATGTGCCGCCCGCCGATCTCGGCGCGGGCGGCCGCCTGCTCGACGCGAACCTCTACGACTTGGCATTGCTCGCCGTCACCGGTTGCGTTGGCGCCTTCGCCGCGAAGCTGCTGCGGCTGCCGGCCTGGCAGATGTGCGGCTCGATGTTCGCGAGCGCCGCCATCCATGCAGGCGGCGTCACGACGACCCGGCCGCCATTGGAGCTGATCGCCTTCGCCCAGATCGTCATCGGCGCCGGCGCGGGCGCGCGCTTCGCCGGCGCCAGCTTCCGGCAATTGCTCCGGCCGATGGCCTTCAGCGCCGTCGCGACCCTTGGCGTTCTGCTGCTCGCGGCGGCGGCGGCGTACGGCGTCGCCTGGGCGCTCGACCTGGATTTCCGGGCGGTGCATCTTTCCTATTCGCCGGGCGGATTTGCGGAGATGAGCTTGATCGCCCTCGCGCTTGGCATCGAGGCCCCGTTCGTGGCGGTGCACCACATGGGCCGCATCTTCGCCGTGGTGATCATGGCGAGCGTCCTCGGCCGTGTCCTGGCGAAACGCCAGGCGGGCGCTTAGATCAAACCTGTCTTCGGCGGAAGAGCAATCCGCTCGTCGGCTTTCCCCCCACGGGCGGATTGATCTAGGCTTCGGGCATCGTCCGCTCAGGAGCAGAGCCCATGGCCCGTATTCCCTATCCCGATCTCGACACGCTCGATCCGCAGGTCGGCGCGTTCATGCAGCGCATCGATCCGATGATCAACGTCTTCCATATGCTCGCCCATGCGCAAACGGCGGTCCGGCCGTTCATGCAGTTTGGCAATGCGCTGCTGTTCAAGGGCGAGCTTGACGCCGTGCTGCGCGAGATCGTGATCCTCCGGGTGGGGCATGTCACGGGATCGACCTACGAGGTGCATCAGCACAAGATCGTCGGCCGCGACTGCGGCATGACCGAGGCCCAGATTGTGGCCGTGCCCGAGGGCGCCGCGTCGCCTGTCTTCGACGCCCGCCAGAAGCTGGCGCTCCGCGTGACGGACGAAGTGCTGGCGAACGTCCGGATGCAGGACGCGACCTTCAAGGAAGCCGCCCAGACCTTCAGCCATCGGGAATTGACCGAACTGCTGCTGGTGATCGGCTTCTACGCGATGATCGCCGGGTTCCTGGAAAACATGCAGATCGAGATCGAGCCGGAAGGCATGGTCGAGAACCCGCTGAAGCGAGCGAAGCCGGCGTAACGCCTGCCGATCAGCCGGCGTAAAACGGCCGCCCGGACGTGCGCATCCACAGGCGGACGAGCCGGCGCCGCCGCTCCGGCTCCGGCCAGTCGACGAAGGCGGTCCGGCGATGGCCGATGCGCCTGTTGTTGACGATTTGAATCTGTCCCGGCTCGAAAGCGAAGCTGTGGGCGAGCGCCGCATCCTCGGTAATCGTCGCGAGCGCCTGGAGCGCGGCTTCGGCGCGGTCGTCCATGGCCTCGCCCCTGACTTCGGCGCCCTGGCGGACCAGACGGGGCGAGAACGCGACTTCGACGCCGCCCGAGGCCGCCGCTTGAAACGCGGGCTTCCGGCTGACCGGCGCGTCGCCGGGCGCGTGCTCAAGCTGGCGGTCGAACCAGAACGGCTCGAACAGGCGCCTGACGACATCGCCGGGCGACGTCTCGAGCAGGCGATTATAGACGGTCTGGAAGCTGATCAGGCCGGAGACGCCGCCTTCCTTCGCGGGCTGCAGGCAAAGCAGCGCCACATAATCCGGCGGCAGGTTGAAGGCGTTGTCGCTGTGAAAGCCTTGCCGGGCGTTGGTCTTCGAGGCGCGCACGCCGTTGCCGGCCAGCGCTTCGGCGCCGGTGTCGGCCACATCGTAGATCATCGTGCCGTCATGCTTCTGGGCGACGATGGGCGCCGCCATCGCCATCAGCAGCCAGTAAAGCTTGGTTGCGATCAAGGGATCGGAAACGTCCAGGCGGTCGATCACGGCGAAGCCGAGACCGGCGTCGAGCGCGCGGCGCGCTTCTGCCATGGCGGCCTGGCAGGCGGGCATGTCGAACGCTTCGGGCTCAAGCGCCTCGGTCGGCAGCGGGTTCGCGGCAAGGAACGCCGCCGCATCGGCGAGCTCCGCCAGAGCGGCGGGGTTGAGGCGGATGACGCCGGCGTCGGGCGGCAGCTCAGCGGCGCGCCAGGCCATCGGGCCTTCATAAGGTTGCGGCAGGCGAATAGCGGTCATGCGGGCGCTCCCAATGAACGATAGGTCGCCGCAGACTACCGGATGTCGCGCCGGCTTGCGATGACGTTCCGATATCGAGCAGGTCCCTCGGCCGCCCTGAAGCCAGTTCTTGAAACTTCCTGACCCAATCGCATAGCCAACGCCAAGAAACTATCTCATTCGGCCCGACAAAAAAGGCTTGGCGTCATCCTGTCGCATGTGACAAGCTTGCCGCAAGCCGGACCGGGGCCGCTGCTTCTGGCTCTGAAAACTCGGCAAAACAGAGAGAGGGGAAGCGAATGCTCAAGCGTCTTTTAAGTTCTGCCGTCGCGGCGGGCGTCATGCTCGCTGCAGGGGTCGCTGCGGCCCAGGGCAAAATGCCGTCGACCCTGGTCACGACGGCCTATAACACCGGCACGTCGGGCTACAGTCAGATGGTCGCTGTCGGCGCCATGATGAAAAACAAGCTCGGGATCGATCTCCGCGTGCTGCCGGGCGGCAATGACGTCGCGCGCTTCGCGCCGGTCCGCGCCAAGAAAGCCCATTTCACGGCGACGGGTTCGGACAGCGTCTACGCGCAGGAAGCAGTCTATGTTTTCGGCACCGACAAGTGGGGCCCGATGCCGGTGCGCCTGCTTCTGGTCAACCGGTCGAACGGCTGCACCAATTTTGCCGTCGCCAAGGATATCGGCGTCACGTCGATGGCCGATCTGAAAGGCAAGCGCATCGGCTGGGTGCGCGGGTCGCCCGCCTTGCAGAAAGCGGCGGAATCGCTGCTGGCCTTCGCCAATGTGTCGCTCACGGACGTGACGCTGGTCGAGGTCGGCGGTTGGGCCGCATCGATCAATGGCATCGTCGATGGGGACATCGACGCCGCCATCACGGCGACGCAATCCACCTTCATGCTCAAGATGGACGCCAGCCCGCGCGGCGTGATGCATCCGCCGATTCCCCACAGCGACGACGCCGGCTGGGCGCGCATCCAGAAGATCGTGCCCTGGTACTACAAGGGCATCTGCATCGACGGCCCGGGCAACGCCGAGGGCGGTCAGGATGGCATTTCCAGCGTCTATCCGATCATGGTCTCGACGACGGACGTCTCCGACGACATCGCCTACGGCATGACCAAGGCGATGATCGACAACTTCGAGGATTACAAGGAAGGCGCCCCCGGCGCCTATGGCTGGGCGCTCGACAAGCAGATCGAGGATTTCTATCTGCCGAGCCATCCGGGCGCGATCCGCTACTTCAAGGAAAAGGGCGCGTGGTCGGCGAAGGCGCAAGCCAATCACGAGGCGATGCTCAAGCGGCAGGCCGTGCTCAGCAAGGCCTGGAAAGCCCATGTCGCCAAGCCGGGCGACGACTTCGACAAAGGCTGGATGGCGGCGCGCGCGGCGGCCTTGACGGCGGCGGGCATGGACCCGGTGTTCGCCACCTGGTGACGATCGGCGATTGGCCGGGGCGGCTCCCGCCCCGGCCATTTTTCATTTGAATGATTGGCGCGACGCCGGCTCTCTGGCCGGCGCGCCGCCATCCTGACACATGGAGCGCCGGGCGATGGCGGAGACTGCGACCAAGGCTGCGTATGAAACGGGCGACGTGGAAGACGTCGAACTGTCGCGCTATCGCAAGCCGGGCAACTTCTGGACGACCGTGGTTTTCGTCCTGACCGTGCTCGCGCTGGCGCTCGCGGTCAACGAGATCTTCCGGCTCGATTTCTTTGTCATTGTGACCGGCAATGTGCTGGTGACGCAGCAATATATGTACCTGATCCTCGGCACCATGCTGGCGATGATCTTCCTGGTGCTGCCGGCCCATAAGGCCGCGCCGCGCGACCGGGTGCCGCTTTACGACATCGCGGGCTTCGTCGTGACCCTGGCGCTGACCGGCTATTTCACCTATTTCGGCCGCGCCATCAACGAAGAAGCCTGGCAGGAGCCGATCCTGGCGCCGGAGCATTCGGGCTATGCGGCGATCGCCTTCTGGGCGCTGATCATGGAAGCCGGCAGGCGGGGCGGCGGCTGGCCGGTGTTTTCTATCTGCCTCGTGATCTCGCTGTTCCCGACCTTCGCCGATCAGGTGCCGCAGGTGATCTCGGGCGTGCCGAGCACCTTCATCGAAACCGCTTCCTTCCATATCTACTCCCAGGAAAGCGTGCTGGGCATTCCGATGCAGGCCTTCGCGCTGCTGGTGTTCGGTTTCCTGCTGTTCGGCAACGCGCTGGTCTATACCGGCGGCGGCCAGTTCTTCATCAATCTGGCGTTCGCGCTGCTCGGCCATGTGCGGGGCGGACCGGCGAAGGTCGCGATCTTTTCCTCCGGCCTGTTCGGCTCGATGTCCGGCGGCCCGATCACCAATGTGCTGACGACCGGCGCCCTGACGATTCCGGCGATGAAGCGCATCGGCGTCCGCGCCAAGACAGCCGCCGCGATCGAAGCTTGCGCTTCCACCGGCGGCACGATGATGCCGCCGATCATGGGGGCGACCGCCTTCGTGATGGCCGACTTCCTGCAGGTTTCCTATGTCGATGTGGCGTTGGCCGCCCTGGTGCCGTCGCTGCTCTACTATATCGGCCTGTTCATGCAGATCGACGCCTATGCGGCCCAGAACAACCTGCAGGGCCTCGACCGGTCGGAGCTGCCGCGCGTCCGCGCGGTTATCCTGGACGGCTGGTACTACATCTTCGCATTCGCGTTGTTGGTCTTCCTGCTGGTCGTGTGGTGGCGCGAGGCGCAGGCGCCGTTCTACGCGACCGCCGTGCTGCTCGTCGTCAATCAGTTCAACAAGAATCACCGGATGACCTGGGTCAAGTTCAAGACCTACCTGTATTCGACCGGCGGGCTGTTGGCGGAACTGGGCGGCCTCCTGGCCGCAGTCGGCCTGATCGTCGGCGCGCTTCAGGCGACCGGCATGACCGGATCGATCACCAATATCCTGGTCAATGTCGCGGGCGACGCGCCGATCGTGCTCCTGTGCATGGGGGCGCTGACGTCCTTCGTCCTCGGCATGGGGATGACGGTGACGGCGGCCTACATCTTCCTTGCGATCATCCTGGCGCCGGCGCTGATCAAGGTCGGGATGGACCCGATGGCGGTGCATATGTTCGTGCTTTACTGGGGCATGCTGTCCTTCATCACGCCGCCGGTGGCGCTCGCGGCCTTTGCCGCGTCCAGCATCGCCAAGTGCCAGCCGATGGAGACCGGGTTCGAGGCGATGCGCATCGGGACGGTGATCTACTTCATCCCGTTCTTCTTTGTCTTCAACCCGGCGCTGCTGCTGAGGGGCGAGCCGGCCGAGATCGCCATGGTCTGCACGACGGCGCTGATCGGCATTCTCTTCGTTTCGGCGGGCCTGCAGGGCTGGCTGATCGGGGTCGGCAGTCTAGGCCGCGGCGCTCTGGGGTTGCTCGGGCGCGCCTCGCTGATCATCGGCGGGCTGACGCTCGCGGCGCCCGGCGGCGGCATGCTGGGCCTTGGCCATACGGTCCTGATGGCGGCGGCGCTCGCGATCGTCGCGCCGGGCGTGCTGATCGCCTGGAAGAACCGCAGCGTTAAGGGGCGCGCATTCTCATGACGGCATTCGAAACCATCCTGCTCGATAGCGCCGACGGCGTTCTCACGATCACCCTGAACCGGCCGGAGAAGCTGAACGCCCTCAACCGGGCCATGCTGGAGGACCTGATCCGCGCCATCGATATTGCGGACGCCGACGACGCCGTTCGGGCGGTCGTCATTACCGGGGCCGGGCGCGCCTTCTGCGCCGGCGCGGACCTTTCCCGCGGCAAGGATACGTTTGACGGCGCCAAGAACGCCGACGAACCCGATCCGATGCGGGATGGCGGCGGGCGGCTGGCGCTTCGGTTCTTCGAAGCCAGGAAGCCGCTGATCGCCGCCTGCAATGGCGCCGCCGTCGGCATCGGCTCGACCATGCAATGCGCTATGGATGTGCGCCTGGCCTCGACCCAGGCGCGCTACGGCTTTGTCTTCGCCAGGCGCGGCGTCGTCATGGAAGCTTGCAGCTCCTGGTTCCTGCCCCGGATCGCGCCCCTGGCGCGCGGTATGGAATGGATGATGACGGGGCGGGTCTTCGGCGCCGACGAAGCGCTGTCAGGCGGGCTGGTCAGCGGCGTCTACGCGCCGGAGGACCTGCTGCCGGCGGCGCGGGCGCTCGCGCTGGAGATATCGGCGAACACATCGGCGGTCTCGGTCGCGCTTTGCCGGCAGTTGATGCTGACGGGCCTGACCAATGCGCACCCGATGCTGAACCACCGGCTTGAATCGGCCTGCCTCCGCGGTTACATGGGCAGTCGGCCGGATGCGCGCGAAGGCGTCGCCTCGTTCCTGGAGAAGCGGCCGCCGGCGTTCCCGATGCGCGTCTCCGCCGACATGCCGCCGTTCTATCCCTGGCGGGAAACGCCGCCCTATAGCGACAAGGAATAACGCCGATGGCGACAGGGTTGACGCCGGACGACCTGGCCTTCCGGGACGAGGTCCGCTCGTTTCTGAAGAAAGAACTGCCGAAGGATATTCACGAGCGCTGGCTCGAATCGGGCAAGATCTTCCCGGACCGCAATGACGCCGTGCGCTGGCAGAAAATCCTGCACGCCAGGGGCTGGATCGCGCCGAACTGGCCAGTCGAGCATGGCGGCGCTGGCTGGACGACGACCCAGAAATACATCTTCGAGACCGAAACCGCCGCCTATGGCGCCCCGCCGGTCATTCCGCTGGGCCTGCGCATGGTCGGGCCGGTCATCATGAAATACGGCACCGACGCCCAGAAGGCGCATTTCCTGCCGCGCATCCTGGCGACTGACGACTATTGGTGCCAAGGCTATTCCGAGCCCGGCTCCGGCTCCGATCTCGCGAGCTTGAAGACGCGGGCGGTCAAGGACGGCGACGACTACATCGTCAACGGGTCGAAGATCTGGACGACCCATGCCCAGTTCGCCGACTGGATGTTCTGCCTTGTCCGCACGTCGGAGGAGCCGAAGCGCCAGAACGGCATCACCTTCCTGCTGATCCCGATGACGACGCCCGGCATCGAGGTCCGCCCGATCTTCACGCTTGGCGGCCATCATGAGGTCAACCAGGTGTTCCTGGACGATGTGCGCGTGCCGCAGTCGAACCGGGTCGGGCCGGAAGGCGAGGGCTGGACGGTCGCGAAATACCTGCTGGAGTTCGAGCGCGGCGGCGGCTTCGCCTCAGGCCGGATCGCCCTCAACATGGCGCGGCTGAAGCGGCTGGCGCGGGTCAACGGCCTGGATGCCGACCCGGCCTTCCGGCGCAAGCTCGCCGATCTGGCGATCAAGGCCGAAACCATCGCGATCTCCGAGCTGCGGATGCTGTCGAAGCTTGGCGCGGGCGAGAACCCCGGCGCGGACGCTTCGATCATCAAGCTGCGCGGCTCGGAGGTTAACCAGGACGTGACCGAACTCAGCGTCGAAGCTGCGGGGCTTCTGGCGCTGCCGTTCGAGCAGTTGGAGCAGGCGTTGGGCGACAACCGGGCGTCGGTCGTGCAGACCGAGGCAGAAGCCGGCGTCGCGCCGCGGTACTTCAACTATCGCGCCAACACTATCTTTGGCGGGACGAGCGAGGTGCAGCGCGGCATCCTGGCGAAAGTCTCCCTCGGCCTCTGAGGCGGGCGGCGCCAGAACGCGGCCTGACAGTCCCGCGAAGTGGTATGCTGTCGCCCATGCGCATGCCCGCCCTCCTTCTGCTCGCGGTTCTGCTGACGGCGTCCGCCGGGCTCGGCCGCGCGCCGGCTGCGGCCGCCGACGCCAGCGCGGCCGCCCGGTTGATGGCTGCTGCGGTGCGCGAGGCGGCGGCGATCGACAACGGCGCCGCCCGCGCCCGCACGGCCATCGCCATCGCCCGCATTCAGGCGAGCGCCGGCCTCGACAACCATGCCCGCGACGCGCTCAGGCAGACGGCCGACGCGGTCTGGCAGGCGACGGCGGACCCAGCGAAGGCGGCGGCGCGGATCGGGCTCCTGGCCGAAACCGCCGAAGCGCAATGCAGCCTGAAATTCGACGACGACGCCCGGAAAGTACTGGACCTGGCGTCCAGGGCGCTCGATGGAGTCGAGCCAGCGTCCGAAGTGCGCTTGCTGCGCGCCGCCTTGATGTGTGGCGCGGACGCCAGCGCCGCCCGGATGGAGCAGGATCTCGCCCGCGCGCCGTCGCCGGACGCCGTCCTGGCGCTCGCGCGGCAGGCGCTGCCGGCGCGGGCTGAAGCGCTGCTGGCGCGGCTGCCGGCGGGTGCCGATAGGCAAGCCATCGCCGCCGCCGCCGCCCTGGCGATCGCCCGGGTCGGCTATCTCGATATCGCCCGGCGCGTCGATCCGGCGGTCGCCCTGCCGACAGCGGCGGAGACCCTGCCGGAACTTCTGGCCCAGGCCGAGGCGCGGCGGCAGACGGGCGATCTCGCCGGCGCCGCCGGGTTCCTCGCCGTCGCCGCCAGCTATGGCGACCGGGCGCCGGCCTATCTGCCCGCTATCGCGGCGGCCTATGCGGACGCTGGCGAGCGGGCGGCGGCCGAGCGCCTGATCGCCGCCGGGGGCGACGCGCCCGAAGCGCGGGCCGCGCTTGCCCTCAGCTATGCGCAAGCGGGCGCTGCCGCCGACGCGCGGCGCTGGCTGAAGGACATCCCGAG
>ERZ888423.1376-NODE-1376-length-21067-cov-5.908291_pt1 | contig 21067 bp, 15 predicted proteins | sample MGYA00520523_ERZ888423 | MGnify/ENA primary metagenome ERZ888423 (study PRJEB32303, sample SAMEA104408611) | aquatic metagenome | biome: Brackish water; feature: Pelagic; material: water | place: Baltic Sea | collected 2014-06-08T10:24:00 | depth 30,27 m ...
GGGAATCGTGGTGGCGGCAATCTCGGTCGCTCGATCGGCGGGATCGTCGGTCTCGATGGCGTACGGCGGCTGATCGACATGATCGGGCAGGTAGGCCAAAATGTCGCCCAGCAGTTCGATCGCGGCGTCCTCGTCGTCGGCGATCAGGGATGCAACTCCGCTGGATCGAGCGTGCGCCGAGGCGCCTCCCAGATCGTTGGCCGAGATGGGCACGCCGGTGAACGCCTCGACCATGTGCGGGCCCGAGACGAAGGCATAGGCGTCGGCGGTGAAGATGGCCAGATCGGCCAAGCCGAGCAAGAGCGCGGGACCCGAGACCACGGGGCCGCATGCCACCATCAGGATCGGCACCGACCCGCTGGCTCGAACCAGCTCGCGGGCGGCTCGACCCCATCCGACCACCGACGCCACTCCGTCATGGATCGAGACGCCGCTCGTCGAGAGAATGCCGATGATGGGGATCTTCTTGTCACACGCCGTTCGGAAAGCGGTCTCGAGAACCTGGGCATCCTCGGGTGTCAACGCGCCTCGGTCCAGGCCTCCCACCACGCGGACCATGACCACCTGACGCCCACCGAGGTCGGTCACCCTTGCGGTGGCCTGTTTGGATGAGGCCGACCGAAGCGAGATCGACATCATCGAATCGACTCGAGGTCGGCTGCGTACAGCCCGGTCATGGCCACAGCCTCGGTCGACACCACGGAGGCGATCGTAGCCAACGTTGCCTGGGCAGCCACGGACAGCATTCCTCGACGCCGCACGGCGTGGCCCACCGTGCGGCGCTCCAGACCTTGAACGGTGAGTCGGACCCAATCGCCCCCGATCCAATCCGGCGCCGCGGTCGCCGGCACGATCGCCACTCCGAAGCCCTGGAAGGCCATGGTGGCCAACAACCGCAGCCCGTCGACGTCGAGTTTGGCCCTTGCCTCGAGACCGCGAGCCGAGAAGGCGGCATCGATGTCGCGGCGAAACGCGGTGCCGGGTGCTGCCAACAGCAGTTCTTCGGTCGCCAGGTCCTCGAGCGTGACCAGCTCCTTCGACGCAAAGCGGTGGCCAGTGGGGACGATGACCACCTTGTCCTCGGTGAAGAGCACGCCGGTTCGTATCTCCGGTTCGTCGTGGGGCAGGCCGATGAGGCCGATGTCCAGCTCGCCATCGAGCAGTCGGAGAACGATCGACGTGGTGGTGCCGTCGGCGATGACGAGGTGAACGTCCGGCGTGCGCGCTTGCACCTGATCGACGAGCAGCGGTACCAACCACCGACCGGTCGTGCCGATCACTCCCAGCTTCACGGTCCCCCGGGGTGAACCCTGCATCGAGGAGACATCGGTCTCGAGCGCAGTGAGTTCGTTCTGGATCCGGCGGACCCGGGCCAGCACGGCTTCGCCCTCGTGGGTGGTGAGGCCGGTGGCCCGATCGATCAGCGTGACGTCGAGTTCCCGCTCGAGTCGAGCCACATGGGTCGAGATGTTCGACTGCACCGTATGGGTTGCCCGGGCTGCGGCCGTGAATCCACCGTGTTCGACGACGGCGAGAAAGGCTTGAAGTTGTCGGAGGTCCATCGTTTCGAATGATCCCACAGATCGCCGGTTGCGTCTTGCGACCGCAGCAGGAGCCGAACCACGGACGGCCATCACCAGGAGAGATCGAATCTATTTCTTCTAGCTAGTAGACAGATGACCCTCTGGTTCCTATAGTCATCTCTGTCAGCGAGTCTCGGTCCCCCTCTTAGAGGCTCGCAGGCACGGCGCCCGGTCGGTCCCCCTTGTACCGGTCGCCCGCAGAAACCGGCCCCGATTCGGTGGCCGGTTTCGCATTTTTACCACTCGGTCGGTAGCGCCTGCCTGGTTCGCTGGTGCTCGCTCCGGCTCGTAGGTACGTCGATCCCGCGCGGTACGTTGGTTCCATGGTTGGTTCTGCAGCGTTCTTCGACCTCGACCGCACCTTGTTGCAGGGAGCGAGTGGGCCCATCATCTCGACCGCGTTGCGAGAGCAGGGACTACTCCGCGGTAGCCCCATTCCCGGTGAACGCGTGCTGTTCGGCATGTTCAACGCCATCGGCGAGACGCTGCCTGCGATTGCGCTCACTCGTCAGGGCGTCCGGGCTGCACAGGGGTGGCGAGTCGAGGATGTGCAGGCGGCTGGGCAGGCTGCCGCTGGGGCGCTGGTCGATGCGGTCGAGGCCTTTGCTCACGAAGTGATCGCCGATCACCGTGCTGCGGGCCAAAAGGTCGTCTTGGCAACCACGACGCCCTACGACCTGGTGAAACCCCTTGCGGATCTGATGGGGTTCGACGATGTAGTGGCCACCCGCTATCGATCGAATGGGGAGGTCTATGACGGGACGATCGACGGGGAGTTCGTCTGGTCCCGCGGCAAGTCTCGGTCCGTGCGGGCGTGGGCCCGGGCCAACGTGATCGAGCTGGCCGACAGTCATGCCTACTCCGACAGCTTCTTCGACATTCCGCTTCTCTCGCTGGTCGGTCACCCCGTGGCCGTCAACCCCGACCCTCGATTGTTCACCTATGCCGCGGTCCGGCGTTGGAAGATCCTGTGGTTCACGGCTCCTCCTGGCGTGCCCAAGCCGCTCGGCGTCGAGCCCCAGGACGTTCTGGCTCAGCTGATCCGCCCCGGTTTCCTCCCTTGGATTCGACTCGACGTCGAAGGGATCGAACACATTGCTCGGTCCGGGGCCCAGTTGCTGGCGTCGAACCATCGCAGCTACCTCGATCCACTCGCGGTGGCCCACGTAGGCGCACTCGTGGGACGACCCGTGCGGTTCCTGGCCAAGAAGGAGGTCACCGACGCCCCGGTGGTCGGGCAGATCACCAAGGCGCTCGGCGCAATTCGAGTCGACCGTTCGTCCAGCGGTGATGCTCCGATGCAGGAGGCGGCCCGAGCGCTGCGAGCCGGTGAGGTGGTTGCCGTCTTCCCCCAGGGCACCATTCCGCGGGGAGAGGCGTTCTTCGACCCCGAACTGGTCGGAAAGTTCGGTGCGGTTCGCTTGGCGCTGGACACCGGCGCCCCCATCGTGCCGATTGGTCTTTGGGGTACCGAGCGGGCGTGGCCCCGTAGCCGCAAGGTCCCGTACGTTCTGAACCTGGCCGACCCACCGACCATCTCGATTCGGATCGGCGAGCCCTATCATCCCGCTTCCGAGGATGCAGCTTCCGCCATCACGGAACTGATGGGCCGAATCGTCGAACTTCTGCCCGAGGAAGCACGGCACCGCCGAGTGCCGACCCCAGCCCAGCTGGCGGCCACGTTCCCTGGGTAAGGTAGGGCTTCCCCCAGCAGACTTCCCGCTACAGGCCTTCCCTTCCCCGCTCACGCTTCCCCCCAAAGCGCTCCTGGCGTCTACCGCTGTCGCTGACGACGGTCACTGCCGCCAGAAGCGATCGAGCTGCTGTCCGAGGGGGAAGCATGACCAACACAACGCGTCGACGAGGGCGCTCCGCTCGTTCGAGTCGAACACAGACGGCACCACCATCGGGGTTCGTCTCGGTGGATCTTCGGCTCTTGCGGCGAGGTCGGGAACGCGGTGGCGTGTTCACTCGCTCCGAGGCAGTCGCCGACGGCGTCTCGGACGGCGCTCTCGGGCGCCGACTGCAGACCGGGATGCTCACTCGAGTGCATCCAGGGGTCTACGTGATCGAACCGATTCGTACCCCCGACACCCCTCTGGCGGCGGCACTGGCTGCATGCACCGGGGCAGTCGTTTCGCACTCCACGGCCGCCGGTCTCCACGGCTTCGTCGTTCCCGAGAGCGGGGTTCATCTGACCGTTCCCAAAGGCCATCACCGTCGGCTGGCAGACGTGACCCTGCACGAATCGCGCTTGCTGGGGCCGAGTGATGTGACCACGGTGCGCGGCCTATCGGTCACCACCCCGGCCCGAACACTTCTCGACCTTTCCACGGTGGTGCGCCCGGCTCGCTTCTCGGCGTTGCTCGATCGGCAGTTGACCCAGGAGCATCCGAGCACCGATGAATTCCTGGCTGCCTTCAGCTCCTGGGCTCGCAAGGGTCGAGAAGGGAGTGCGCTTGCTCGTCGTCATCTGCCCGAGATCACCGATGGAGATCCGAGACCGCAGTCGGAACTCGAGCGCCTCGTCGATCGTCTACTGCGTTCGAGCGGGCTGATGCTTCGTCGTCAATATCGCCCTCCGTGGTACGAAGGGCGAGAGGGTATTGTCGATTTCGCGGACGTGCCGGGCCGAACGATCGTCGAGGCCGATGGTCGTCGCTGGCATGCGTCGCAGATTGCGATGGCGACGGATCGAACCCGAGATCGCTTGGCCGCAACCAATGACTGGCTGGTCGTGCGGGTCACATGGCACGAGGTCGTGCATCGTCGGCAAGAGCTCGCCGACGAGCTGGCGCAGATCGTGTGGTCCCGCCGGCGGAGGGCGGCCTGACCGTTCTGGCGTTGCCGGCCGACCTGGACGGCGGCCGGCAACGCCGGAAACGTTGAGGGTCAGCTGTTGAGGTTGCGGCGAATGACGTTGAGTGCCGATCCGGCCTTGAACCATTCGATCTGGTCCTCACTGAACGTGTGGAGACCCTGGAACTCGATGCTCTCTCCATCGACTTTGTGCAAGACGCAGTCAATGGGTCTCTCTGGCGCCAGTTCGGCGAGGCCGGTGATGGAGATCTTGTCGCCTTCGTCGATCGCCAACCAGAAGTCGGGGTCCGCGAAGGTGATCGCCAGCACACCCTGCTTCTTGAGATTGGTTTCGTGGATCCGTGCGAACGACTTGGCGAACACCGCATGGCAACCCCGGAAACGAGGCTCCATGGCCGCGTGTTCACGGCTGGAACCCTCACCGACATTCTCCTCGCCGATGAAGACCCAGTTCATGCCCTTCTCGTGAAGGCTCTTGGCGATCTCGGGGTAGGACTTGGTCTGTCCGTCCGAGGGATCGACGGCCAACTCGGTCTCGCCGGTATAGGCGTTGACGACACCGAGGTAGAGGTTGCCAGAGATGTTCTCGAGGTGCCCGCGGTATTTCAGCCATGGTCCGGCCATCGAGATGTGGTCGGTGGTGACCTTCCCCATGCCCTTGCCCAGAATCGGCAACTCGAGATAGTCGTTGCCGTCCCAGGCCGGGAAGGGGGCCAGGAGCTGGAGTCGGTCCGAGGTGGGGGACACCGCGACCACGATGTCGGACCCATCGGCTGGTGGAGCAATGAAGCCGTTCTCGCCCTCGTCGAATCCCTGCGGTGGAAGTTCGACCCCGACCGGCACAGACAGCGATACCTCTTCGCCTGCGTCGTTGGTCAAGGTGTCGTTGAGGAAGTCGAAGTCGATCCGGCCGGCCAGAGCCAGAGCCATCACGGTCTCGGGTGATGTGACGAAGGCCAGCGTTGCCGCATCTCCGTCGTTGCGTTTCGGGAAGTTGCGGTTGTAGGAGGTGACGATCACGTTGGCGACGCCCGGTTCACGTTCGTCGGAACGGTCCCATTGCCCGATGCAAGGCCCGCAGGCGTTGGCCAGGACGACGGCGCCGAGCGCTTCGAAATCGGCCAGGAGGCCGTCGCGCTCGATGGTGGCCCGAACCTGTTCCGAACCCGGCGTGATCATCAGCTGGGTCTTGACCGTGAGGCCCTTCGCTGCTGCTTCCCGGGCAATGGAGGCAGCGCGAGTGATGTCCTCGTAGGACGAGTTGGTGCAACTTCCGATGAGCGCAGCGCTGATCTCGAGGGGCCATCCCTCCCGCACCGCTTCGGGTCCGAGATCCTTGACCTCTCGGGCCAGATCGGGGGTGTGTGGCCCGTTGATGTGTGGCGTCAGGGTCGACAGGTCGATCTCGATCACCTGGTCGTAGTAGGCGGTCGGATCGGCGAGCACCTCGTCATCGGGTCGAAGGTGGTAGGCAACGGCGTTGGCGGCATCAGCGGTGGCCTCGCGGCCCGTGGCCTTCAGGTAGCGAGCCATGGCATCGTCGTAGGCGAACAGCGAGGTCGTGGCTCCGATCTCGGCTCCCATGTTGCATATCGTGGCCTTGCCGGTGGCGCTCAGGGTCTGCGCCCCCGGGCCGATGTATTCGACGATGGCCCCGGTGCCGCCCTTGACAGTGAGGATCTCGGCCACCTTCAAGATGACGTCTTTGGGCGCCGCCCAGCCACTGAGTTCGCCGGTCAGGACCACGCCGATGAGCTTGGGCCACTTCACGTTCCACGGGAAGCCGGTCATCACGTCGACCGCGTCCGCGCCGCCCACACCGATCGCGATCATGCCCAGGCCACCGCCATTGGGAGTGTGGCTGTCGGTTCCGATCATCATGCCGCCCGGGAAGGCGTAGTTCTCGAAAACGACCTGGTGGATGATGCCGCTGCCCGGTTTCCAGAAGCCACCCCCGTACTTAGCGCTGATGGACTCGAGAAAGTTGTAGACCTCTTCGTTGCTGTCGATCGCTCGCAACAGATCCTGTCGGCCGTCTACCTTTGCCTGGATCAGATGGTCACAATGGGTAGTGGTGGGAACCCGAACCTGGGTCAGACCTGCGGTGTCGAACTGGAGCCAGGCCATCTGGGCCGTTGCGTCCTGCATGGCCACGCGATCGGGGCGGAAATCGACGTAGCTCTCGCCTCGTTCGATGTCGGCGTCGGCTTGATCGAGGTGGTTGCCGAGGATCTTCTCGGCCAGGGTGAGTGGGTGTCCGAGTCGTTCCCGTAGCGCACCGATTCGCTCATCGAGGGTGCGGTACACACCCTCGATCAGTTCGATGGGGGTTTCGGGTCCAACAGGCATGGCGGTACTTCTTTCAGCAAGTCTCGGGCGGATCTGGTCGGGGCAACGCATGGGTCGAGGGCACGCACCCTCGACGAAAGTCTGATACAACTGTAATACAAGTGAGGACGATTCGCTATCAGATCATTGCCGAGAATCTACGGCAACGGGTCGCTTCGGGAGAATTCGCCGGAGGGCAGGTGCTGCCATCCGAAGCATCTCTCGTCGTGGCCTACGGAGCCAGCCGCGTCACGATTCGCAAGGCGCTCGAGGTGTTGCGTGAAGAAGGGGTGGTTGATGCCCGACAGGGGTTCGGCTGGTTCGTGGCTTCCGCTCCGATTCGTCAGCCGCTACGGGCTCTCGACACGATCGAAGCTCGCCTCGAAGCGTCGGGTCGGGTATCGAGGCGTCAGGTTCTCGACTTCACCTTCGTGGACTCTCCCCCTCACGTAGCCCAGGCCCTGGGGCCCCGAAGCTTGGAGGTCCGCCGGGTCAGCCTTGCCGATGGTCAGCCGTTCGCCCGCGTGACCGTGTGGTGTCGCGAGGATCTGGCTGCCGAGCTGTCGAGGGCAGCAGTCGAGCGATTCAGCTTTCGCGAGTTGCTCGATGTCGACTTCGGTGGCGCGACCCAGACCATCGAGGCCGGCCTGGCGGGCAGCGCCGATGCTGCGTTGCTGTGTGTCGCGGCGGAGAGTCCGGTGTTGATCGTCAAGCGCGTCACCCACGATCGGCAGCGTGTGCCGGTCCTCGTGGCCGAGCATGTCTTCCCCGGCCATCTGACCGAGTTCGTGGTCGATCTCGAGTCGGTTGGCGACATCGCCGACTCACCCTCGGGCCTTCGCTTGCTGGACGAACCTGCCTAGACACCTCGGGACCGACGAACGCCTGATCGGCGTAGGTCGATGGAACCAGTCACAGGGAAGATGTGCTCGTTGCCCGCAGTCGTTCGCGTCATTCCCGAGCCGTTGCTCAAGGAGTGGCCGACATCGACCCGATACGTCCGCATTAAGAAAACCGCCGCCATTGCCCTGGCCACTGCGCTGCTCTCGACCGGGCCCGCAGTCCTTGCCCAGGAGCCCGCCATCGAGGACGTCTCGACCGGCGATGCCGTCGTGGGCCTCGCCTCCGATCGACTCCCGGCCGTCGAGCAGGGAGTCGACGAGTGGCTTCTGATCAACTGGGTCAACACCGGCCAACTCTCGGCTCGCGAGTTCTTCGTGACCGACAACGGAAGCACCGGTCTCGAGCTCCTCTTCCCGGACTATTCCGATGACAAGTACGACATGCCGTACTTCCCGGCCGATGATCAGTACACGAGCTTGTGGTCCGATGACTCCCTGGAGACCGGTGAGATGGATCAGACCTCGCTGCGGGTGACGGCGATCTCGTCCGAGCCGGTCCTGCGCCTCAGGGTGAGCTATGTGTCGGACGTCGGGACGGCGACCCAGGATCTCGAACTACCCCTCGAGATCGCTCCCTCGACCTACGACGGCGAAGGTATGGGGATCGACGCCGGCTCCATCGGTCCTATCTCTGCGGACAGCGTGGCGTGGAAAGAGGTCGGTTTCGGCGCCCTCGCGAACGTGCGAGACGTCCAGGTTCGCGTGCTCTCCGATGCCTTCGACATCGTGTACCCGGGCGATGCGGAGTATTCGCAGCCGAGCGGAGGATCGGGCATGGCCCAGGAGACCTCCGACTACGCAGGCGTTCGTTTCGACTCCACGGGGCTGGCCCCGGGGGAGTATCCGGTCACCATCGAACTGACCTTCGTCGTCCGCGGCCAGACCATGGTCGTCAGTCAGGACACCCTCGTCGTGGTCGAGGCCGGGCCGACCGATGACGGGCCGACCGATGACGGGCCGACCGATGACGGCCCGACCGATGTGACGACCGGCTACAGCAGCATCGACAACCCGGGCGTCTGGACGGTCAACCCCTTCGGGACGGACACCGCGACCACGGGACAGTGGGAACTCGGTGGATCGGAACGGATCGTCTGGAATGGCTTCGTCACTCAGCTCGCGAGCACGCCGAGCGGCGCTGATGCGCTGTTCACCACCGGGTCCTTCACGGGCACCGTCGGTGACGACGATGTCGACGATGGCGTCACGACGATCCTGTCACCCGAGATTCAGCTCGCCGGCGGCGATGTGCAACTGTCGATGTACTACTACCTGGCCTACCTGTCGAACTCCAGCCGTGACGATTACCTGCGAGTCACCGTCATCGGTGAGGACGGCGAACAGGTGATTCTGGAGGAGCGGGGTGCTGCCTCCTACAAGGACGCTGCCTGGAAGCCCGTCACCGTCGATCTCGGTGCCTTCGCCGGGCAGACGATTCGACTGCTGGTCGAGGCTGCTGATGCCAGCGATCCAAGCCTGGTCGAGGCCGCTGTGGCCGACATCGTGATCAGCTGATCGAGCAACGAGATCACGGTCGAGGGCGGGTGTCGTAAACGCGACACCCGCCCTCGACGCGTACCTGGAAGCCGATAGTTCCTTCCGCCGTCGTGCCGCTTGGGTCGTCGAACCGGGGGTCGGCACACAGGGTCACAACCGGTTGCCAACTGCCGAAAGGAGAAGGTGAGTCTCCGTCTCGTCGTTCGTCGATCCCTGATCGTTGTCCCGCTGTCCGCACTCGGCCTGGTTGCGCTGGCATCGGGTTGCTCCAGCGCCGGGCCCGAGGAGGTCGCGATGACGCGAGCAGACGTGGTCCAGGCCTACGTCGATGCCGGTCAGGGCCCCGAGGTCGCCGACTGCGTCGTTGGGGTCGGCAGCCGGGAGTTCGATCTGATCGACCTGGATCCTCGCACGGCGCTCGAACCCGGGCGTCAGGCGTTGCGTGACGAGCTGCTCGACAGCTGCATCAACGCCGCGTCGCTCACCGCCCCGGTCTCGGCCGAGCCTCCGTCGTTGGCGTTCTCGTCCGAGCCCCACGACTTCGGGGACGATCCTCACCTGGATGAACTGTGGGTCGATTGTGAGCAAGGTGATGGCAGAGCTTGCGATGATCTGTTCGAACAGGCTCCGGTCGCAAGCGTGTACGAGGAGTTCGGCGTGACCTGCGGTCGGCGGGCCGACGTGCTGGACTGCGCATCGCTCGCGTTCTCCGAACAGGGCGAGTCCGAATCCACCGAACGGAACTGAACAGGTGACCGCGTGTCGGTCGTCGGCCAGGTTTCGTGGTTGAGCACACGTGGTCGAGAACAATTGCCGACATCGTTCGACATCAATGGGCCGCCAACTCGTCTCGAGGCTATGGTTTCAGAGGGCTACGGAGAAGTGGATGGCTGAGGACACAAAAGGGTTGACGTCGGCAGGGTTCCGTCGCAGCGTCGATCAGGGTTCCCCATGACGAGGTTTGCCCCCCAAGCAGGCCCGCAGTGCCGAGACGCTGCAGCGGATTCTGTCGGCGACCGTTGATCTGATCGAGCGTCGCCCCTATTGCGACATCACGATGGCCGAGATCGCGGCTGCGGCTCACACCAGCCCGCCATCGATCTATGCCCGATTCGAGAACAAGGAAGCGCTGCTTCTCGGCGTCTACCAACAGTTGCAGAGCGAAGTCAGAGCTGAGTTGCAGGACGCGTACCAACCGGACAAATGGTCGACCGTGTCGCCGTCGAAGATCATCGATCTGACGGTCGAGGCGGTGGCGGCGGCCCATCAGGGCAAGGCGTCGATCTATCGCAGCGTGATGCTCAATCCGAGCGACGAGCTCCTTGCGGAATCGGCGCGGACCCGCCGTCTCTTCTCCCGGTCGGTTGCCGATGTGGTCGTGCCGGCGGTGGTCGGAACCGACGTGGCGGCCGGTCGTTCGCCGGAGGCGATCCGACGGCGGGTGGACTTGGCCTGCTTCGTGTTGATCTCGGTGCTGAACCAGCACCTCATCTACGGCGACTACTACATGGCGTCGATTCTTCCCTCCGTCGGCGAGCCGGACTTCGTGACCACGTTGCGCGAAGTGATGAGGTCTCTGCTCGGATTCTGATCGGGTCGACGGGCCCCAGGACCAGCCGGTCCCCAGGGTCACCGGGTCACAGGCGGGGCCATCGTTTCGATGACGAAGCGACGGACTTCTGTCCTGGCTTGGGCCCCAGCGCCCAGCGGCGCCGCCAGGCGCCGACCTCGGGCCCGTTCAGGATGGGGGTGGTGTTGGCATGGGCCTTGCGTCGGGCCTGCCACCAGCCGCTGGCGAACTCGTCGGCGAGTTCGTTGATCCTCGCTTCGATCCGTGCGGCGAAGGCCCGCGCGTCCTCGTCGGCCTCGAGGCGAAGCGGATCGCCGAACACCACGGCGCAGCGAGCTCGTTTCGGCCAGTTCTGGCCCTTGGGTAGCAACGAACCGGTTCCGTCGAGGTAGACCGGGATGACGGGGACACCGCTTCGCTTGGCCACGAAGGCGGCGCCCGGCCGGTGTCGCTGACTCCATCCGTCGGGGCTGCGGCCCCCTTCGGGGAAGACCAGGAGACTGTGGCCACTGGCGATGGCTTCGAGGGCGTTGGCAATCGAGAGCTTCGACAGTTTCTGTCGTTCGATCGGGATGGCGCCGAGGAAGAGGGCAGAGGCAGTGGCCGCGAGCTGATTGGGGAAGAAGTAGTCGGCTGCCGCCACGATGGAGAGTTTCCGGCGGAAGGCCGTCGGGATGGTGGCCAGCAGCAGCGAGGTGTCGGCATGACTGTGGTGGTTGGCCGCGAACAACACGGGTCCGTCGACCTTGTCGAGTCGATCGACCCCGATCACCCGTGGCGATCCGTACAGCTTGACCGCCGGCTTCATGAATCCGTAGACCCCGACCTCGCGAACAGCTTTGGCCAGGGGGGTACGAGCCCATCGAGTGTCATAGTGCACACCCGTCGTCGGGACCTTCTCCCGTTTCTCGATACCCCGGGGCGTTGCCGGAGGTTCGGCGATGAAGCGAAGCCAGTTCATGATCTACGACACATCTGCCATCAGGATCGGTGGGTTGTGGAGGTGGGTGATGGTCGGCCGAGGCCCGACCGTGTCCTCGGCCATCTCGAGTGCATCCTGGAGGGTCGAGGCCGGTCGGAAACCGAGACGGCGAACCGCGCTCGGCTCCCCTCCGACAATGATGACCTGTCCCAGGTACTGCATCGCGTGTGCCGCCCAGTACCACATGTAGAACGGGTGGACACCGTGGTAGGCGTGGCTGGTTCGGTAGAGGTGGCGATACCACTCGTCCTCGGCGAACTGCTTCTCGTACTTGCGTTCGATCTCGATCGGGTCGGTCGTGTCCGCCAGGACCTGCTCGAAGAAGTCGATGTAGCTGGGGTGATGGACCGGATGGAACTCCCAGGGCGTGGGGTGGCTCATGATGCACACACCGCCCTCGCGTACGACGGGCTTGCCCCGGTACAGATTGAAGAAGTAGCCGAGGCCCTGCACCGTCACCAGGATCGGATTCATGATCGAGTTGACGTTGTACGGGCTGAGATAGGGCAGTCCCATGGTGACGATGTCGGTCTGGCCGACGACGGGCACGAGGTGCTGCTTGTAGACCATCTCGGTGGTCTTCTCGTGGACCGCCTCGACCTCCCCGGCTTGCACCGAGGTGAGCTCGTAGGGGGCTTTCCACGAGTGGAAGATCTTCCGCTTCTGTGGGCCGGTCATCCGGCCGAGCCCGGCGTTCATGGCGGTGAAGGCGGCTCGGTCCCGTACCGACCACTCCCACTCCCGTTTCTGCAACATGGACAACGGTCCCTCGTGGCCGAAGACGTTGGTGTTGACCGTGGTCTCGATCTGGAAGATTCGGGGGCCGTGGTTCTTGATGACCTCGCCCTGACGCCAGTTGGCAGTGTGGAGCTCGGACTTCTCCTGGTCCATGAACGAGGTCGAGTTTCGCATGGTCTTGACGTTGTGGTGGACTCGCACACCCTGATAGCCGGCCAAGCCGGTCGCGGTGCTCTTCCAGCCGCCGTCCATCGAGACCAGGTTGATGTTCACGTAGATGACCAGGTCGGATTCGGCCGCCCGCTTGCTCATCTGGACGTCCTCGTCGTGCCGGGTCTTGCCCAGGATCACCATGCCCTCGGGGTCCTCGGCATCGTGGTTGTAGAGCATTCCGTGAGGGGCGAAGGCTTCGTAGACCCGATCGCCGACCGCATGTCGCAGCTCGGGCTCGGTCATGCGTCGATGCAGCGCCAGCGCAGCAATGATGTGGACATCGTCGACGCCTGCCTCGGCCACCATGTCCAGCACGGTTTCGAGTATGCGCTGCCGCACGTCGGGCCGAGCCATCGGCGGCAGGGGCAGCGAGATGTCGTCGAAGGCGATGGTCAGCTTCATGTCGGGGCGTAGCAGCGACGGCAACGGGTCGTCGTTGATCGGCTCGAGTAGTGCTCGCCGAATGGCGGCATCGGGGTCGTCCATACCCCGGAGCGGCTCGCTCGGATAGATGACTCGACTGCGGCCCACCGGCAGCTTCTCCATGCGGAAGCCTTCGCCGTGATGGAACAGGATCGGTGGGGTCTGGCGATCGACCTCGAGAATGAATCCCGGTCGGGGATTGGGACGTTTCTTCTTGCTCACTTGCGACTCTTTCGCGGAGAGGGGAGGGCACCGAGGGGAAGCATCTTGTCGGTCCCGCCGCCGGCCTTGGACCAGTACTCGATCAGCCAACCTCGCTTGATGGCGATCGAGGCCAGTCGAGTCTCGGGGTTGATGGCGACCGGGAACCCCGCGGCTTCGAGTAGGGGCAGGTCGGACGAGGAGTCGGCATAGGCCACGGTCTCTGCCAGGTCGAAACCGTGGGCGTCGGCGTAGTCACGCAAGGCCTGAGCTCGGACTTCGCCGGTCGGCGGGACGGCGAGGAGTTCACCGGTGTAGCGGCCGTCCCGGACGGACATCTCGGCGCAGATGACGTCGTCGAAGAGAGGACCCAGGGGGTCGACGACGATGTTGAGCGCTCCGGTGATGAGCACCGTGCGATGCCCCAGTCGTCGATGTTCTCGGACTCGACGCAGCGCAGCAGGAAAGGCCTTGGTCAGGATGTGGTCGGCCAGCAACTCGGGGCCGAGTCGGTTCATCTCCTCGACCGAGGCCCCTTCGTACCGGCGATAGAAGTGACGGAGGAAGTCGGTCCGGTCCCGCTGGTCGAGTGCCAGCAGTGCCGGAGCCTCGCCCAGGGTCTTGAGGGTGAACCGCACCCGATCCCGTGGGTTGAGGTTGCGGCTGGCGAGCCAGGCGTAGCTGAAGACGACATTGCTGGCGATGATGGTGTTCTCGAGGTCGAATGCCGCCAGTTGCCGTTCCGGGGCCAGCACCCGGGAACGCAAGCGCCGGATGCGGGCATCGGGGTCGGACCGCTCGCCGGTGGTCTTCACCCGGGCGTGGTCCACCACCGTTGGTAGATGGATCTGTTGGACATAGTGATCCCAATCGACCACGCCGGGATCGCAGTCGAACCGGTCGGCGGCGTCGCCCTGGATCTCCGATTCGAGGTCGAGGAGGCAGGCCACCCCGTACAGGGCCTCGCACTCGGCGTACGCGCCGTAGATCTTGACGTAGCCACTGGCCCTCTCGACCAGTTCCTTCTTCTCCTCGACGCCGGCATTGATCATCGCCTGCTTGCCCCGGAGGGGAAGCAGCTTGAGCGTTCGGTCGGCCAGGGCAAGGTTCTTCTGCGCCCGATCGAGCTGACGTTCGACTGCTCCGCGACCGGGAAACGACCACTCCGGTACGGCGATGGGTTGTCCCTTCTGGTCGTACAGCGGATGTTCGGCGAACCAGCTGCTGACCAGTTCGACGAGTCGCCGATAGTGCAGCGGGTTCCGGGTTCCCGAGGCGACCTGGGTGATGTCGGTGTTGGTGCCGTCGCCGAGCGGGCCCCGGGCAGCAACCTTTACGATGGCGGCAACCACCAGGTCGACGGGGATCACGTCGACCACGCCTTCGGGTACTCCCGGGAACTCCTTCAGGAGACCCCGGGCGTAGCTGATGATGATGGGCTCTGCCATCCGGAAGCCCTTGATCCAACCCGGATGTGGTTCGGCCCACGCTGACTCGATGATCGAGGGCCGAACAATGGAGACGGGGATGGAACCCTTGCTCTCGACCAGTGCCCGTTCACCCAGGGCCTTGGTGTAGGCATAGGAGTCGGGCCAGCCCAGCGAGGCGGCACGAGCCCGACCTGCTTCCACCAGTTGCTCGGAGACCCATCGGTGACGGATCTGCTCGGTCTTGGCCGCCAGCAAGGGAGTGCCGGCTGCGCCCAGCTCGTGGCGGGCCCGGCTGCGGAACTCCTCCAGCCGATGCACAGTACGGCTCTCGGCGTCGAAATCGTCCCGGACCCGGCGGGCAGCAGTGACCTCGTCCCTCCAACCCACGTCGATGTGGAATGGACTGTCGGTCAGGAGCTGCTCGGGGGCATTGCCTCGCCGGTTCCCGGCTACGTAGCACGTCGACACGGCGACCAGGTGCGGGGCGACTCCCAACCCCTGGAGGGTCTCGGCGATGCGCGTCGGGCCCAACAGGTTGACTTCGACGGCACCGTCGATCGGGGCGTCGAAGCTGACGGTCGCCGCCGAGTGCACGACGATGTCGCACGAGGCGAGGATGGCCCGACCGTCCTCGTCGAGGCCGAGCCCGTCGGTGCCGACGTCGCCGGCGATGACCTGTACCCGTCGTTCGATCGAGGCCCAGAACTCTTCCTTGCCGAGGTTTTCCAGGTGGCGACCGAAGGCGTCGTTGCGGAAGATCTCGCGTCGGGCTCGCTCGGTCGGCGTCGACCGCTTTCCCGGCCGAACCAGGAGGACCAGGTCACAGTCCGGCACGGACCGGATCAGTCGCTCGACGAGCGCGGTACCGAGGAAACCGGTCGAGCCCGTGATGGCGATGCGTTTGCCCGCCAGTCGCTGTGCGACGGTGCCCTGACCCGTTTCTTGTTCCGACATGCACGATCTCCGGTCGTTCTCTACCATTCGGTAAGTGACCACGAAGCATAGGGTCTTGGAGGTCGCCTCGTCATCCTTCGCCGAGGCAGGCGTGGCGGCAACCTCCCTCGACGACCTCGCTCGGCGGTTGGGGATCACGAAGCAGACGATCCTCTACCACTTCAAGTCGAAGGAGGGACTGCTTCGAGCTGTGGCGCTCAACGGTGCCCGTGAGCTTCGCGACGAACTGGAGACTGCCGCCGACGCCAGCGGACCGGGTTGGGACCAGGTCCAGGCCCTGGTCCGTGCCGCCTTCGCCCTGGCCGTGCGCCGACCGGAGTTGCTCGGACTCCTGCGAGAGGTCAGCCGCCTGGGGCCACCGGTGTCCCACGAGGTCCTGGTCGTGTTGGCACCATTGATCGACCGATCGGTACACGCACTCGACGTGGGGATGGACGAAGGCATCTTCCGCCGTTCCGACCCCCGCCTGGTGTTGGTTTCCGCGTACGCAGTCACAACCGGTGTGGTCACCGAGCCCGAGGTGTTGCGGGCCGTCGGTCTCGAATTGGATCTGCGGGTGGCCGCCCGACTGCGACGCACCGTGCTCGACTTCCTACGAGCGGCGCTCCTGCCCGCTCAGGGCGCTCCGTCGTCGTCGTCCGAGCTGCCGTCGACCTAGCCCGTGGGCCGACGAGGTCGGTACTCTCTACCGGTGCCCTCACACCTGATCCGACGTTCCTGGGTGTTCCTCGTCGTCGGAGTGGCGGCCATCGGTGGTGGGGTCGTCGTCGGCGGAGCCGACCCCGTCGGCGCCCAGTCCGACTGCGAAACCGAGATCTCCGACCAAACCTGTCGGCTCGACGAGGAGCCGGTCGCGCTCTTGGTCGATCGTTTGCGACCCACGGCGCAGGTCTTGGTCCGTGCCTTCGATCAGACCCCGGACGGTCTCGCCTCGGTCGTCGACGACCTGATCCAGAATTGCCTGACCACGGCCTCCGGTCGGGAGCGCGACTACGTGGTGGTCGCCGTCGCCCTCGGTGAACGGTCGACGGAGTTGCGCTACGGCGACGAGTTCCGGGACGAACTCGATGGGCGCTTCTCCTCGATCATGAGCGACGACATGAATCCGCAGTTCGCCGTCGGCGATCTCACGGCCGGAATCGTGGCCGGGCTAGGAGCCATCGAGGCGGCCATCGTCGTGCCGGCGACGGAGACCTCGGCCCCGCCCAGTTCATCGAACGGCGGGCTGTTGGTGGGGGGCGCCGGGGCCGGGCTCGTTGCCCTGGCCGGGGCCGGCACGGTGATCCATCGACGTCGGCGTCTGACCGACGAGCGCAATGCGGTCGAGCGGCTGGTGGCCGATCCCCTGGTCCGGGTCGGTGTGGCCCGAGAACGATCGTCTCGTCTCGTTGCCCAGTCCGATCGTTGGGAGCGTCTGGTCACGGGTCGGACGCTTCAGGTCCTGACCGTGCAGCGAGCGACGTCCGCCGGCTCGCTGGCCGACCTGGACCGAGCAGCTTCGCTGCTTTCCCAGTCCACCCCGGACGGCATCGGTGATGCGTCGCGGTCGGAGCTGGGTGTCGCTCGGACCCGGGTGGCAGAGATCGATGTCGCGTTGACCCAGGCCGAAGCATCCCTGGACTCCTTCACCGGTATCGGAGAGACGATCGATCGACTGGCCATCGCGCTTCCGGCCAAGCGAGCGCTGCTGATGACCGAACTCGACGAGACGGATGAACTGGTCGAACAGCGACGCGGCGAAGGCTGGATCGTCGAGCCGATGGTCACGGTCGTGGCGACGGTGCGGTCTCGACTGAACGCTCTCGATCTGTCCCCGTTGGCCCTGGATCTCCTGGCACTCTCGGACACCGTCGAGACCAACGAAGCCGATCTGTTCGCAGTTCGACACGATCTCCAGACGCTGGCGGATCGTCGGGCCGGTCTGGAGGAGTGGGCCGAGCAGCTCGCCCTCTCGGCCGACCAGGAGTCGGACCGAGTCGGCGCGGCCCGACAGAGTATGGCCGCGGTCTCGCTCGAGCACAGCGGTGAATCCTGGCGTTGGGCGGCCGATCATCCGGAACAGGCAGCCGCCCGAATCAGTGCGTCCATGGCCCGTCGTCGGGACGCGCTCGTCGGGCCGTTCGCGGGTCAGGACTGGGAACGGGCCTGCAAGGAACTGGAGGAGGCCGGCCTCGAACTCTTGGCTGCCGACCGACTTCTCGACGACGTCGACGTGTTGATGGTCAACCTGCGAACAGCGAAGGCAGAAGCTCCGGGACTGCTGGACCAGGTCGACGTGGAACTTCGGGAACTGCGGGCTTTCGTTCTGCGAAACGACGACGATCTGCCGGCGCGCTTCGATGTCGAGCCGGACGAAGTGGCAACCACGGTGGCCGGACTGCGCAGCGAACTGGCCAGCCCACGACCGAATCATCTGCGAGTTGCCCAGACCGCCGATCGCCTGGCTCGACGCATCGATGTTCTCCTGGCCGAGGCAACAGCCGAGCATGAACGAGTCGAGGGGCTCCGTCGCGAACTGTCCCGCGAGGTGGCCCGGGCCCGCCGGTCGATCGACCGGGCCCGCAGCGCCATTGGCTGGGAGCTCTTTGCCTCCGAGGACAGTCGAGTCATCGATCGGCTCGAGAACGAGTTGCAGGGCATCGCTGCCACCAGCGACCCCCCGGCACTGCTTCCCAACGCCGTCGCAGATGCTGCGGGCGTGGCTGACGACGCCGTCGCCATCCGGGAGCGGATCATTGCCCGACGCCGCCGCCACAGCACATGGGTCGTGGTGGGCAGTAGCAGTAGCTGGGGCGACGGAGGAGGCTCGGGATCTGGCGGCGGCGGATTCGGCGGCGGCGGCGGTGGCGGTTTCGGCGGTTTCGGGGGCGGCGGTGGCGGTGGCTTCGGTGGGGGTGGGGGCGGATCTAGCTGGTGAGCCGTTTGCCCGATCGTCGCTCGTGGCGGGCGATCGCGAGTCGGACCAGTTCGTCGATCAGATCGGAGTAGGCGAGCCCGGACGCTTCCCACAGCTTCGGGTACATCGAGATCGGGGTGAACCCGGGAATCGTGTTCAGCTCGTTGAGCAGCGGACCCCGACCACCCTCCTCGTACAAGAAGTCGGCTCGGGCCATGCCCTCGACCCGAAGCGACCGATAGGCCGTCTGTGCCAACTCCTGCATCTCGGCGACCGCCTCGTCGGTGAGCAGGGCGGGAATGAACAGCTTGGCGGTCCCGTCGAGGTACTTGTCCTCGTAGTCGTAGAACTCTGCCCCGGGCACGATCTCGCCGGGAACCGAGATGCGAAGCTCTTCATTGCCGAGGACTGCGAACTCGATCTCGCGGGCGGTGACCGCCTCTTCCACCACCACCCATTCGTCGTACAGGAACGCATGACCGATGGCGGCCCCGAGCTCTTCGATGGTGGTGGCTCGACGTACGCCGACCGATGATCCCATGTTGGCTGGTTTGACGAACACGGGCAGACCGAGAACGTCGACGATGGCCGCCAGATCGCCGGTCCAGACCGGTTCGTGGACCGTGACCCAGGCGGTCTGAGGAACACCCGCCGCAGCCAGGACTTCCTTGGCCTTGGCCTTGTCCATGGTGAGAGCGGAGCCCAGCACCCCGGCTCCTACGTAGGGGACGTTGGCCAGTTCGAGCAGACCCTGGACCGTTCCGTCTTCTCCGAGTGGTCCGTGGAGCAAGGGGAGGACCACGACGTGCACGTCGGGATCGAGACCGGTCAGGGCCGGGATCAGATCCGTTGGAGGACCCGAGGGGTCGAGGGCCTCCGGCAGTTGGTCGGAGCCGGCCCGCAAGGCGTCCATTGCCGCCTCGGCCAGGACGAATCGTCCATCCCGGGTGATGCCGATGGCGACGATGTCGTAGTGATCCGGGTCGGCGGCGGCCAGCACGTGGGCCGCAGTCGTGCACGACACGTCGTGTTCGGCTGATTGGCCACCGAAGAGGACGACGAGGCGAATCGGTGTCCTGGCGGTCGAGGATTCGTTGTCCGATGACGGCGACGTAGTCACCGTAGGGAGGGTAGTCACTCACTCTCGCTGTCGGCTTCGACTACACCATTGTCGTGCGATTCAGAACCTCAGACATTGCTGCGCTCCTCCGGGCCGATCTCGTCGGACCCGATGTCGATGTCGACGGCGCATCGATCGACAGTCGAACCGTGGAGCGGGGGCAGATCTTCGTGCCCATCGTGGCGGAGCGAGACGGCCACGACTACATCGACGCTGCCCTCGATCGGGGTGCGGCGGCCTATCTGACCCAGAGGCGGCCCGAACGAGGCTCGGGGATCCGCGTCCTCGATACCGGAGCCAGCCTCACCCGACTGGGTCACATGGCCCGCGAGTCGTTGACCGGACCGGTCATCGGGGTGACGGGCAGTGTGGGCAAGACGTCGACCAAGGACCTGATCGCCGCGGCCTGTGCCGCAGCCTGCCCCACTCACGCCAATCCGGCGTCGTTCAACAATGAGCTGGGCCTCCCGCTCACCCTGCTCAACGCGCCCGACGACACCGTCGTCACCGTCCTTGAAATGGGGGCCCGAGGTCTGGGGCACATCCGGACGTTGTGCGAGGTCGGTCGGCCCACGATCGGTGTCGTGACCCGAGTGGCGCTGGCTCACGGAGAGCAGTTCGGAACCATCGACCAGGTGGAACAGACCAAGGGAGAGCTGGTGGAGGCGCTGCCCGCCGATGGCTTCGCCGTGCTGAACATCGGCGACCCGCGGGTTGCCGCCATGGCGGCACGGACCGATGCCGAGGTGCTGACCTACGGGGTGGAGCGGGGAGACTTCGCCGTGACAGAACTGGTGCTCGACGGTGAGCTTCGGCCCTCGTTCGTTCTGCGTACGCCACACGGTCCCTTCGAGGTTCGTCTCGAGGCCCGAGGAGCTCACATGGCCGACAACGCAGCGGCAGCAGTGGCCGCGGCGTCGGCCGCCGGGGTGCGGCCCGAGGTCGCGATCAGAGGACTGGTTGGTGCCACCACGTCCACGGGGCGGATGAGCGTCGAGGCATCACGGGCCGGCGGGATGGTGATCAACGATGCCTACAACGCCAATCCGACGTCGGTGGCGGCCGGGGTTGCTGCGTTGTCGGCGATGGAGGCCGACACGCGCATCGCCGTGCTGGGGTTCATGGCCGAGCTCGGGTCGGACTCCGATGCGTTGCATCGCGAAACAGCCGAGCAGGTCGTGGCGGCCGGTATCCGATTGGTGGCAGTGGCGGCACCGGGCTACGGGTCGTCGGCCGAACACGTGGCCGACCCGGCTGGTGCATTCGAGCTGCTCGGACCGCCCGGACCGGGAACGGCGATCCTGGTCAAGGGGAGCCTGGTGGCCGGCTTGCAGCCGTTGGCTCGAGCCTTCGTCGACGAAGCGACACCGGTTTGAGGATGTCGGTGTGAGGGATGTCGGTGTGAGGGAT
>ERZ888423.1377-NODE-1377-length-21044-cov-8.639764_pt1 | contig 21044 bp, 19 predicted proteins | sample MGYA00520523_ERZ888423 | MGnify/ENA primary metagenome ERZ888423 (study PRJEB32303, sample SAMEA104408611) | aquatic metagenome | biome: Brackish water; feature: Pelagic; material: water | place: Baltic Sea | collected 2014-06-08T10:24:00 | depth 30,27 m ...
TAACGGCTATTCTAATTGCGATAACTTGCCTATTTTCGTTGTATCGATTAAATCAACGGATTGATTTAGTTCCAATACTACGCCGTAAAAAAGACCAAGATTCCGATGAGTATTAGACCCTTGTACCGCAAGTTAAAACAGCGCTGTCGGTTGTACCGAAAAATCAACTGGTGCAAGTCGTTGTACTTCAACTTTAAGTACTTTTCATTTTCAACGGCGCGTAAACTCCCTATTTTGTTTTACGGAAGGGTGCATTTTGGAAAACTAAAAGGGCGCATTACTTTGCCGGATGAAATTCATATGGGGATGGTTGGATTTGGACAACCTTATGAATTGGTGACACGTGCCCGGGGTATTGCTCAGATACATATCGAGGGTCAGCTCATTTTTAAGGGGTATGTGCAATTTGGTTTAGATTATCTGCTGCATTTAGGGCCTGAAGGAATATTAACTATGGGGCATATGGCCAGTGTTGCTTCCAACAGTAAAGTCATTTGTCATCAAGCCATTAATTTTGGGGACTACGCCCGCTTAGGATCTGAAGCCCAGGTGATCGACACGAACTTTCACGCTATGCGCACGGTCAGTACCAACACCCCGATGCCTATGCGGGGTCCGATCAGTATTGGGTCTTATAATTTTGTGAGTAACCGGGTTACTTTTCTTCAAGGGGCCAAAACCCCGAATCACTGCACTGTTGCCTCGAACAGCCTTTGCACCAAAGACATTACCCCCTTTGGAGAAAACATTTTGGTTGGTGGAATTCCTGTAAAGTTATTGCGTGAAGATATTGACCGCGATTGGACCGGGGAACAGGCGATGCTCGACAAATATCTTAAGCTATTTTAAGGCCTAGGGGAGGATGCAGACCCGCGCCCTGTTGACCATAGATCGAGGTACTTTTGGCTGACCTTTTTATAGTCGTGATGTTCTTCGATAAACTGTCGCGCTTGTTCCCCTAAGACAACTCTTTGAGCCGGATGATCTATGAGTTCTATGATCAGGTTGGCGATTTTTTGCGCGTCAGGAAGCGCATTTAAAGCCACACAATGCTCGGGAATATGATAATGTTCGCGCCACTCTTTTTCGGCGCAGGTCAGCAGTACTTTTCCTTGAGCCATTGCCTCGAGCGCATTATAACCCTGATCATACCCTAAGACTTGATCCAGTACGATATCGCTGCGGGTGAGCTTTGCCCTATACTCATGGTAGGGCAAGTCTTGGGTGCGCATGATTTCACAGGAATTGGGTCGTTCTTTGGTTACAATTTCTAGGGCTTGATCAAAATAATCGCTGCCCTTTTTGTAATAATTTTTTGTATTCACCCCGTGAAATATAAGGGGCTTTTTATCCTTTTTTTGAGGGATAAATTTTATGTGCTCCATATTGATCGGATTGGGAATAAGGCCCAAATACTTGCTTAATCCGCGGTAGGGCAGGGCGTAATCCAAATCGCTTGCGATATAACCATGACACAACTCGGAAACCGACTTGTGCAGGGCTAAATGCCCCGGGCTGAGGTATTTCAGAATTGCCGCGTATTGTTTTTGGCTGACTTTCCCTTTAAAAAGAGGTTCTAGGATAGAATAGCGAAAGTTTTGGTCCATGGCAAATTTCACACTGATATAATCGGTTCCGCAGGCCATTACAAACAATTTGTCGTTGTGCGCGGCGAGCCATTGGACCAGTTTTAGCTCGTGTTTGGGCATAATACCCAGGGGGCTCTCATTGATGAGTTGAACGATATCATGGCCTTGTAGCGCTTTTTTATGGCGCATCGCAGAGCGCAGCATGAGCCAAGAAGAAACATCAAAACCGCTCAAGCGAAAGATTAAGTTTTTGAGTCGCTTGGGAAGTCCTTTTTGAAATGGGCGATTGAGTTTAATGTCAACGGGATAATTTTTAAAATAATCGCCATCTCCCATCAAAATAACTTGATGGCCCAATGCCATTAGACCTTCTTTGAGGGAATTGTGCAACCTACTGTATTCGCCTACTAAAAGTATCTTCATATCTTTGTGAGAGACCACTAAGTTAGCCTATTTGAGCGAAGTTAAAAATATTCATGTTTGCCTGGTCGCCATCTCGCTCGGTACTGGTGGTGCACAACGTGTTGTCGCCGCACATAGCGAGATGTTTGCCGCCCTGGGCTACCGGGTCACGGTGGCCATTCTTCGCGATCCAATAGATTACGTCTACAGCGGTGAATTATTGCATTTGGGCGGAAAAAATCCCATCCATAACGCCCCGCCGAGAGCGACTCAATCCTGGCAGCGCCTTTGGCGATTGTATCGCTATATCAAGGTGCATCGTCCGGACGTGATTGTCGATCACCGCTCGAGAACCAGTATCTTTAAAGAATGGGTTTATCGAAAACTCATTTACGGAAAAACACGTGTGATTTATGTTTGTCACAGTGCCCATGCCCCGATTTATCTCACCGATAGGCCTCAAAGGTTTGGAAGAATGACGACAAAGTATTCTGAGCATGTTGGGGTGTCTCGATATATAACCCAAGATTTGATGAGAAAATACGGCCTAAAACACCGCAGCTATATCCCAAATTTTGTGTCCGCTCAATGGCTGGCTCAGGGGGATCAATGGCTGGCTCAGGCAAAAACGGGATCCCCGATAAAGGCGCCATATCTTCTTTGGTTTGGTCGCCTTGATGAATCCGTCAAAGATATTCGGCTATTGCTTGAGGCTTTTGCCCATAGCACAGCCAAAAAGCAGGGTTATAAACTGATTATTTTAGGTTCTGGACCAGATGCCCTGGCCCTTCAAAACCGAGCCAAAGATTTGAGGGTAGAGCCTTCTGTGGAATTTCTTTCGTTTGATCCAAACCCTCAAGGTTTAATCAAAGGGGCGCGATGTGTTTGTTTGACGAGTCACTATGAGGGTTTCCCAATGGCCTTACTCGAAGCCTTGTCCTTAGGAACACCGGTTATTTCATTGGATATTTTATCAGGACCCGATGAATTGATTCATGATGGGGTCAACGGTCTACTGGTGCGTGAGCGAAATAGTCGTATTTTTGGTCAGGCCATAGATACGTTATGTCTCAATGAGTCGTTTTATAAAGGGGTTAAATCAAAGGCACAGTCCTCGGTAGCGGGTTACGGTGCGGATAAAGTATCCCAACAATGGAAAGAATTGATTGAGCAAGCTTATGACCACGATTGAAGACTTAAAAATTATTCAAATCCCAAAAATTCACGACCCTCGGGGTAATCTGTCGGTTATCGAGGGCGATGTTTTGCCGTATCGTATAGAGCGGGTGTACTATCTTTATGACGTGCCGTCTGATGCAGCGCGTGGCGGGCATGCGCACAAGGAACAACTCGAATGTCTTATTGCGTTAAGCGGAAGTTTTTCAGTGCTTTTGGATGATGGGACAAATCAAACAAGAGTGGGGCTCAACAAACCCAATCAAGGTTTATTGATCCCGACAGGAATATGGCGCTCGTTAGATGATTTTTCGTCCGGGGCGGTATGTTTGGTCCTGTCCTCGGGTCGCTTTGAAGAGGCAGACTACATTCGGGAATACGCCGATTTTTTAACGGCCAAAGGCCGATAGCCTTAATCCGAAACCAGCGAGCAGTCGTTGGGCCGAAAGTCCAAAACGCAAAACTCCTCCAGGAAGTCCTATGAGTATTCGCTGTAGCGCGTTAAGCGATGAGCGATCCAGGGCGTTAAAATAGCTTTCTGCTCGTCTTTGATCCCCAGCCATTTGATACTTCAGGCCAATGGAATAGCGATTTAAGTCTAAGTATATTTTTAGGGATTTATGGTCTTGAGCCCGATTTTCGTATTGATCTAAATCGATAAAATGGCGTTTTAGGGTGGGGGCATGGGAAACCCGATTGCTGCTAAACTGCAGATGTCGCGCACTAATAGAGTTAATCCAATACATGGGCTGGGTTAACGCCGCCCGAATCCATAAATCGGTATCTTCTCCGGCCCCCATCGTAATGGCTGGATCAAAACCTCCTAGATTTTGAAAAAAATCTTTTGAAAAACATAGGGCAGAGGTCCAAGCAGGAGCGTCCTTTTTGGCCATAGCAAAATAGTCTGGGACGGCACCTTGCCACCCTTGCGGAAAAGAGCGTAGCGGCGTGTCTACTGGTTTAATAAGATTTGGGGTAAACGCTTTTTCATAGGCTGTCGCCATCCACTGGGCTTGCGGAAAACGGTGGATGAGGGCATTGAGGTTTTCCAGATGCTCGGGATACCAATAGTCATCTGCATCGAGAAAGGCGATAAAGGGGGATTTGGCCTCCTTAACGCCCGTATTTCTGGCAGGTCCGACCCCCTGATTTTTTTGGCCAATCAATCGAAGTCTGGTATCTGTAAATTCTTTGACAATTTGGGCGCCATGATCGGTAGAACCGTCGTCAATAACGATGACCTTAAAATCAGAAAATGTTTGCGCAAAAACTGAGTTCAAGGTGGCCCGAATTTCGGCAGCCTTGTTATATAAAGGGATCACTACAGTGAATTGCGCCATTATGCTTGGTATTTGTATGTCGAAAAGTAATAAAACTTATAAAGGTCTAATACACGAACACTTGGGAATTTTGACGCCAGTTGCAAGCGCATAATAGGCAAGCATAGCGTTAAACTTCTCCTGAGTAGGCCTGCAAGTCCAAAACCTTTGAGGGTGTTGTAAAATTTTTGGATCAGGGTAAAGTCCTGTGAGATCCTATCATTTTTCTCAGCCCAAACTAAAGTATACATCGCTTGCTGGACCTTGCTGAGGTAGCTATCACAGGACTCTAGGCCCATGTGAACTACAGTATTCTCGATATGATTTACCGTAACGCCCTGATGATACAATTGAAAAGAAAACACATTATCCCAGCCGTAACGTTTAATTTCAGGGGCATTGACGGCCAAAAATACATTCTTGTCAATCATTAAATTTTGAGAAATAATGTAAAAGGGGTTGCGCTGTCTTTCTTGCGCTGTTTTGGCCTCTCGTTGTTTTCCATAAACCCAGCGCAGGAGTAGGGCGTGTTCTGGTTTTTCTTTCTTGTACTGCACTCCGCCAAAGACAACTTGGGATTTCCCTATCGCCGACAAATAATTTTTAATGAAATTACCCTGAGCGGGCATTACATCAGCGTCTAAAAAAAGGAGCGTATCATAACTTGCTTTTTTTGCCAAAAGATCACGCGTCGCGGTGCGTCCAAGATTTTCAGTATTTCTAAAAACCACAACAGATTTTAGATTCTGTAAATTGCTATATGCTGCTGCACGCGTAGAATGGTCATCCCCAACAATGATTTCGACGGGCGTTTCTATGCCCTCCATTTCGCGACATAGTCGCTCAACCAGCGGCGTGATATCATCATTAAAAGTTGGGATCAGTATCGAAAGCATCTTGGTGGAATCATGGCTAATTTACGATTTTCGTCATGTACTGACACGACTTTTTATTACATTCGATTATGTTATTATTTAACGTCGTGTCGCGGCACTCTTATATTGCCCTGTTGTTTTTTTTACTTTGTCAAGGGGTTTTGGGGCAAAATCCGACAAAGCAACATGTCTTGCCCAATGATTTTTACTTTTTGCGGGATGCTGGGGGTCGGATCATAGATACCATGGATTTGAGTTATTACAAGGCCATAGGCGTTACTCAGGCCTGGCAACGCACTACAGGAAACCCAAAAGTTCTTGTCGGACTCTCTGACGCTCGGGTAGACCCTCTGCAAAAGGATTTTGCCGGAAAGACGCGGGTTCTGAGAGCAGTAGACTTTCAAAATGGGCACGGAATGGGGGTCGCTGCTATAGCCGTGGCCCAAGGGGATAATGATTTTGGTATCCCAGGGGTGTGCTATGACTGTGGTTTGGTGACCACGAATTACGGTAACCCCAACATGGAAATGTTACTGGAATTGGCTGATGCTGGGGCAAAAGTAATCAATTGTAGTTGGGTCAGTTCAATCGCCACAAAGAGCGGTCAAGAGGTGATTAACAGTTTACTGGAGCGCGGCGTTGTGGTGGTGGCTGGAGCGGGCAATCAGAACTGGGGCGTCAATAGCGGTCAGAAAAAATATTATCCGGCCTCCTATGATGGGGTGATTTCGGTCTCTTCGGTGATGTATCAACATCACGATTGGCAAAAGGCTCTGAAGTATGAGGAAAGTGGCAAGCCTTATGTCGAAAATATGTGGGGTATGGTGGGGCGTACCGCCGAAATTAATCATAAAAAATCAGGTCCTGAATTTCGAATTTATCCGCAATCCACAGCGACCTTAAACACTGAAGTAGATTTACTCGCGCCAACCGTTGGGGTGATGCGCTATAGCCAGTGGGTTACCCAGGGTATTTTGAGCTATAATACTTATCAAGGCACTTCCACGGCCGCGCCCTTGGTGACGGGAACCATTGGGTTGATGTTTTCTTTGCGCCCAGAGTTACCGGCCGACGAGGTAGAAACTATTTTAAAATTGACGGCAAAGCGCATTGATCATATTGAGGCTAACGCCCCATTTAAGGGTCATTACGGGGCAGGGATGCTTCAAAGCGGGGCCGCAATAGATTTGGTCTCGAGGCTTTATGACGCGGAAGGGGTTGCTGTTTTAAAGGACCAAAAATTTAGTCGATGGAGACAAAAGCTTACCGCGTTTAATCGAGTCGTCATTTTAAAGGACATTCAATTTACAGAGCAGTCCGAGTTTACTTTGCGTGCCAAGAAACAAATCATACTTAAACCCGGAACGCTATTGGCTCCCGAAAACAATAAGGGCATCAAGTTGTCTGTTGATCCTGGCTTGACGATAACCCCTTAGTTAAGCCTCAGGTTTTTTGTGGACCACCTCAAAAACTCTACCGTCCTCGCATTTTAAGGTTCTCGAGGGGTGCTTTAACAATAGGGCGTAATCGTGGGTGGCCATGAGAATACTTCTGCCATTTTTGTTGAGGTCCTTGAGTAAACTCATCACCTCCAAACTGGTTTGGGGGTCGAGGTTTCCTGTGGGCTCATCGGCAACGATCAGTTCAGGGTCATTGAGTAAGGCTCTAGCAATAGCAATTCTTTGCTGTTCTCCGCCCGACATTTGATAAGGGAGTTTACGGCCTTGATCGTTCATGCCCACTCTGCTCAATACTTCTTCAATGCGCTGGCTAATTTGGGCCTCTTGTGTCCATCCGGTTGCCTTGAGCACAAACCGCAAATTTTCGTAGATGTTTCGGTCGTTGAGTAATTGAAAATCTTGAAAAACAATACCCAGTTTTCTTCGTAAGCTGGGGATATGACGCTCCTTTAGCCCAAGTAAGTTGAACCCAGCAACCTGGCCTGTCCCTGAATTTAAAGGCAATTCCCCATAAAGGGTTTTTAATAAACTGCTTTTTCCGCTTCCCGTTTTTCCAATCAAATAAACGAACTCTCCTTTAGCGATTTTTAAGTCTATAGCCTCAAAAATTACTTGATCACGTTGAACGATTTTAGCTTTATTGAAATCAACTACAGTGCTTGACATCGATTGGATTTTTATCAGGGTTAAAGGTACAAATTTCGATGGCGTCGCTTTTTAATTCTCAACTTTTTCCTCTGTATTTTCTGCGGATTTGTCGGTCGAATTTTTCCAATGGCTTGGGACATGCACCTCCAAAGTATTTTGCAAAATTTCGATTTGATTTTGCTGCTCGATCAGGTAAAGCGTGAGCTCTTCTATTTTTTCCAATAAGGTCAAAGAAAACTTCTTTAAATCCAGACCATTACTGCTGAGCATTTCGTGGGTCGGAACCCCGGGTAAGTGACCGTACTTTTTCACATAAGCCTGAAGCTGCTCGATCGACAGGCGGCTGTAATTGGGATGTGTTGTCTGTCCATTGTATTGATCAAAAACATAATCGGGGGCTAGTGCTCCATCCAAATCTACCCGAACTTCTTTGGCATGAATACCGCCGTTGACCGTGAGTAACTCATCAGGATTTTTGGTGTCAATTCCTATTTTTTGATCTTTGACCGTGATTAAGGTCGCCATGGATTGGGAGGGGCCACAACCACCGATCAAAACGCCTAAAAATATCACTAAAATTTTTTTCATAAAACTGGGGATTACTGAGCCAATCCATCAAATTTAAGTTAATTTTCCCGCATGGAGCAATCTCGCGATACGAGAACAAAAAAACAAACGTTATCTCTGATATGGTTCGAAAATTAGTCATGTTTTATCCGAAATTTACTGTACTGCTGCTCTTGTTTATTTTCCTTTCAGGAAGTCTTTATGGCCAAGGGCAAGGCTTAGAAATGGCTTATTACCAGGTGCTTCAAAAAACGGAGCGTCTAGAAAATAGTGGAAATTACCAGGCGGCTTATCAAAGCTGGAATGAGCTCGATACCAAAGACTTAAATAGAGATCAAAAGGCGCAAAGGGCATTTAAGATGGCCTATTTGGGCTTAGTCCTGGGCTACAAGGAAGGTCCTGGAGCCATGCGTCGATTTGTTCGGGAATATCCTAGTGCACCGGAAGTCAAGCGGGCGTATACTACTGTGGGGCATTATTATTTTACTAAAGGCCAGTACGCCAATGCGCTGGCGTGGTATAAAGACGCCGAAGGGTTTCACGAGCTGACAGATCAACATCAATTTGAAATCGCTTATGCTCATTTCAAACTCGGTAATTTCTCCCAGGCAACACGTTTTTTTGGGCCCTTAGAAAACAGTCCTCATTATGGGTCTAGAGCACTTTATTACAGCGCCTATGTTGATTACGAGAATAAAAAATGGCAACAGGCCTTATCTAAATTGGATCGAATAGACTTAGAGCAGCGAGATGACCTTGAGGTATGGGGGCTGATGGCCGATCTTGCTTTTCGTACAAATAATTTCGAACAAGCGGCCGCCTGGGGGATTCGCGCTTTGGATGCGATCCAGATTTCTGGCGACAAAAGAAATATCAATCAAGGTTCTTTAAATGGCCTTGTCGGTCGGGCTTATGCACAAATGGGAACCCATGCCATTGCGATAAATTACCTTGAAAAGGCGGTGGATAAACCATCACGGCAAAAGGCTCGCGATGAACACCTTGAAAATCAGTTTTATTTGGGGCAGGCCTACGCAAGGCTTGGTCAGAATGAAAAGGCCGTTGCGGTATTGTCTCATGTTAAAGCCGACGGGCTACTCGCTCAGGATGTGGCATATGTGTTGGCGGGGGCTTATCTTGCTCTTGATCAAAAAACAGAGGCATTAAATGCCTATAAAAAGGCCTGTGAAACCCCAGATGAGCGACCATTTACCGCCAAGGCTTATTATCAATATGCAAAACTCACCTATGACTTAAGACTGAGCTACACTACTGTTCCCGCGGTTCTTGAGTCTTTTATTAAAAGATATCCTCAGGACCCTAAGCGCGGTGAAGTCGAGCAATGGTGGCTCAGTACACTGCTCGAGAGCCAGGATTACGATCAGGTCATTGCCTATCTCAGCACACCTTCGCTTTTATCGGACAACGTAATGGGCGATGAGCGGCAAAGTGCTTTGCAGCGGGCGTATTTTTTGAAAGGGCGTCAACAGTACGATCAAGGCCTTTCTTTAGCCGCACAAAATTCTTTTCAACAAGCCCAAAAAATTAAAACAAATTCTTTGATCGGCGATCAAGCCCTATTCTGGTCTGGCTTAATTTATGCCGAGTCCGGAGCCTTTGAAAGTGCCCTTTCAATGTTTGATAAATTGACGGATTCTAAGCGGTTTAAAAAAGCTCCTGAATGGTCTATGTTGTCCTATGAACAAGCCTTTGCACAAATGGCATTAAAGAATTATGCCCAAGCTCAAGAAGGCTTTTTAAATTATCTCAAACAACCAAAGCCCGTGGTCAAAGAAAACGAAGCGCGACTCAATCTGGCTGATTGTTATTTTGCGTCGAAGGCTTATGAATTGGCCCTAGCCCAGTATAATGCGGTCCTTAACACTGGTGGTGGAAATGAGGATTATGCTGATTTTCAGGCGGCGATGTGTCTTTCCTTTACCCTTGGTCTAGAGGCAAAGACCCAACGATTAGTCAAATTTTTAAAGACCTACCCCAATTCAGTTTATCGTGATCGCGTGTATTTAAGTTTGGGCAGTGCTTATGTCAGTATGGATAAAATTGCAGCAGCCAAAGCGCAATACACCCAGCTGATTTCAGAACAAAAAAACAGTCCGCTTGTGGCGTCGGCCTATTTAAACCTCGGGCTAATTTCGGATAACAATAGTGAATTTGAACAGGCGTTAAATTATTTTAAGTCCGTAGTGAATTTATATCCTGGAACGCAAGAAGCTATTTCTGCGGTGCAGTCTGCAAGAAATACATTTATTTCTCTGGGACGCGTCCAGGAATATGGGTTGTGGGTCGATGAATTAGATTTTATTTCCATTGATCAGGCCGCACTGGATCAGGCGTCGTTTGAGTCGGCCAAACAAGCTTATGCGGCGCAAAATGATGCTTTGTCCATTGAGCGATTTGAGGCTTATTTGGAAAATTATTCCCAAGGACGATATGCCTTAGAGGCGCATTATATCTTATCCGAGATTTATTGGCGCCAACAAGACGTTACAAACGCACTGTTCCATGCCGATTTTGTGATCGCCGCTGATGAGAATCCATCGTTTATTATTCCAACGCTAATTCGCGTCGCCCGCCATTATCTTTCAAATCAAGAATTTGGTGCGGCGGAATCGTCTCTGATCAAACTTTTGGCCCAACCCCTAGATTCGGATCAGCGCACATTTGCCTTGAGTAATTTAATGCAAATGATGAGTGATCAATCGCGGTGGCAACAGGCCATTGATTATGCGAATGAACTGACCCCGTATTTATCCAACAACACTCAGGACCCATTGCGCGCTCAGGCGCGGCTCATCAGTGCGTGGAGTTATTTTGAATTAAAAGAATTTGATTTGGCTCGTGAGCAATACAAGGATATGGATGAGTTAGCAAAAGGGCATTATGGCGCTCAATTGAATTTTGCCAAGGCCTATTTTGCTCATTTGGATCAAGACTATTCGGGGTCTAATGAGCACATTCAAAACCTGGCTCAGAATTATGCCAATTATATGGTCTATGGCGTGCGGGGATTAATGCTGATGGCCAAAAACTTTGAAGCCCTATCCGATCCATTTCAGGCGCGCTTTATTTTAGAAAATATTCGGGACAATATGCACGATTTTCCGGAGCTGCAGCAAGAGGCTATAGAGCATTTGGCAATAATGGATCAATCAAAAGACGCTCAGGAACCTGAAAATAGTGCAGGGGCCCCAGAAATGGATGGGACCAAAGAGCCTTCGTCAAATGATAAAAATCAAAAGAAACAAAATGATTAAGGCCCTGATAGATCATCTTATTCAAGGCATTGTGCGCAGACACAATTTGACCTTAACCCTCACTTTGTTTACCCTCATAGGCAGCCAAGTTAGGGCACAGAATACTGCAGATAGCACAGGGGTGGCGACAGAGGTCGTTGATGTGGTTAAATCCTATACGCCGTCCATTAATTTGCGTCCGAAAACCAAATGGGATTGGGTGCCAGAGGAGGGACAGGAATCAAGACCAGCGTTTGCCTATAATCATGAAAATGTTAATTTAAGTCCTTCTGATTTGCCTGCCGTATTGCGTGCTGTGGGTCCTGCAAAGGAAATTACACCGAGACCTTTGCCCAATTATTTGCGGGTTTGGTTGGGCACGCGCTCATCAGCTGGGCTAGAGGGTTTTGTAAATCGTGAATTCAATCCTGAGTCCTATTTAAACCTTGCTTTTGACCATCAACAATTAAATGGGACGATTAAGGGCGTTACTTTACCTACGGATTGGGCCAAAAGTGGTTTGCGGGCTCAATGGCGCACCGAGTTGCAGAATCGCCCGTCAATCTTGGCATTATCGGCAAATCGTTCGGCCGTGCAATGGTATGGGGTTCCGGATACCTTGAGCCTGGATCAATCAGTGAATAATGACTTTGGACAAACTTATCAGAAGGCCGCTTTGCGTCATCGGTTAGGATCTAATGGGGGCTGGTTTACTGGCCTAGATAGCGAGCTATCGTTTTTTTCTGATCGTTATGGGGTCAATGAATGGAGCTTTTCTTCATCCCCAAGGGCTAAGTTAATTTGGGACAAACGAGTGCTCTCTTTTACGGGGAATATTTCCTATTTAAGCACAAGGTTCAGCTATGAGGATCCCCAAATTACCGCTCAAGATTACCATGCGCTAAACACGGATTTGGGGGTCCAAACAGAACTGGATTTTGGCGATTTGATGGTCAATTTGGGTGCCAAAGGATGGGGACACAATGGAACAAGCAACACGACTTTTCGACTTTTTCCAGAGATCGAATTAAATTACCCGTTATGGGGACGAAGTCTTGAAGCCAATTTGAGTTTCCGTGGCCAGTACAAACAACACGAGACTAATTCTTTGGTCACCATCCAAGCCTTTCTCGCTCCGGGTGCGGGATTGCAGCCGCAAATTGATAAACAGATCATGCGATTGGGGTTTAATGGAGCGATAACCGACCTGTGGCAGTATAACTTGGGTGCAGAATTCAGAAACTTTGAAAATCAAGCCTATTTTATTGGACGACCCTGGTCTGGTGGACAGGGGGCTTATGCTTATGACAATGGCAACAGTTTCGCGGTGAATTATGACAGCGGAAATGAATTAAAAATAACCGCAAAAATTAATGGGCGACTTTCACAGCAATGGGATATTGCCTTAGATGCCGCAATGATCGACAACCGTCCTGAAAATAATGCAGAACCTTGGAATATTCCAGGATTCAGCTTTGGCGGCTCTGGAACTTTTCATGTGAACGAGCAGTTATTACTCACCGCCCAATTATTAGGTTATGGCCCGAGAAAAGAACAGCGCATGGTGGCTGATCAAATTGTTGCCGAAACGGTCAAAGGCTTTATTGATACCCAATTACATTTGAATTACGCGCTCACAAAAAATTTCAGCGCCACGATTTCAGGGATTAACCTATTGAATCAAAGTAATGGCCTATGGGCCAATTATCCGGTACAGGGCGTGCGCGTTAATCTTGGACTCCAATATAATTTTAATGCCTTTTAGACGCAACCAAATGGATCTTTGAGCGTCTTTTTGATGACTTAAAAAAGTGATTCGTTAAGTTTAGGGTTTAATAATCAAAGCACCTCTTGAAAGTGGGGTGCTTTTTTTATCTTTAGTTCAAAATTGGCTTATGATTATTCGAGTTTTAGGAGTTTGTATTGTTGCGATTGTCGTCTTCGGGTGTCAAAAAAAACAAGAGGTTGATTTAATTGTTTTTAATGCTCAAGTCATTACCCTAGACGATAATGCTCCAGAGGCTCAAGCCTTTGCGGTTGATCAAGGAAAGCTTCTTTATGCTGGATCCGACGAGCAAGTTTTCGATCGATATGAATCTAAAAAGAATTTAGATGCCCAAACCAAAGTGATTATGCCCGGGATCATTGATGCCCATGCGCATTTCTATCAGTTGGGCTTGGGACTTCAAGAGGTGGATCTCAGGGGAACAACATCTAAAGAGGAGGTCATAAAGCGAATTTCTGATTTTGTGCCGTATCAAAACGCTGAGTTTATTGTGGCGCGGGGCTGGGATCAAAATGATTGGATCGATCAGTCTTATCCCACCAAAGAGGATTTGGACGCCGTATTTCCAGAGGTGCCTGTAGCTTTGCAACGTGTCGATGGCCATGCCCTATGGGTCAATTCAAAAGCATTGAGCATGGCAGGAATTAATCGATCGGGACCGGTTCCAGGAGGTATGATTATGGGTGATGCGGGAGGAAATCCTACAGGTATTTTAGTCGATGCGCCTTGTGACCGTGTCCTTGAATTGGTTCCTGAACCGACCATTGAGATCTCGACTCAGGCCTTAATTTCAGCTGAGCAGTATTGTTTTTCAATGGGCCTTACGGGTGTTCATGACGCAGGACTCAGAAGACCTGTTATCGAACTGATTGATCGCCTGCAAGAGGCGGGAGCGTTCAAAATGAAAATAGAGGCCATGGTTGCTAACATAGAGCCTGATGTAAGTTATTATTTGGACAAAGGACCGCTGGTGAAACACCGATTACGCGTAGGGGCAATCAAAGTATATGCCGATGGGGCTTTGGGGTCTCGTGGAGCGGCACTGCGCGAACCGTACAGTGATGCCCCGGAACATTTTGGGGCAATTATAACCCCAATGGATGAATTAGAGGCTTTGGCTGATCGGGCGCTTAAGGCAGGCTTTCAGGTCAATACCCATGCGATAGGCGACTCAGCCAATGTATCGGTGCTTCGGGTTTATCAAGAGGCATTGGCCACGCACATAAGGGCTCAGGACGAAAATGTTCGTTGGCGCATTGAACACGCTCAAGTTGTTCCGCCAGATTATTTTGAGGCATTTTCAAAAAATATTATTCCATCAGTTCAACCCACTCATGCCACCAGCGATATGTATTGGGTCGAAGAGCGCCTTGGTGAAGGCAGGATGAAGGGGGCTTATGCCTATAATTCGCTGCTGGCAAAGGCTGGAATACTGGCGCTTGGCACTGATTTTCCGGTAGAATATGTCAACCCTATGCTGACCTTGTCATCGGCAGTCTATCGAAGAGATACGGCCGGTTATCCGGAATCAGGATTTTATCCCGACCAGGGAATTACTCGAGAACAAGCCCTTAAAGGGATGACCCTTTGGGCGGCTTATGCGAATTTTAGCGAAAATCAAAGAGGAAGCCTTCAATCAGGGAAAGATGCAGATTTCATTCTTCTGGATCGAAATCCATTGACTTGTCCCCTAGAGGAACTCTCAGAAATTAAGGTGCTTAAAACCTATATTGATGGAGAGAGCGTCTATGACTCAGAGCGCCCCTTTGGCTTGTAAGTCCTGTAAGCACTGGACATCGAGTTGCGGTACAGCGCGCAATTGAGTCCATCGGTTTAACATTTGTCGCCCGACATTTGTCGCATCATAATACATCAAACAATCTTCATGCAAACAGTGTTTTTCACTATTGGGGTCTTCGTGGACTTGATGAATATCGTCGTTCTGAATATTGACCAGCCCCATAAGGTGGCCCATCTCGTGATTGAGCGTCGTTTGTTCTAAGATGGGTAAAACATCCGGATCCGTTTGGGTGATCAATTCCAGTGTTTTTTGATAGATTACTATCGACGTATTTCGATAGGCGGTACCCAAAGTTACGGAGTTATTTGTGTCATTCTCAGAGGCGCCATTGGAGAAAAATACGTACACCCCAAGGTTGTTTCCTTCTGTGTAAACCGTACGATTGGCCTCTTCAATGGCCCGAATCTCCTCGATGGAAAAAGGGGCTCCAGGCTGATTCGGAATTACGCGTTCTATAAATTGTACGCCCTGTGGTTTATTGGCTAGGCCTAATACAAAGTTCTTAAACCCAAGAATACTTGAGGGTTCAGGACGAAAAGAATTCGTGTAAACCAATTCTACGGTCAACAAGCCGTATTCATTTGGCCCGAGGATGTCCGCTGCAGAAGTGCCTAACGGACGATTGTTTTCAATGTTTGGGTCGTTTGGTGTGTTTGATTCGTCACTGCTGCAACTGTGGATCAGTACTGCGAGAAATAGGAATAGGGAAAATGACCCGAAATAGCGCATTGATTGTTTTTTTGGTAACTTCGGCAAACTTAGTTTAATTGTCATGATTAGAAAAATGCGCGCTTTTATTTTAACGGTATTTTGTATTTCCCAAGGGGTTTTATGGGGGCAAACGGACGATTTTCATCGTGAAATTATGGACATGATGGCGTTGAAAGGAGATGAGGTTACGGCAAGTGTTAGCTTTCACGATGTATTTCCAAAGCTTCAGCGGAATTTTGCCCGTAAAAAAATTGAGCCTGAGGTTTGGCAAGAGCTCCGACAAGATGAAGCGCAACAAGTACAGGAATATGTGACTCAAGGGGCATTTGCCTATCGTCAGTTTTTGAATCGAGATGACGTGGCCTCTTTGACTAATTTTTATGCTAGCGATGCCGGTCAGAACTATTTAATGCAGCAAGAATTAAGTGCTAAAGATCAAAAAGCGGTAAATCAATTTTTTAAAACACAGGCTGGTCTAAAATTGATCGAAAAAAGGGATTCAATCGCTTTGGCCTTAGATCAAATAAAAAAGGATTGGTCTGAGACCTTGTTTAAGAAAAAAATGCGCCAACTCATAAAAGGAGGACATTTGAAGAATTGAGTCGCTAGGGCATCAGCTTAGCGAGGTAATCATAATGGGCGCCTTCATGTAAAATTTCGAAGGTCCAGCCATTAGATTCTGCTAAATGGGCGAAAAGATGCTTATCCAAAAATAACCAAGGGAATTTTTCGCTGAATTCTTTTTTATAACGCAATCTGAACTCTAGCTCGCCATAGTAACGGTCCGCTGGAACCCATATCGCTTCATCGTCACCGGTGTCGTACATATAGCGCAAATCACTGGAATCAATTAAAAGCATCCCTTTCGGATTTAAAAGGGTTTTGAGTTTGTTGAGGTAGGCCGGAACGCTCTCGAGCGATTCAAAAATTCCGGTGCCATTCATAAGCATAATAATCGTGTCGAAGCGCTCCCCATCGTAATCCAAAAGTGAGGTTTCAGTGACTTGAGCCACACCCCGGGATTGTGCGATTTGGACCGCTCCTTTAGATAAATCTATGGACCGAACTTCGCGACCTAGGTTTTGAAGATAGAGACTATGACTGCCTGCTCCACAACCCACGTCCAAGATCTTCCCTTGTGCCAGGGATAATGCTTGGCGCTCAATTTCAGGCATTTGGTCAAAGCCCCGAAACAAATGGGTCAAGGGATACTCATCCCAATGACTGATATTGCTTTCGCTATAAAGTTTCGCTGGGTCTTTTTTAAAATAGAATTGACTCAGCGCATGACCAAAAAGGTCTTTTTTTACATTCATTATTGCTTAGATTTGTAATCAATCTACAGTTCATGGAACAGCGTATTAAAGCATTGCCGGCACTGGCCAAAGATAAGGAGAACGCGCACAAAAAATTCTTTAGCTTACTCAAAAGAAAGCCCCCAAAACAGCTGGATCGAATTATGGCTGAGTTACATGAGCGTGAATTCGAAAAAACGGATTGCCTTGCCTGCGCCAACTGTTGTAAGACTACTGGGCCCTTGTTTACAGAAAAAGATATCGTGCGTATCGCTAAGCATTTGCGGATGAAACCTCAGGCCTTTACCGAGCAATACTTGCGCATAGACGAAGATCGCGACAGGGTATTACAGGAACTTCCTTGCACTTTTCTCGGTGCGGATAATCGGTGTTCCATTTACGAGGTTAGGCCCAAAGCGTGTCGCGAGTTTCCACACACGGACCGAAAAAAATTCCAACAGATTACCCATCTAACGCTCAAAAACGTTGCGATTTGCCCTGCCGCTTTTAATATTGTTGAGGACTTGCGTAACGCATTAGATTCAGGGCGGACAACCTAGAATGAGTTATTTTGATAAGGTCATCACGTCCCGATCAATCTGGATATATGAGATATTGGGCTCTAATTTCCTTAAAGTCTTCGAGCTCCTTTACCCAGCTCGTGTAAATTTCCGCTTTAGTCAATCCTGCTTGGATGTCTTTTTTTAATTGATCCGTTCCGGCGAGTTTATCGAAAAAGGTATTGAAAAAATCTTCTTTGTCTGGCGCTTCATTATACATGTCGATGAGCCACCCTAATTCCAAATGTTCCCCCGGGGTAATTTGTCCAAGGTCAAGCCCATGACAAATCTCGTCCTTGAATTTGGCCCATTTGGCGCCCTGTCTGGCTATGGGACGAAATTCAAAAGGGTAGCGCTCGGCATTTAAATAGGGTGCTCCAAACATTTCAAATGGACGATCCGTGCCCCTTCCGGCACTTATTGGGGTGCCTTCAAAAAAACACAAACTTGGATAAAGGGCGATGGCTTGCTTACTCCGCAAATTAGGGGATGGGGGAATGGGCAGCACGTAAGCGGTATCATGATCATAATTTTCTACCGAAATCACGGTTAAATTCGTTTTAACTTGACCGTCAAGCCAAGACTCTCCGTTAATCATTTTGGCATATTCCCCGATGGTCATGCCATAAACTACCGGCACGGGATGCATGCCCACGAAGCTATTAAAACCATCTTTTAATATAGGTCCATCAATGTAATGTGCGTTAGGATTAGGACGGTCCAGAACAATCAGTGGAATATTCTGTTCTGCACAGGCCTCCATGACATAATGGAGCGTCGATATATAGGTATAGAACCGTACGCCCACATCTTGGATATCAAAAATCATAAGGTCGATCCCTACTAAATCTTCAACACGTGGCTTTTTGTTAACGCCATAGAGTGAAATGACTTGAAGTCCCGTATTTTGATCAATGCCATTGGATATATGCGCTCCAGCGTCGGCCGTTCCTCTGAAACCGTGTTCTGGGGCAAAAACTTTTTTCAGTGCAATGCCCAGCGATTGAAGCGTATCGGCCAGGTGCGTATAACCTAAAGATTCATCATCCCTGTTTTTAACCACCGAAGTTTGGTTGGCCACAAGCCCAATCTGTTTGCCTTGGAGTAGTGGGAGGTATCGGCCTAGGTTTTGAGCCGCTGGAATCGGTCGCAACGAGCCCTGTTCTGCTTGGCTTTTGCATGAAAAAGGCATCAATAGTCCGAGGGTAAGCCCAATTTTTAGTGTATTTTTGGTCCAAACATGCCAAATCATCACGCGTGAATTTTGAATGGTTTACAGTTCGTCGGATCCTTTCCTCAGAAAAAAATAAAGGTAGTGTTTCGGCCCCAATAATTAAAATAGCCATTGCTGCGATTGCTGCTGGAATGACTATTATGATTTTATCTGTTGCTACGGGGGTTGGTCTGCAACAAAAGATCCGTCAAAAGGTCGAATCATTTAATGGTGCGGTAACTTTAGTGCATCTCGAAAATCAAGGACAAATTGAAGATTTAGTGCCTTGGCAATGTACTGAAGAAACCAAAGCGCTCTTGTCTGAAGTAAATGGGGTAGGGCATATTCAGGGCACAGCGCACAAGGCCGGATTAATTCTAACAGAAGAAGATTTTGAAGGAATTGTCCTGAAAGGGGTTGGGGCAGATTATCATTGGGATCGCCTTTCTGAATTCCTAATCCAAGGTCAATTTATTGATACGGAGGCTGTTTTAAACAACCAAATGATCATTTCCGAAACGATCGCTCAGCGCCTAGGGCTGACGCTCGGCGCGACACTGAATACCTATTTTCTCGATCAACAGGATACCGATAAAATAAGTCCAAAAACGCGTGCCCGTGGATTCACCGTTGTGGGGATTTATGATAGCGGTTTTGATGATTTTGACCGCCAAATGGTTTTTGTCGATTTGCGTCATATTCAGCGTTTAAATCGATGGGATTCACAAGAAATTGGCCGATTGGAGGTCTTAGCTCACGACCATGCCGATATCGATGCCCTCACCCGTGAGCTTTATGATTTGGCTCCGGTCACGGTAGACGCCATGAGTATGTACGCCTCGTTTTATAATATCTTTGAGTGGTTGTCTCTATTTGATTTCAATATTTATCTCATCATTTTTATCATGATTTTAGTGGCCACGATCAATATGGTGACTGCTTTGATTGTCCTGATTTTAGAGCGAACGCGAATGATTGGTATTTTTCAAGTTATGGGTGCAGGGAATTGGCGCTTACAAAAAATCTTTTTGTTACAAGCGGCTTACATTGTTCTTTGGGGTCTCTTTTGGGGAAATCTTTTGGGATTGGGGTGTGTGTGGATTCAGGATGCTTGGCAATTAATCGAACTCGATCCGAAGACCTATTACGTGCACAGTGCCCCGGTAAGTCTGCCCATTGAAGCCTGGGGATTGCTGAATTTAAGCACCTTTGTTTTGTGTTTGCTTTTTTTATTGATTCCGTCCTATTTAGTAGCCCAGATCAGTCCGGTACGCGCTTTGCGCTTTGATGGATAAATTCAAAAGGGTTCCATCTGTGTTTTGTATTTTTGTCTCAATCATTTGAGGAATCTACATTGATGAACTACGCAAACAATATTTTGGAAACCATTGGGAACACCCCAATGGTAAAAATTAATAAACTAACCGCATCTTTGCCTTGTTTGGTTTTGGCCAAATATGAGACATTTAATCCCGGCAATTCGGTAAAGGATCGCATGGCACTTAAAATGATCGAAGATGCCGAGGCCGACGGACGCTTAAGGCCAGGAGGGACAATTGTTGAGGGGACGAGTGGTAACACGGGAATGGGATTGGCTTTGGCCGCCATAGTCAAAGGCTATAAGATGATTTGTGTGACCACCGATAAGCAGAGTAAAGAAAAGGTAGACATTTTACGAGCGGTGGGGAGTGAAGTATACGTTTGTCCAACCGATGTTGCTCCCGAAGACCCCAGATCATACTACAGCACAGCAGCAAGACTGGGGAAAGAAACACCAAATTCATGGTATGTCAACCAATATGATAATCCGAGTAATGCTCAAGCGCATTACGAGAGCACTGGTCCGGAAATATGGAAGCAGACCGATGGAAAAATAACCCATTTTATCGTGGGCGTGGGAACCGGAGGAACCATAAGTGGTGTCGGACGATATCTCAAAGAAAAAAATCCTGAGATCAAGATTTGGGGAATAGACACTTACGGCAGTGTGTTCAAGAAATATCACGAAACGGGCATATTTGATCAAAACGAGATCTACCCTTACGTTACAGAGGGCATTGGAGAAGACATACTTCCGGCCAATGTCAATTTTGGCATTATCGATGGTTTTACAAAGGTTACGGATAAAGATGCGGCAGTTTATACCCAAAAGTTAGCTAAAGAAGAGGGGATGTTTGTGGGCAATTCTGCCGGTGCAGCCATCAAAGGAGTCCTGCAATTATCGGAGCACTTTACCCAAGACGATGTGGTTGTCGTCTTATTCCATGACCATGGAAGTCGGTACGTGGGAAAAATGTATAATCCCGAATGGATGAAAAAAATGGGCTATACCGAATAATATGCTGAAAACCCTAAGATATTATCTAGAGCGCCATGGATTTTATGTAA
>ERZ888423.1378-NODE-1378-length-21041-cov-25.450014_pt1 | contig 21041 bp, 20 predicted proteins | sample MGYA00520523_ERZ888423 | MGnify/ENA primary metagenome ERZ888423 (study PRJEB32303, sample SAMEA104408611) | aquatic metagenome | biome: Brackish water; feature: Pelagic; material: water | place: Baltic Sea | collected 2014-06-08T10:24:00 | depth 30,27 m ...
GCGTATCGAATTAGGCAACCTCGAACAGCCCGGCAGCCCCCATGCCACCCCCGATACACATGGTGACCACAACATACTTCGCACCTCGACGCTTGCCCTCCAGCAGCGCGTGACCCACCATCCGCGCGCCACTCATACCAAACGGATGGCCAATAGAAATGGAACCCCCGTTAATATTCAACTTGTTGTTGTCGATCCCTAAATAGTCACGGCTATAGATCACCTGGCAAGCGAACGCTTCATTCAATTCCCATAGATCAATATCGTTGACGCTAAGTCCGTGACGCTGCAGCAGTTTGGGTACCGCAAACACCGGACCAATGCCCATCTCGTCCGACTTACATCCAGCGACTGCAACGCCGCGGTAAATCCCCAGCGGCGCCAGGCCTTTCTGTGAAGCCAGCTTGGCATCCATCACCACACAGGCGGAGGCACCGTCAGAGAGCTGCGAAGAGTTACCCGCCGTAATGAATCGTCCCTCTTTTACCCACTGGCCATCCTTGAACACAGGCTCCAGAGCGGTGAGACTTTCCAGTGTAGTGCCAGGACGATTACAGTCATCTCTATCTACCACCGCCGCCTGATAGCTGGTCTCTCTTGTTTCCTTATTGAACATAGCCATCGTGGTGTTCATTGACACGATCTCATCATCAAACAGACCCGCGTTCTGCGCAGCAGCCGTGCGCTGCTGACTTTGTAAAGCGTAGATATCCTGATCTTCGCGACTGATGTTGTAGCGTTCGGACACCACTTCAGCGGTCTCCAACATTGGCATATACGCGGTAGGATCCAAGGCGTTGACTGCCTGTGACACATTTCTATACGCGTTCTTATGCTTAGTTTGCACCAGTGATATAGACTCAACGCCACCGGCAACAGCAATATCATACTCATTGCACATAATGCTCTTGGCCGCGGCGGCGATCGACATTAGGCCAGAGGAACACTGACGCTCAATCGCCATGCCGGCAACCGAATCGGGAAGGCCTCCCGCGATACCGCTAAGACGTCCGATATTATAGCTCTGGGTGCCCTGTTGGGCCGCCGCACCAAAAATGCAATCGTCCACCTCTGCCGGGTCAATGCCGGCTCTCTCGACGGCCGCACGAACCACATGACCGCCCATGGCAGGCGCCTCGGTATCATTGAAACCACCACGGAATGATTTGGCCAGACCGGTTCTTGCGGTGGACACTATGACGGCTTCTCTCATATCGACTCTCCTGACCCTACATTAGGTCTTCTATCGAATTTTTCTCAATGGCGCGCTCATCAGCCACGCTGACTTGACACCGGCACAATCTCCCCGGTCATATAGCTCGAATAATCCGACGCTAAAAACATCATCACATTGGCGACTTCCCATGCCTCCGCAGCACGTCCATAGGCTTCTTTAGCCTCAAGCTCAGCCAGTAATTCTTCCGAAGCAGACTTGCGCAACATTGGGTGCAGCACAATGGACGGCGCAACGGCATTGATGCGCACATTAAACTCAGCAGCCTCCAATGCAGCACAACGGGTCAATGCCATCACTCCGGCCTTCGCAGCGGCATAGTGCGCCTGCTCTTTTTGTGCACGCCAGCCCAGCACAGAGGCATTATTGACAATGACACCGCCTTGCCCGCGGGCTTTCATAACCTTCATCATATAACGCGTCATACGCATGGTACCGTTGAGTGTCACATCAATGACTCGGTTCCACTCATCATCTTCCATTTCTATCAATAATTTTGAGCTACCCAGACCCGCATTGTTAATCAGGATATCGACGCCGCCCATCTTTTCTTCAGCGAAATCCACCAGCGAGCGCACGTCTTCTTCAACAGCCACGTTGCCCATCTTGCCGTAGACTTCAGCAAGACCGGACTCCCGCTTGAGCTTTTCAACCGCTGCCGCCAGACGCCCTTCATGAATATCACTGAGCACAATGGCGCGAGCGCCCTCTTCTGCAGCCCTAGTGGCAGCAGAAAAGCCGATCCCCGCGCCCGCTGCAGCGGTTATCAGGACAGATTTTCCCTTGATGAGGTCGTGACCCTGCACATATTCAGGTGATTTCAAATTCATAATGAGTCCTTTTAACCGGTTACTTGACCGCGCCTTTGGGTTCTTTGGGCATGCCCAAACCTCGCTCGGCAATGATGTTACGTTGAATCTGATTAGTGCCACCATAGATTGTGTCAGCGCGGACGAACAGATACATGGATTGTAAGCGACTTAAGCCGTATGGCGCGTCTTCAAGAATTTCGCACTCAGGACCCAGTACATCCATTGCCAGCTCGCCCAGGCTGCGGTGCCAGGTGGACCAGAATAACTTGTAGATAAGGGCTTCTTTTTGTAGCCCACCGTCGCTGCCACTTTGGCCAGATAAAATACGCATGGAGTTATAGCGCATAATTTTTAGCTCTGCATGCGTCTGCGCAATACGCTGGCGAATAGCTGGGTCCTGTGCGGCGCCATTGCTTTTGGCGACGCGAATAACCTCATCCAATTCATTTTGAAACTGCATCTGCTGGCCAAGAGTTGACACCCCCCGCTCAAAACCCAGCAGGCCCATCGCCACTTTCCAGCCCTCGCCAGGCGCGCCGACAATATCATCCGCATCACACTGCGCCTCATCGAAGAACACTTCATTGAATTCTGAGGTGCCCGTTATTTGCTCTATCGGGCGCACCTCAATACCGGGCTGATCCATCTTTATTAGGAAAAATCCCAGGCCTTTGTGTGCCACAGAATCAAGGTCGGTACGCGCGATAACAAAACAATAGTCAGATTCATGGGCTAGAGAGGTCCAGACCTTTTGCCCATTAATAATCCACTTATTATGTTCCTCATCAAAACGCGCCTTGGTCTTGACGTTAGCCAAATCCGATCCTGCACTGGGTTCAGAATAACCCTGACACCATAGTTCAGTGCCAGCAACGATGCCGGGCAGGTACTTCTTTTTCTGCTCCTGCGTCCCGAAGGCGATAATGGTAGGGCCAGCCAATCCCTCACCAATATGTCCCACGCGCCCCGGAGCACCTGCCCGCGCGTATTCTTCAAAAAAGATCACCTGTTGTTCAATCGAGCAGCCGCGACCACCGTATTCCTGTGACCAACCCACGCAGGTCCAGCCACCCTCAGCCAGTTTCTGCTCCCACACTTTCCGCTCTTCGGGAAACATATGTTCATCGCCCGGCCCACCGCGAAAGCGCAGCTTCTCGAACTCACCGGTCAGATTGACCTGTAACCAACTGGCAATCTCCTGACGAAACTGCTCGTCTTCGGGACTAAAGCTTAATTTCACGATTCCTCTCCCTCATCCAGAAGCATACGGGCCAAACGTTCACGGTGAAAGACACCATTGCCCAGCAAATGCTCAGAAGATTTGGCGCGCTTGAAATACAGGTGGACGTCATACTCCCACGTGAAGCCCACGCCTCCAAACAATTGCAGGGCATCACCGGCAACTGCGAAATAAGCGTCAGAACAATAGGACTTGGCGACACTGGCCGCCTCTTTGAGCTCTCCCGCCAAAGGTCCCCCTTCGAGTGCCTCCTGGGCAACACAGGCTGCATAATAAATCGCAGAGCGCGCCACCTCAGTTTGCAGCATCATATCGGCGGCCTTGTGCTTGACCGCTTGGTAACTGGCAATAGTGCGATTGAATTGCACCCGCTCACTGGTGTAGGCCACGGTCATATCCAATAGTTGCTGGCAGCCGCCTACCTGCTCTGCCGCCAGTGCGATGGTCGCAAGGTCAATAACCTTAGACAGAGACGTCCAACCTTGGCCCGGCTCGCCCATCAAGGCATCTGCCGTGAGACTCACACTTTTTAGTTGCACGGCCGCCTGCTTGCGCGCCTGATCCATGGTCGGCAACCACCGCCGACTGACGCCGCTGGTGGCTGCCGGCAGCAAAAACAGACTGACGCCCTCTTCACCAGTGGTAGCCTCGGCCCGAGCCGCTACAATCAAAAGATCAGCAGTGTGTCCATCAATGACGTACCGGTAGTCCCCGTTGAGTACATAGCCATCACCCTCGCGTCGCCAAGTAGCCGTAATGGATTCTGAGTCCCAACGACTTGAGCCGCCATTAAACGCCAGTGTGGCGGTCAACGTGCCTTCGCACAATTGCGCTAGCCAATGCGCCTGTTGCGCCTCACTGCCCGCTACTCGCAACGTATTCCCTGCCAGACAAACGGTGGAAAAAAATGGCGAGCAGAGTAGGGAGCGGCCCATCTGTTCCATCATGGCGACCAGCTCAACATACCCTAGGCCCATCCCACCATACGCCTCAGGAATATGAATTGCCTGCCAGTACATTTCACTGCAGATACGACCCCATAGTTGCGGCTCGTAACCCTGCTCCGTGCCCATTGCGCGACGCACGGCCGCACTGTCGGACACCTCAGCGAGAAATGCCGCTGCTGTGTCGCGGATCATTTCCTGTTCTTCTGTAAATGCAAATTCCATAACGTCTCCGATCAACTCCTGACCTTAGGTGCCCCAGACTTGCTGAGCCGGCACTTCCTCTGCCAATAATGCCTTCATCGCTGCACCAATTTCGGCGGGTGCCCAGGCCGCACCGCTATCAACACCGGCTGTCGTACGCCAGCCGTCGCAGATGCAAATACGACCGCCCTCGGCCTCAAATACCCGCCCGGTAACAGACTCCGCCTCGGCACTGGCCAGCCACGCCAACAGGTTAGAGACGTTTTCAGGCGCGAAATGGTCAAAGCTGCCATCCTCTGGCTTGGCCATACGCTCGGCCATCTCCGGCACAGCGCTGGTCATGCCCGTGCGAGCAGAGGGTGCCACTGCATTGGCAGTGATGTTGTAACGGCCAAGTTCTGCAGCTTGATTGAGTGTCAATGCAGCGATCCCCGCCTTAGCAGCGGCATAGTTTGATTGCCCGATGGAGCCCTGCAAGCCTGCACCAGACGTGGTGTTAATAATACGCGCATCGACCGGCTTGCCTTCCTTTGACCGGCCACGCCAATAGTGCACGGCATGGGAGCTGATGCAAAAATGGCCTTTGAGGTGCACTGCCATAATGGTGTCCCACTCTTGCTCCGTCATCGAAGCGAACATGCGGTCACGATTGACGCCGGCGTTATTCAACACGATGTGAAGATCACCATAACTCTCGATGGCCTGCTTAATGGCGTTGAGGCTATCGTCATAATTTGTGATGTCGCTACTGTTAGCAACGGCTTTGCCGCCAGCGGCGATGATGTCGTCCACCACTGACTGGGCAGCCTCCGTATTGATATCGTTCACCACAACGGCGCAGCCTTCGGATGAAAATACCTTTGCGTGCGCCGCACCCAGACCGCCACCAGCGCCCGTAATAATCGCTACCCTGCCTTTTAAAATTTCACTCATCGTGTATTGCCCTTAATCGATTCCCTGTGGATCGTTACAGTGTTTTCGCGTCGGCTGCATGTTGTGCACCAGAGTCCGGATATTGAATATCACATGACATCACGCTTACACTCCCAAACACTTGTCTACAATCGCTCCAGAATAGTGACGTTAGCCTGACCGCCGCCCTCACACATAGTCTGCAAGCCGTACCTGCCGCCCGTGCGCTCCAATTCATGCAGCAATGTCGTCATCAATTTAGTCCCAGAGGCTCCTAGCGGATGTCCCAGTGCTATCGCACCACCGTTCACGTTTGTCTTCTCAATCGGATAACCCATCTCAATCAGCCACGCCATCGGTACCGATGCAAACGCTTCGTTAATTTCTACCAGATCAATGTCCGACAGTTTTATACCGGATTTTTTTATCGCATGCTCAGTGGCAGGAATGGGAGCGGTGAGCATCCAGATGGGATCCGCTGCACGCACGCTCATGTGCACGATGCGCGCGCGGGGTGTGAGGTTATAACGCTTCAATGCCGCTTCTGATACCACCAGCACCGCCGAAGATCCATCACAGGTCTGACTGGACACCGCTGCCGTGATCGTACCGCCTTCCATCAAGGGTTCCAGTTCCGCCATTTTCTCCATGGAGGTATTGCGCGGAGTCTCATCCATATCAACACCATTGAGCGGTGCAATTTCACGATCGAAACGGCCTTCCGCAATCGCAGCAAGCGCCAACGTGTGCGAGCGAAGTGCAAACTCTTCCATTTGCTCGCGTGATATCTTCCATTTGTCTGCAATCATTTGTGCTGAGACAAACTGTGAGGGAGGAATGCTCCCGTAGCGCGCAACCCAACCCTGACTCCCTGAAAAGGGATCGCTGAATCCCATAGGCTGCGCCGCGATCATGGCGGACGATATTGGAATCTGTGTCATGGTCTGAACCCCACCGGCAACGACCACATCATTAACGCCGGCCATAATAGCCTGCGCGGCAAAATGCACCGCCTGTTGTGAAGAACCACACTGGCGATCAATCGTTGTGCCCGGCACCACATCGGAAAGACCCGCGGCCAGCCACGCGGTGCGAGCAATATCGCCCGCCAAGGGCCCGATAGTATCGACGCAGCCGAACATGACGTCGTCGTACTCATCGTCAGGAATACCATTACGATCGACCAGCGTTTTCAGTACGTGAGCGCCGAGATCAGCACCATGCACATCACTCAGACCTCCTTTACGGCGGCCTGTTGGTGATCTTACTGCGTCTACTATGTATGCATCTGCCATGTTCATACCCTTTATTTTCAAACGAAAGTGGCGCCAGCACCCAGCACCGCGTCTGTGGCGAAAATACGTTCACCAATCCGTCTTTTGTGAAAGCCCGCGTCACCCCAGGTATTGGCGAGTGCCCATGCTTTCTTCATAAAAATATGCAGATCCACTTCCCAGGTGTAACCCATGGCACCGTGGACCTGCACACTATTTTTGGCTGCCAGATTAGCGGCCTCACACGCGACCAGTTTGGCGTGAGACACGGCGTGGGCGGCCACATCCTGACCCATTGCTACCGCATAAGCTGCGCGATGCGTCGGTGCTTTGGCGTATTCAAGCCGCACGGCAACATTGGCCATATGGTGCTTTACGGCCTGGAAACTTCCGATAGGTTTGCCAAACTGCTGTCGCTCACTGGTGTATTGCACCGAAAGGTCGATCATTCGCTGAGCCAGCCCCAATACCTGAGCAGCACAGCCCAGCGCACCGCGATTGAACGTGCTGGCAATGAGTGTTGCAGCCTGCTCACCGCTAGCAACCACGGTGGCACCGGTGAGCAGTTCCACGGTGAACAGCTTTCGCGAAGGATCAACGGATTCGTTGTGACGCAGGTTGACCTGATCCGGCGTCGCGGCATAAAGTTTCGCGCCCTGCTGAATCAACAGCAGGTCTGCCACATGTGCGTCCTCCGCTAACAGATTTTGCTCCAGACCGACAATCACCTTCGCCTCGCCGCTGGCCACCTTGGGCAACCACTGCGCGGCCAATTCACCGCCAATGTCATTCAGTAACGGCACAGCAACCATCACGGTATGCACCAATGGTTCAGGCAGTGCCACGTAGCCGCACTCCTGTGCTAGCAGTACAAAGTCTAGCGCCGTCATACCGAGGCCGCCGTGCACTTCCGGCACGGTCATTCCGGTCAAACCCAATTCCGCGAGTTGATTCCACAATGCGTCTTCGCGACCACTGTCAGTCTCCCAACTGGCACGGATACGTTCGGTTGTCACTTCGTTGACCAGAAAATCCCGCACGGACTCCTGAAACAGCAATTGGTCTTCAGAAAATGTAAAATCCATAAATTACCTCGGCATTCCCAGCATTCTTTCGGCGATGATATTGCGCTGCACTTCGTTGGTTCCAGCGTAAATTGGCCCAGACTGTGAGAACAACCAGCCGTCCAGCCATGTGCCTACGCCGTGCGCATCTGGCGCATGAGGAAGCAGTTCCGCTCGTGCACCCAGAATACTCATCGCGGTGGCGTGCATATTCTGATCCAACTCAGACCAGAAAATTTTGTTCGTGGAAGACTCCGCTCCGATCTTGCCGCCCTTATTCAAACGGCAAGCGGTCTGGTAGGTCGCAAGGCAGTAGCTCTCTGCATCAACGTACGCGCCAAGCACCGCATCTTTTACCGCAGGATCACAATCTGCTGACGCGCGATTAGCGCTATATAGCTCGACCAGACGACGCGCGGTTTCCTGAAAGCGCGCTGGCGAACGCAACATCAGGCCGCGTTCGAAGCCTGCTGTTGCCATAGCAACACTCCAGCCCGCACCTTCATCACCAAGGCGATTCTCAATGCCAACTTCAACATTGTCGAAAAATATTTCCGCAAAACCAGGCAGCCCGTCAAGCTGTGGAATCGGGCGCACTGTAATCCCAGGGCTGTTCAGCGGCACCAAAATAAAGGTAAGACCGCGATGACGCTCGGACTCTGGGTCGGTGCGAAACATACCGAAACACCAGTCTGCCCAAACGGCACGAGTAGACCAGGTCTTCTGGCCGTTGATAATGTACTTGTCTCCCTCTAGCGTCGCGGTAGTGCGTATTGCCGCCATGTCGGAACCGGCATTAGGCTCCGACCAGGCTTGCGCCCAGACCTCCTCGCCGTTGGCCATTTTTGGCAGGATGCGTGCTTTCTGCTCTTCGGTGCCGTACTCCATCAGCGTGGGGCCAAGCAAGAAGATGCCGTTTTGGTTGACACGCAGCGGCGCCCGAATTTTGTAATATTCTTCTTCGAAGATAAGCCACTCAATCAAATCGCAGCCTCGGCCGCCCAGTACCTGCGGCCATGTCACCATACCCCAACGGCCTTTATTGAGCGTTGCTTCCCACGCTCTGTGCTGAATAAAACCCTCCTCAGTATCAAAACTCTGCAGCGACTCTAGCGGGACGTTGGCCGCGAGCCAGCTGCGCACCTCCTCACGGAAGGCCTGCTGTTGTTCTGTAAATGCAAGATCCATTGTCTAATCCTTCGTCTAGTCCTTAAACGTCACGTCACGTTTTTGCACAAAAGCATCGCGCGACTCCTGAGAGTCATCCATGGTGTAGGCTTCCAAAGTAAAGCCTTGTTCCCAGCGATATTTATCCTCGAGATTACCGTCCTCAATACCATTGAGTGCCTCCTTAGCCAACTTCACCATTGCGGGAGATTTCGCTGCAATCTTAGCGGCAATATCGCGCGCACTAGGCAACAGCTCAGCCAACGGCACGACTTTCTCTACAGCGCCCAGTCGGTAGGCCTCCTGCGCGTCAATAAACTCCCCGGTAAAGTACATGTAACGCACTTTTTGCACTGGAAACATGCGTTGCAGATGTGCGCCTCCGCCCATGGCTCCGCGATCAATCTCCGGAACACCAAAGCGCGCGCAGTCAGAGCAGATAATAATGTCGGCAGCTCCGGCCATACCAATACCACCGCCGAGCACAAAACTGTGCAGCGCGATAATCACCGGCTTGGGGTTGCGATGGATAGCACGAAAGGTTTCGTAGTTGCCCTTGTTCACATCCACTATTCTCGACGGATGTGCAGCCAGCTCCTTGATATCCACACCGGCACAAAAGCCTTTACCCGCAGCACCAATGATAATCACGCGGACATCATCATTGACAGCTAGCGCATCCATCTGAGCCGCTATAGAGAACCAGCCTGCACTGTCAAAAGCATTAACGGGCGGATGATCGAGGATCATCTCCGCGATACCGTTTTCAATGTTCACCTTAAAGGGCTTGGACATAACACTACTCCTGAGAATTTTCAGTCACGCGAAGCGACAAAAGGGTAAGGCGTTGCTCGGCCTCAGTAATAATCGAATTCACCAGTTGTTCGCAGCTCAACAGCTCGTCGATCACACCCGCCACTTGACCAGAGGGCAGCACACCCAATGCCGGCTCGCCGTCTACCATTGCCTTCTGGATAATCATCGGCGCGTTGGCAGACATAATCGCCTGAGCGGCCGTCATATCATCATCCTTGCCCATTGCAATAGCAGACTGCAACAGACTAAAAAAAGTAGCGCCGGTGTGTTTGCGAAACGCAAGCCCGTTACGCATCGCAATAATCAGCTTGCGCAGGGTGCTGGCCTTCTCCAACTCGGTAAGCAACTCGTTCATAATCATACGCTGGGGTATGCCGTCCATCGCCTTGGAGACGATAATGTGGCCCGGATCTTTACAGTCGATATAACGCTGTAGCGTCTCGCGCGGCACAGGGCTTTCATCTGTCATTAAAAAGCGTGTGCCCATCGCAATACCATCCGCGCCCCACGACAGTGCAGCCAACAGGCCGCGACCGTCCTTGAAGCCGCCCGCCCCTACCACAGGCACTTTCCCTCCAACGGCATCAACGACCTGTGAAAGCAGCAGCGTGGTTGGGATCGGGCCAGTATGGCCGCCCCCTTCTCCACCTTGCACAGTCACCGCGTCAGCGCCAAGTTCTACCGCCTTAATAGCATGCTTTGGCAGGCCCACAGTAGGCATACAAACCACGCCTGCATCCTTCAGTTTATGAATTAGTTCGGGGCCAGGGGAACGAGAATAACTGACCGCTCGCACACCGTGGCGAATCACCATATCAACAATATCTAACGCATTAGGCTGATACATATGAAAATTGACACCGAAAGGCTTGTCCGTGAGTGCCTTCACTCGCAGAATATCCCGCTCCATTTCGTCGGCAGGGATAGTTGCCCCAGCCAAGAAACCGAAAGCGCCGGCGTTGCAGCTTCCTGCCACCAGTTTCGGATCGGCCACCCAGCCCATCGCGGTTTGAACAATGGGATAACGACAGCCCAAAAGTGTGGTTAAGCGCGTCTCAAACATGCCTGTTGCCTCGTGTCAGGAACGGTTTCCCGGGGGATTGTCTAGTATCTGATGTGCCCGCTGGTTATGCGGGTCCAGAGCCATAATGATATCCAGCTGCTCCTGCGTCGGCGCCTCAGTCGTTGGCACTTCTGCGGGAATGTGTACTGGATAACCGGTATTTTGTTGCACCTCTTCTGCGGTGACACCCGGGTGCAATGACACTAATTGGATCTGATGATCCGGGCCACCAAAGTCCATCACACACAGGTTGGTAATCACCAACCGGATATCAATATCGTCCAGGCTGTGCCCCTTGGGAAGGCGCGCTGGGTTATAGCCAACGGACGATACAAAGTCGCACTCTCCTTCTTTGAACACACGGGTATTGTGTCCGGGTATAAAAAAACTGTTCGGGTGAGAAATTGAGTTCCCCGGAAAACCTCGAGCCCCCAGCATCATGGTCTTTGGCTTATCATAACTACCGCCTAGCGCGGAAGTATTGGATTGACCAAACTTGTCAATCTGGGTCGGGCCGAGCATGGCGTGCCGCTTGCGGCTCCACACGTTGTCGAAGATGCGCGAAAAGCCCATCCAGCTCTCGGTGGAAGGCACGAAGTCCGCCGCACGACTGCCGATCGGATTCGGCTCACTCAACATCCACGCTTCCGAGTCAGTCATCATTAAATCGGGGTTGGTGGTCTTCATGGCAAGGCTTGCCGCTAGGCGAGGAACTACACCAATGCCGGTGCCCAAAACTTCACCTTCATCGGCAAAGGACTTGCTGGCGGCGACAATGCAAAGTTCGGCCAGGGTGTATTCAGCTGCTGCTGTCATTGCGTCTCTCTCCTGGTTCAATTAGTACGTAGGTAATTCAATGGCGCAGATGGCGTCGAGACCACCCACATTGCTTTGGTATTCCTGTTCAGAAGCGCCGAGGTATTGTTGAATATAGTCGTTAAATCCCCCCTCGCCCTTGGCAGAAGCTGCGTAAGCTTTAAAATGCGCGACATCGAATCCGTACAGCGGGCTGCAGGATGTGGGGTGAGCGCCACCGGCTATCGGTACCACACCGGTGGTCATGGACCGCTCCCAATGCACCATCCGCGCTTGCGCAGGATCATGAAAGTACTCGGACTCAACCAGTTCGTCGCAGGACACAAAGGTCTTTGCCGCCGCGCGGGCAAACCAGTCGTCCATGTAATGGTCGGGGCCGGCAATCTGACACACACCACGCACATCCGCCTTGTCTGCATGAATTAGGGAAGCATCCAGTTTCAATGCTGGCATAGCGACCCATTCCTTATCATCATAAGGACTGTCGATCACTTTGATGTCAGGGTTTTGGGTAATAACGTCTGTACCTAGACCAACTTCGGTAGGGATAAAAGGGATACCCCAACTCGCTGCGCGCAGACCCAACAGCATCATGCCCTCGTCAATCTCCATCACCTCGATAGAGCCGGACTGGCGGGCCTGACGAAAGTATGGCTCCAGAGGGATAAAATCCAGCGAGACAAATGCGAACACAACCTTTTTCACCTTACCCGCAGCGCACAACATGCCCACATCGGCGCCGCCGTAGGAAACGATTGTCAGATCCTTGAGACCGGAGCGCAGAATTTCGCGCACCAGCGCCATTGGCTTGCGCCGCGGACCCCAACCACCGATACCGACGGTCATGCCATCTTCGAGTTGCGCAACGACTTCTGACGCCGTCATTTGCTTGTTCATCACGTTCTTCCTTCTCTAGCTAACGATCCGCGCCATGCGGTAGTCGTGTTTGATGAAATTAACACCGAGGGTACTGTGCGCACCGCGCACGCCTTCGACAACACTAATACGTTGATGCACAAACTCCGCCAGGTGTTCTGCGTTGCGCACCATGGTGATGGCAAGGATATCGGAGCGCCCCAGCATCACGCCGACAAACCCCAGCTCCGTGATACCCGCCAACTGCTCGGCAACAGCCTTGGTCTGTCCGCTGCGCTCGACCTCAATCCAAATGTAGGCCAGCGCGGCGTCCTTAAAACGATCAATATTTGTGACCGCTGTGATACGAATCAGCTTCTCTTCTTCCATGCGCTTCACTCTGGCGCGCACAGTACCCTCAGTCACACCGAGTTGCTCGGCGATTTCGCGATTACTCACCCTCGCATCGCGCGACAATCGCTCGACGATAGCGAGGTCTGCTTCGTCAAGTTTAGGCCGCATGGAAAGGCACCCAGTCGGGTTGATTCTTCAGCACATCCAGCGCCAGCGCAGGCGTAAGGCGTCGCACGCCTGGAATAGCGCCCAGCTTGTCGGTGATCAATTCGTTCAAGGCAGCCTGATCCCTGGACACCACAAGAATTTCAATATCCTGCGCACCCACAACCACGTTGACAGAAAACACTTCTGGGATAGCGGCCATCTCTCGCGCCACGACTTCTGGCGAGCGCCCTTCAACCTGCACACCGATGGCCAGCAACATGCCATAGCCCGCCGCTTCAATGTCGGTCACCGCCACCACTCGCATGGTGTTGGACTCTTCCATGCGACGTACTCGCGCCCGCACCGTATTTTCCGCTATATCCAGTTCGCGCGCGATAGCACGATAGGCCATGCGCCCATCTTGGCGCAGCAGTTGAATAATCGCCTGATCCGTGTCGTCCAGGTCGATATGGCGAGAGGGTGTGTTGTCGGATAAATCGTTCACCGTTCTACCTCGACGCTCTTTGCCAATGTCGCTTTATCCACTTTGCCGCCCGCGTTCATCGGGAGTTCGGACAGGAAGACGACTGAACGAGGCATCTTATAGTTAGCCATATGCGCACGCGACCACTCGATAACCGCGGCCTCATCCAACGGGTCGCCTGCGTCCTTCACTAGAAAAGCTTTGGCGACCTCGCCCATGCGCTCATCGGACACACCGATGACCGCCGCCCTAGCGATGCCAGGCATATCACACAGAATATTCTCGATTTCAGCGGGATAGCAGTTAAAACCCCCGACAATAAACATTTCCTTAATACGCCCGGTAATGCGGACGTAACCGTCCTCATCCATAACGCCGACATCACCCGTTTTCAGCCAGCCATCACGAGTGAGCGCTTCTGCCGTTGCATCGCCATTATTAAAATAATGGCGCATCACGTTGAAACCACGGACCCAGATTTCTCCATCAATACCGGCAACAACAGACTGCCCCTCTTTGTCAACGCATTGGATTTCCGTTCCATCCATCGCGCGCCCGGAGCTATGAGAAATACGCTCGGCACTATCATCGGCCCGGCAAATGGACACCACACCGCAGGTCTCAGTCAGTCCGTAGGCTGTCACCACAACTTCAAAACCCAGTTCCTCGCGCATCTGTCGCACCAATTCGACCGGCACTGGCGCCGCACCCGTCACGGCGAGACGTAAACTGGACAGGTCATACTCTTTACGCCGCGGATGCGCGAGCAGCGACTGGTAAATAGTCGGCGGGCCAGGAATCATGGAAATTTTCTCGCGTTCGATCTGTGCCAGCACTGCATCAAGATCAAAACTGAGCACCGGTATCATACGGGCACCGCGGATAATGGCCGACAACCAGCCAGCCTTGTAGCCAAAGGAGTGAAAGAACGGATTGATAATCAGGTAATTGTCATCGCTGCATAGACCAACAGTCGCACTCCAATTCTCGAAGGTACGAATATTCTGGCCGTGCCCCGTCACCACACCCTTAGGGTTACCGGTGGTACCAGAGGTGAACAGAATGTCTAGGGTATCATCGGGGGTCAGGACGGACGCTCTGAGTGCGACCTCTTTCGCCGGCACAGACTCCCCTGCAGCGAGAAAATCTTCCCACGACTGACACGCCTCCGCCTCACCACTGAACAGCACCGTGCGTTCGAGTCCAGGGAGTGGCTGGTCAGCCAGCATGTCGGGGTAGCGCATTCCAAGAAAATCACCCACGGTAAACAGCATCTTCGCCCCACTGGAACGAATGATGTAGGCTCCCTCAGAGCCCTTATAGCGTGTATTCAAGGGGACCAACACACCACCGATGCTCTGCGCGCCGATGGCCGCGATAATCCACTGATAGATATTAGGGGCCCAGATAGCAATGCGCTCTCCTTTCTCAAGCCCTGCGGCGATGAAGGCCCGCGCCGCACTGATCCGAGCTGCATCCAGTTGCTCGTAGGTCAGCTGCACCTCGCCATCGATGATGGCAATGCGTGACCCATACGCAGCCGCGGCGTCTACGACGACCTGCGGCAGGGTACGCGCTGTGTACTGCTGATCCGGATTAGGCAAAGGATTACTCGCAATTCAATCTGACGGCAAAATATATATTAATCAGTATTTAGGGAGTTTTAAAGCATTATTCGTAGAATTTTTACAATTATATTACGAATATATAGCAGCAGTAGCCTGTAATCTGTTCGCTGTCTTCAAGCTCCAGTGCCCGGAAAGACGTAATCTTTGAACATCTGCCGCAACTTGACCTTCTGTACTTTACCGGTAGCCGTATGTGGCAGTTCGTCAATAAACTCTACTGCATCCGGCGTCCACCACTTGGCGACCTTACCGTCAAACCACGCCAGCATTTCCTCAGCGGTGAGGTCCTGTGAATCGGACCCCCGTACCACAATCAGCAAGGGTCGCTCGCTCCACTTGGGATGAAAATGTCCGATGACTGCGGCTTCTGCCACTTTGGGATGATCCGTTGCCGCGTTCTCCACTTCGATGGAAGAAATCCACTCGCCGCCCGACTTGATGACGTCCTTGATGCGATCAGTGATGGCCATGTAACCCTGGGAATCGATGGTGGCCACATCGCCGGTCTCGAACCAGCCTTCGTGCGCATGAGCATCAGATCCTTCCAATTTAAAATAACTGGAACACACCCAGGGACCCCTGACCAGAAGCGAGCCGAAAGCCACACCGTCCCAAGGCAAGTCGTGGCCTTCATCGTCCACAATTTTCATCTCTACGCCGAAAATTTGCCGGCCCGCCTTGAGGCGCACCTTGGCGAACTCCTGCTCACCAAAACCTTCTCTGGAACCCATGCTAGCGTTAACCGTACCCAACGGGCTCATCTCTGTCATACCCCAACCGACCCGCACCTCTACACCGTAGTGATCAAAATCCTCCATGATGGATAACGGGCAGGCCGCGCCGCCCACAATAATTTGTCGCAGCGAAGCAACGTCGTCACCGGAGGCCTTGAGATGCGCGAGCATGCCTAACCACACGGTAGGGACACCCGCCGACAGCGTGACACCCTCTTCGTTAATCAGGGTGGCCATAAATTGACCATCACCCATCCTGTTGCCGGGCAACACCAGCTTGGCGCCGGCCATGGGACACGAATAGGGATTACCCCACGCGTTGACGTGAAACATGGGCACGATTGGCATCACGACATCACGCTGAGAAATACCCAATGCGTCCGGCATCATGGAGGCGTAAGCGTGCAATATCGTTGAACGGTGGGAATACAATACGCCCTTCGGGTTACCGGTGGTGCCCGAGGTGTAGCACAGGGCACAGGCAGCGTTCTCGTCCAACCGTGCCCATTGAAAGGCTTCATTGCCAGCCGCAACCAGTGTTTCATAACAAATAACATTAGGCAGACGGGTTTCGGGCATATTCTCTGCGCTCGTCATTATCACCCACGCCTGCACTGTGGGACATTGATCAACCAGACTTTCCGCCAGCGACACAAAGTCCGGATCGATGCAAACATAGCGATCTTCTGCGTGATTGATGATGTAGGCAAGCTGCTCGGGGAAAAGGCGCGGGTTAATCGTATGGCAGACATAGCCACTGCAAGCAGCGGCATAGTAAATCTCGAAATGCCGGTAATCATTCCAGGCCAGTGTGGCAATCCGGTCGCCCTGTTCCAGCCCCCAAAGGGCCATACCATCTGACAGCTTACGTGTGCGCGCGAAGGCCTCTCGATAGGTATAACGATGTCGTGGCTGGTCGCCCATTACCGAGACGATCTCAACGTCGCCGTTGATACGCTCCGCATGCTCCACAATGGAGGCGATAGACAACTGCATGTTCATCATCAATCCGTTCATCGCTCACTTCCTCTTATTGATTTTCGTCATGGGCCTATTCGATGGCAGGCTGACGATCACACTGGCGACCCACTGGGGATACAGCGCAGCACGATTGTCAAACGTCCAGTATTTCCCATGAATCATCGGGCGCATGTTGCCGCGCTCGATTTTCCTCGCGCAATTTAATCAGGTGCGCACTGAGTGAGAGCTGTGCCATCTTGTGGAGACTGGTGTCGACATCGTCGTAGACGACCTTTACCAGCTCGTCTAGCGGGGCACGCCCGGTCTTGCGCAAACCGTCGATGACTTTTTGTTCGCGCATCAAGCGGTGATTCACCAACCAGTCCACCGTCGCTTTCGGCTCAGGCATCACGTCACCGTGGCCGGGAGCGATAAATTGCAAGGGATAATCCAGCAGCCGCTGCAGAGATTCGATATAAGACTTCATGTTGCCGCTGGGCGGAATAATCACCACCGTCGATCCATTCATCACGTGATCACCCGCAAACATCATTCCCTCTTCCTCCAGGAAGAAACAATAATGGTTGCCCACGTGACCCGGGGTATGCACTGCGCGCAGCGTAAATTCTTTTGTCGACAGCACATAATCGTGCTGTAGCTCCAAGGTTGGCTTGAACGTAGTGTCCTGAAACATATCATCCGGTGGAGACGCGCCAATCACTTGTGCGCCTGTAGCCTCCGCTACTGCCTTCCAGGCAGGAGAATGATCGGGATGGGTGTGGGTACAAACAATCCAGCGAATACGGTCACCGGCGGTGTCCAATATGGCATCGATATGCTCGGGCAGAGCAGGGCCCGGATCCAGCACCGCCACCTCATCATCACCCAACAGATACGTGTTGGTGCCTGGCCCTGTCATCACGCCCGCATTGGGTGCGACGAGTCGCCTAACCCTGCCGTTAAGCCGAAAAGGAACTCCGTGTTCAAACATAGACTCAGACCATATTATTGATAGGGACTTCGGGATTCACATCGGCGGCGTAATCCACACCGTCTACTTCAAAGCCGAACAACTGCAGAAACTCTCGTTTGTAGCCCTCAAAATCCGACAACTGACGCAGGGTTTCAGTGTTGACTCCCTGCCACAGCTTGGCAACCGCATCTTGTATCGCCGGATCCAGCTCTTGGCCGTCGGCGCGCAACCGTCCCTCCTCATCCAGATAGGGCTGGGCGCTATAGAGTGAATCGCGGAACAGGCCGTCAATTTGTTCGATACAACCCTCATGGGTACCCTGCTCTTTCATCACCTTGAACAGCAGCGCCAAGTAAATAGGCATGGCGGGAATCGCTGCACTGGCCTGCGTGACCACCGCTTTAAGGACTGACACACGAGCGTCCCCACCCTTTGCAGCCATACGCTCACGGATCGCAACGACACGTTTGTCCAGGTCTTTCTTGGCTGCACCGATAGTGCCATGCCAGTAGATGTCCCAGGTCAGTTTCTCTCCAATATACGTATAGGCGGTGGTCTTCGCGCCATCGGCCAGTACACCCGCGTCGTCCAGCGCATCAATCCACATCTGCCAGTCTTCGCCGCCCATGACTGCCACCGTATTGTCTATTTCGTCCTGAGTGGCCTGCTCCAAATGAAAATCCTGCACCTCCTCTTTGTCGGTATTGACGCCCTTTTGCACCGCATCACTGCCGATAGGCTTCAGCGTGGAGTTGTGCACCACGCCGGTAACCGGGTGTTGTCGGCGTGGCGATGCCAGACTGTAGACCACCAAATCAATCTGCCCCATATCGGCTTTGATCGTGTCGATAGCCTTTTGTTTGACTGCGTCGCTGAAGGCATCGCCATTGATACTCTTAGCATACAGGCCAGCGGCCTGCGCATGGTGGTGGAAGGCCGCCGAGTTGTACCATCCGGCGGTCCCGGGTTTAGTCTGTGTACCCTCTTTCTCAAAGAAGATTCCGAGTGTATCGGCACCACAACCGAACGCCGCTGTGATACGGGATGAAAGGCCATAACCGGTGGATGCACCAATCACCAGTACGCGTTTTGGACCCTCTGCTATAGGCCCCTGAGACTTCACATAGTCTATCTGCCGCTTGATATTAGCGTCGCACCCCGCGGGGTGACTGGTGACACATAGAAATCCGCGTACGCGTGGTTTGATAATCATTGGCAAATCTATCCTCTTGTGTATATCAATGCCGGAAACAGCCTAAGCCTGCCCGACCCGAAAGCGACGGCAAAGTTTAGCATACCGATCGCGCACTATCGCAAGTCGTGTCGGTATGTCATCTTGTGTTCGCTGCTCACTTACAGTTCAATGACAGCCCTTTACAAACACACTATCATCGACCGTATGCTGGAATCACCCCTTCGCTTCGCCACACTGCCTGCCTGGACCAACGCGGTCATGGGAGACTTCGACCGTTTCCTGCTCGACCATGCGACCGCTGAAAAAAAAGCATCGGGCATGGCAATCTCCATGCTGTCCCACTACCCAGATCGCACCGACCTAGTGACGGCTATGGCGGACCTGGCGATAGAAGAACTGACCCACTACCGCGAAGTCCTCAAATGGATACATCAGCGCGGACTCATCACCACGCCAGACCAGAAGGATCCCTATGTCGGTGCATTTCGCCAATCGCTGCGCCAGGGCAGTGAGGTCTATTTTCTGGACCGCCTGCTGACCGCGAGCATCATAGAAGCCCGAGGAGCCGAACGGTTTGCACTGGTAGCCAACGCGCTTGAGCCCGGCCCGTTAAAGAAATTCTATCAATCCATCGCCCGTTCTGAGGAGCGCCACTTTGAGCTGTTTCTGGAATTGGCACACAAGTATCTTGATCACGACATGATTGAGCAGCGCTGGGATGAACTGCTGGATATCGAAGCCGATATCGTCGCAACGTTACCTATACGGGCAGCGCTGCACTGATGGAGTTCACTCGGTAATGCATGACAGTGTCGCCCTGCAGCGCTATCTGCAAAGGCACACGGAAACGGATCTGCCCCGCCACAGTTTTGCGCATCCCCATTGGCATCATGTGGTGATCATTCCCACCTACAGGGAATCACCGGCCTTGCTGGAGACATTGATACGCATGCCAGAAGGCACCGGTCGCACACTGATCATTCTTGTGCTGAACCGCCCCGACAGTGACAGTGACCCACAGGCCAACGCCGAGCTGCGAAGGGCCCTGCAGGGACAACCCTTGCCACAGGCGCAGCGAGGCTCTATCACCATTCAATGTTTGAACGAGCACACTGATCTCTACCTGCACGATATTGAATTACTGTGCGGGCCGACACCCGCTGCTCTGGGCGTCGGGCTGGCGCGCAAGACAGGCTGCGATCTAGCGCTGCAGTGGATGGTCGCTGGCGGGATTAGCGGGCAATGGCTTTGCTGCACCGACGCGGACGCCAGCGTGCCACAGGATTACTTCAAACAACTCGATAGCGCCGCATCGGATGCAGTAGCCGCTATTTTCCGTTTCCAACACATGCCAGGCGAAGAACAGCACTGTGATACCGCCACTGCGCTGTATGAACTGCGCCTGCATCACTATGTGCTGGGACTGGAATATGCTGGCTCTCCCTATGCACACCACACGCTGGGAAGTTGCATAGCCATCCGGGCCAACGCTTATGTGCAAGTGCGCGGCTTTCCAAAACGCGCTGGCGCCGAGGATTTTTATATTCTGAACAAACTGGCCAAAATCGGACCGATTAGCAGGCTGTCAGGCCAGTGCATCCAACTGCAATCGCGACACTCATCACGGGTTCCTTTTGGAACAGGCCCAGCGGTGGCCGCCATTATTGCGGCCGGGCAGCCAGAGGATGTTCGAATTTTTGATCACCCTCGCTGTTTTGAGGCGCTTCGGGCATTACTTGCAAGCCTGCCTGAACTGAGCCAATCCCCCGATGTGGCGCTGGCCCCATTATTCGTCAGACAAGGGCTTGACGCGACGGTGGCCGAGCAATCAGATGGAGCGCTGCAGGCAATGGGAATACGATCGGGGCTCGCCCACTGCCAACGACAGAGCAAGTCGAGCGCACAATTCCAGCGTCAGTTTCACCAGTGGTTTGATGCCTTTCGCACACTGAAATTTATTCACTCGATGCGCGACGCTGGCTGGAATCAACAATCCCTGACTCAGCTCGACGCATTACAACCAAACCTTTGGACTGCTGTCATGCCTCCGCCGTATAGCCTGGAGCAACTGCGAGGCGGACTCTTACGGCTGAACCACGATTAACGACAGCGGCTCTCCATCGAAATAACGTTGGTAGGCCTGTTGGTAGGCCTCTTCAATATGT
>ERZ888423.1380-NODE-1380-length-21021-cov-5.729705_pt1 | contig 21021 bp, 17 predicted proteins | sample MGYA00520523_ERZ888423 | MGnify/ENA primary metagenome ERZ888423 (study PRJEB32303, sample SAMEA104408611) | aquatic metagenome | biome: Brackish water; feature: Pelagic; material: water | place: Baltic Sea | collected 2014-06-08T10:24:00 | depth 30,27 m ...
GCGTTGGAGCTGTTCGCACGCGGTGCGAAGACAGCTGCCGACGCCGGGTTCGTTCTGGCCGACACCAAGTACGAGTTCGGCCTCGATCCCGATGGGGAGCTGTTGCTGATCGACGAGGTCCACACGCCGGACTCGTCACGCTTCTGGGCCATCGACGGTCTGGCCGAACGCCTGGCCGAGGGATCGGGGCCCGAGGGTTTCGACAAGGAGCCAGTACGGCTCGCCCTCCTTGCCGCCGGCTACACCGGCGACGGACCACCGCCTGCGCTCGATCCGTCGGTCTGGTCACAGACCTCTGACCGATACATCGACCTCTACCAACGCTTGACCGGACACACCTTCGAACCGGGGGACCACCCCATCGAAGATCGACTCCACCGCAATCTCGCTCACCTTCTCGACCATCACTCCTAGGGGACAACGTGCTCGACGCCATACCGGAACGATCAGGCCACGCAGGCGCGTTGGACGGCTCGGAGGAGATCGAACTCGATCGCCCGAAGGAGGAATGCGGTGTGGTCGGCATCTCGACCCGTGGCTCGGAAGCGGCACGACTGGCCTTCTTCGGCCTGTACGCCTTGCAGCACCGCGGCCAGGAAGCGGCCGGAATCGCGGTGTCCGACGGTCGCGCCGTTCGTCTCCACAAGGACGTTGGTCTGGTCAGCCAGGTATTCGACAGCTCTGCCCTCGAACCGCTCATCGGTGGAATGGCCATCGGGCACACCCGCTACTCGACCACCGGGTCGAGCTCGGAGCGCAATGTCCAGCCCTACGTCGTGGAGACCATGCACGGTCCGCTCGGGATCGCCCACAACGGCAACCTCGTCAACGCCGACCAACTCCGGAGCAAGCTGCTCGAGCGTGGTGCCGGTCTCCAATCGTCGTCGGACTCCGAAGTCCTGGCCTTGATGCTGGCTGCGACCGAGGGCGCGACGTGGGAGGACCGCCTGGCCAAGGTGATGCCCGAGTGGCAGGGCGCGTACTCGCTGGTCGTCATCTCCGGCACGAAGGTGATCGCGGCTCGCGACCCGTGGGGCTTCCGGCCCCTTTCCATGGGCCGACTGCCCAGCGGTGGACATGCCGTGGCATCGGAAACCGGGGCGCTGCGCACACTGAGCTGCACCGATATCCGAGAGATCGAACCGGGCGAGATCGTGGTGATGCAGGGCGACCTGGCCCGCGTTCACAGGGCCATGGAGCCCAAGGAACGGCAGGCCCGTTGTACCTTCGAACACATCTACTTCTCGCGGCCCGACGCAGTTTGGGACGGTCTCAGCGTGCATCAGGCTCGGCAGCGTCTCGGTGCCGAACTGGCGGCAGAACATCCGGTGGACGCCGATGTGGTGATGCCGGTACCGGATTCTTCGATGCCGGCCGCCATTGGCTATGCCGCCGCGTCCGGGATCACCTACAACGAGGGATTCGTCAAGAACCGTTACATCGGGCGAACGTTCATCGAGCCCACCGATGAACTCCGGCGCAGCGGGGTGAAGCTCAAGTTCAACACCCTGGAGGAGAACATCTTCGGACAACGGGTGATCATCATCGACGACTCGATCGTGCGGGGCACCACGTCCGGGCCGCTCATTCGGATGGTGCGAGAGGCCGGCGCGACCGAGGTACACGTGCGCATCACCTGCCCCCCCATTGCCCATCCGTGCTTCTTCGGTGTGGACATGGGTACCTACGAGGAACTGATTGCTCACCAGTTGGGGGTACCCGAGATCTGTGAACACATCGGAGCCGACAGTCTTGGCTTCCTCTCGGTCGAGCGGATGATGTCGGCCCTCGGTCGCGCTGACGGCTATTGCAATGCCTGCTTCACCGGGAACTATCCGATACCGGTGCAATTGTCGCTGACGGGAACCAAGCAGCGTTTCGATGGAGCGTTGGGATGAACATCCTGATCATCGGTTCCGGAGGACGAGAACACGCACTGGCCGAGGCGCTTCGAGGCGAGGGCCGGGAACTGTTCGTGTCGCCCGGAAACGCCGGGACCCGACGATTCAACGTCGACATCGACATCGCCGATCACCAGGACGTTCTCGAGTTCTGCGAGAACGAGCGTATCGATCTCGTCGTGATCGGTCCCGAGGCACCGCTGGTCGACGGCCTCACCGATGATCTCCTGGCCGCCGGTGTTGCCTGTTTCGGGCCGACGGCGGCGGCAGCCCGGCTGGAGGGCTCGAAGTCCTACAGTCGCGAGTTCGCCAGTCGGCACGGGATTCCCGGTCCCCGTTCGGCCAAATTCACCGACATCGAACAAGCCATCGCCTGGCTCGACGAGATCGGCAAACCGGTCGTGGTGAAAGCAGATGGACTGGCGTCGGGCAAGGGCGTCGTCGTTCCCGACGATCGGGTCGAGACCGAACGTGCCATCTTCGGGATGCTGTCCGGACAGTCGCTCGGCGACGTGGGCCGGACCATTGTCCTGGAGGAACGCCTGATCGGTGAAGAGCTGTCGCTGATCGGATTCTGCGATGGTTCGACTGTCAAGGCCCTGCCACCGGCCCAGGACCACAAGCGGGTGGGGGAGGGCGACACCGGGCCCAACACCGGCGGAATGGGTGCCTTCGCTCCCGTCCCCGGCGTTACCCCGGCGCAGGTGATCGAGCTCACCAACAGCTTTCTGCAGCGAGCCGTCGACGGGATGAGGGCCGAGGGGGACCTCTACGTCGGCATGCTCTACGCCGGACTGATGCTGACCGCCGATGGTCCACGGCTGATCGAGTACAACTGTCGCTTCGGTGACCCCGAGACCCAGGCGTTGCTGCCGCTACTCGAGACCGACTTGCTCGAGATCATGATGGCCTGTGTCGACGGGCGTCTCGATGAGATCACGATCGATCTTGCCGGCGGAACGGCCGCAGTCGTCGTGGTTGCGGCAGAGGGCTATCCGGGTACACCGACGACGGGTCTCGCCATCCCCGCGGTCGCGTCGGGGCGAGCTCGGATCATCCATGCCGGAACCGACTACGACGCCGACGATCGTGTGATCTCGGTCGGCGGCCGGGTACTGGGCGTCGTGGGTCAGGGGCCCGATCTCGAGAGCGCGTTGGCCGAGGCGTACACGGTCGTCGATCAACTGACGGTCGATGGTTCCGGCCTGTTCGCCCGTAGCGACATCGGCTGGCGTCACCTTCCTCGGGATGCCTACGGCGCGGCGGGCGTCTCGCTCACGGCGGGAGCGGCGACCACGGCCCGCATCGCCTCCGCGGTCAAGAGTACGCATGACGACCGAGTCGTGGCCGGGCTCGGCAGCTTCGGCGGCGTCTTCGACATCGCAGGGTTCGCCGGCATGGATCAACCGCTCCTGGTCGCCACCACCGATGGGGTTGGGACCAAGACCGTGTTGGCCGAAACGCTCGATCGGTGGGAGGGCTGCGGTGCAGACATCGTGAACCATGGCGTGAACGACGTATTGGTTCAGGGGGCGCGGCCCCTCTTCTTCCTCGACACGGTCGCATCGGCCAAGCTCGACCCCGAGATCGTGGGCCGGGTCGTGGACGGTATGGCAGAGGCCTGTCGAAACAGTGGATGTGTGCTACTCGGCGGCGAGACCGCCGAGATGCCCGACGTGTTGACCGCCGGTTCGGTCGACATCTCGGGAACTCTGGTGGGCGTGGTCGAGCGATCGAAATTGCTGCCCCGGGCCGGAATCGCACCCGGGTACAAATTGGTCGGTCTCGCGTCGTCGGGACTGCACACCAACGGCTACAGCCTCGCTCGCAAAGTGGTGGCCGAACTCGATCTTCACGATGCGCTGCCGGGAGGCGATGGCGAGTCGATCGGAGAGGCCCTGTTGGCCGTGCACCGAAGCTATCTGGGACCTCTGTCTCGCGCCCTCGAACTGGATCTGGTCGAGGGGTTGGCCCACATCACCGGTGGTGGCCTGATCGACAACCTGCCCCGCATTCTCCCCGATGACGTTGGTGCCGAGATCGACTCGTCGTCCTGGGACATGCCGCCGCTGTTCTCGTTCCTCATCGCCCGGGCCGGGCTGTCCAGTCTCGAGGCCTTCAACGCCCTGAACTGCGGGATCGGCATGGTTGTCGTCGTCGCTCCCGATCGTGTCGAAGCCCTCCAGGCCGCCATCGGCGAGCAGACCTGGGTGATCGGCGAGTTGGTCGACCGCCCGGGAGTCCACATCTCGTGACGACACGGGTGGCGGTCCTGGTGTCGGGCAACGGCAGTAACCTCCAGGCCGTCATCGACGCGTCGGAGGCAGGGGAGCTCGATATCGACATCGTGGCCGTGGTTGCCAATGTCGACGGTGCCTACGGGTTGGAACGGGCTCGGCGCCATGCCATTCCGACCGAGGTGGTGCTCCGTCACGACGATCCACGGCCGGTCTACGACCAGCGACTGGCGGAGGTCGTGGCCAGCCACCAGCCCGAACTGGTGGTGCTGGCCGGCTGGATGCGGATTCTGACCCAGGTCTTCCTCGATCGCTTCCCGGTTCTGAATCTGCACCCTGCGCTGCCGGGTATGTTTCCGGGCGTGAAGGCCATCGAGCGCGCCTTCCTGGCGTGGCAGGATGGCGACATCTCGGCAACGGGAGTGATGGTGCACTGGGTGCCCGACGAGGGGGTCGATGTCGGTCCGGTCGTGGCTCATACCGACGTGCCCTTCCTGGACGGCGATTCCCTGGAGACGTTCTCGGCTCGAGTTCACGAGGTCGAACATCGCCTTCTGGTCGACGCCATCGATCAGGTGATCTCTGGCTCTGCCCCTGGGTTCTCTGGCTCTGCCCCTGGGTTCTTCGGCTCTGCCCCTGTGAAGAAAGACCAACCGGTACTCAAATGAACGAAGAATTGTTCGACCATTTCGAAGCGCTCACCTTTGACGATGTGCTCGTTGTTCCGGGCTGGTCAGAGGTGCTCCCGGCGGAGGTCCAGACGACCACGGTGTTGGGTGGGATCGAGTTGCGGACACCGCTCATCTCTGCCGCCATGGACACCGTGACCGAGGCCCCGCTGGCGATCTCGTTGGCCCGGGAGGGTGGTGTCGGTGTCCTGCATCGAAACCTGTCCATCGAGGACCAGGCCGATCAGGTCGATCGGGTGAAGCGAGCCCAGTCGGGAATGATCGACCGTCCGATCAGTCTGCACCCGGGGGCCACCCTGGCCGACGCCGAGGAGCTGATGGGCCGCAACAAGATCAGCGGCGTGCCGATCTGTGATCCCGACGGGCGGTTGGTCGGGATCCTGACCAACCGTGATGTTCGTTTCTGTGGCGAGGGCGAGTTCGACCGGAAGGTCTCCGACTTCATGACCTCGGAAGGGCTGGTGACGGCGCCGGTCGGAACCAGTCTGGACGAGGCCAAGCAGCTTCTGCACCGTCATCGGATCGAGAAACTGCCCTTGGTCGACGAGGCAGGTCGACTCCGAGGGCTGATCACGGTCAAGGACATCATGAAGCGAATCCAGAAGCCCGATGCCACCCTCGACCCGAGGGGGCGCCTCCGTGTCGGCGCGGCCATCGGTGTCACCGACGTCGCGCAACGAGCCGAAGCCCTCATCGGTGCCGAGGTCGACTTCCTGGTCATCGACACCGCTCACGGTCACACTCGAGGCGTGATCGACGCGGTCGCCATCATCAAGAAGGGGTGGCCCGAGGTTCCCGTGATCGGTGGCAACGTCGTGACCCGCGAAGGTGTCGATGCCCTGGTCGAGGCGGGTGCCGACATGGTGAAGGTCGGAGTCGGAGCTGGGTCGATTTGCACGACCCGAGTGGTAGCCGGCGCCGGTATGCCGCAGATGTCGGCCATCTTCGAATGCGCTCGGGCCGCGCGTGAGCATCTGGTGGCCGACGGAGAGGGCAACGCCCGACCGGTTCCGATCATTGCCGATGGTGGCGTGGTCAGCTCCGGTGACATCGTGAAGGCGTTCGTGGCCGGAGCCGACGCGGTCATGGTCGGCAACGCTCTGGCCGGGGTGGACGAGGCCCCCGGCGACCTCGAGCTCGTCGACGGCGCGATGTGGAAGACCTACCGGGGAATGGGTTCGGCCGGTGCCATGAGGGGTCGGGCCGCCGATCGCTACGGCACCGCTCAGGAGGCTTCCGGTGGGGCCAAGCATGTTGCCGAGGGAGTAGAGGCTCGGGTGCGATACGCCGGTGCCCTATCCGAACTGGTCTCTCAACTGACGGGAGGGCTCCGGTCCGGGATGGGGTACGCGGGGGCCGCAACCCTCGACGATCTTCACCATCGAACCCGCCTGGTTCGCATCACGGGTGCCGGCCTGCGGGAAAGTCATCCCCACGACGTCGACGTGCTGCGAGACTGAACCGCCGGGCTCGGAACGGTCATCGTTCCCGGTTCGGCGTCTGATCTTCGGCGTCCGCTCTCGCCGATCACCTTCTGGCGTCGCTCGCCGGCGTCAGCGGCCGTCGGGACCGCCAGAAGCTAGCGAAGCGTCCGATCGAAGAGCCCCTGGACCCGTTCCCAGTGCCGCTCCGAGGCGTCTCGGACGTAGACCGGACGCTCAGCGAACGCGAATCCGTGTTCGGTGCCCGGATACCACTCGACCCGGCCTTTCGTCCCGGCCTCGGCCATCGATTTCTCGAAGGCCTCGATCATCTCAGGGGGTGCATAGCTGTCGTGCTCGGCGCATCCGACGTAGATCTCACCGGTGATCTCCGGTAGCCGCAAATGCGGCGAGTCGGCGGCATCGGTGACCAAGGCGACTCCGTGGATCGAGGCTGCCGACTTCACCCGGTCTGGATAGTCGGCAGCAATCGCAATGGTGAACGGCCCACTCATGCAATAGCCAACCGTTCCGACTCGGCTGGCATCGGCTGCCGGATCGGCATCGGCATGGGCGAAGCAGCTGCCGGCGTCGGCTGATGCCCGGGTGTTGCCGACATTTCCCATGAGCTCGAACATCCGGTCCCGGTCGCCGGTCTCGAACAGATTGAACGATCGGACGTCTCGGTAGTAGAACATCGGCGCCATGACGTAATAGCCGGCGGTGGCGAGCCGCCGACACATGTTGTGGAGTTCCTCTCGCATGCCCGGAGCATCCATCTGGAACAGGATCACCGGGTGAGGGCCGCCCTCTTCGGGGTGGACGATGAAGGTTGGCATTTCGCCGTCTGGTGTCGTGATGTCCAGCTGGTGTTCGATCATGTCGAAAAACTAACGGAGGGTGAGACTGCCGTCGATCCAGAGGGCAGAACGCGCCAGTGATGTGGGCCGCACTGGGCACCGAGATGCAAGAGCAGCGGCGGTGCGCCTCGGGGAGTTGGTCGGTACGAGTTCGGCCAGACCAGTCGAACATCGGAGCCGACTGTCCGATTTCCGCTAGTAACGAGGGTTGAGTCAAGCGAGAATGGCGGCTATGAGATCCCAGGACGCCGACCAGGCCGAGGCATGGATGGTTGCGGTGGAGAGTCGGGACGCTCGCTTCGATGGCTGGATCACGGTCGGAGTTGCCTCGACCGGCATCTACTGCCGACCCAGTTGCCCGACACCGGTCCGGCCCAGTCGCCGACACATGCGCTTCTTCCCGACGCCGGCGTCAGCTCAGCAGGCCGGGTTTCGGGCTTGCAAGCGGTGTGCTCCCGATGCGACCCCAGGATCTCCTGAATGGAATCGTCGCGATGATCTGGTGGCGAGGGCAATCCGGGCGATCGACGACGGGATGGTCGATCGATCGGGAGTCCAGGGGTTGGCCGATCATCTCGCCGTCAGTGCCCGGCATCTGCATCGCCTCCTGGTCAGCGAGATCGGTGCGTCACCCGTGGCGTTGGCGCGAGCCCGTCGAGCAAAGGCGGCTCGTATTCTCATCGAGACCACCGAGGTCTCCTTCACCGATGTTGCCTTCGCAGCAGGGTTCGACAGCATCCGCCAGTTCAACGACACGGTACGGTCGGTCTTCGCGGCCTCGCCGACCGAATTGCGAGGCAGGCGGAGTGCCCGGACTCCCCGGGGCCAGGACTGGATCTCCTTGCGGTTGCCCTTTCGGCCGCCGTATGACGCCGATCAGGTCCTGGGTTGGCTCGCTTCGCATGCCATCGCCGGAATCGAGGAGGTCGACGGTCGGACCTATCGACGGAGTCTCCGTCTGTCGGGAGGGCCGGCCGTGGTCGAACTGACCTTTGGTGACGAGCGGATCGACGGCCGATTCCGAGTGTCGCAGCTCACCGATTTGCAGACAGCACTGCACCGCTGTCGGCGACTGCTGGATCTCGATGCCGACCCTCGAGTCATCAACGAGACGCTCGGCGTCGACCCGGTCCTGGGCCCGATCGTTGGATCTCATCCGGGCGTTCGGTCCCTGGGCGCGGTCGATGGGCTCGATGCGTTGATACGCACTGTGGTGCATCAACAGGTGTCGGTGGCCAGCGGCCGAGGGGTGCTGGCTCGCCTCGTCGGTGAGTACGGCGAGCCGCTCGTCGACCCGGTTGGAAGGGTCGGCCGGCTCTTTCCGTCAGCCTCGACGTGGGCATCGCTCGATGCCGACTCGTTGGGTCTCCCCAAGGCCCGAGCCGCAACGTTGCTACGGGTGGCGACGGCGCTGGCCGAGGAACGACTGGATCTCGGACCCTCGGCGGATCGGGGGAAGGCGCGGCGCGAGCTCTTGGCGGTCAAAGGGATCGGTCCGTGGTCGGCCTCGATCGTCACGCTTCGGGCTCTCGGCGACCCCGATGTCCTGGTTGCCGGAGACCTGGCCCTGGTTCGTTCTGCAGCCGCGCTCGGGATCGCCGAGCCACTCGATCAGGCTGCTCAACGGTGGCGGCCCTGGCGGTCGTACGCCATGCATCATCTCTGGAGGCAGTACATGATCCCGACAACGACGGACGAAACGACGGACGAAACGACGGACGAGAGGCCTTGCTGATGTTGGTTGGACAGTTGTACCGACCCCCGATCGAGTCTCCGATCGAACCCATGACCCTGGTGTCGAGCAGCGAGGGACTCCGGGCTGTGCTCTGGTCGAACGATGTCGATCGTTCACGGACGAGGGATCGAGTGCGCCTCGACGGGTGGGTGGAAGGGGCGTCGGAGGTCCTGCACGAGGCCGTACAACAGCTCGACGGCTATTTCGCCGGGACACTGCGAACCTTCGACCTTCCGCTCGACCCAGCGGGTACCGAGTTCCAGGTTGCCGTCTGGCGGGCCTTGGCCGAGGTCCCCTATGGCGAGACGACCAGCTACGGCAAGCAGGCCGCCAACCTGGGACGACCGACGGCTGTGCGAGCAGTGGCGGCGGCCAACGGACGCAATCCGTTGTCGATCGTTCTGCCGTGCCATCGCATTGTCGGGGCGGACGGTTCGCTGACCGGTTTCGCCGCCGGTATTCCCGCCAAGAAGTGGCTTCTCGACCACGAGTCTCGTCACGCCCACGGCCACCAACGTCTCCCCGGTCTCTAGCGGCTCGGGCACGAGTTGGTCACACGGGGCAGCTGACCTCGGGGTCGTGATGGACGATGGCGAGGAGTTTGCGGCCGATCATCCTCTGCTTGGTGACGAGTTGCAGTTCGTTCGCGAATCGAGTGAGCGAGGGTGCGACCAGGATGACGACGTCATCGTCGTGAACCCGTTTGTAACCCTCGGTGTTCTTCCCTTCGAGATAGGTGTCGACCGACACCTCGGCGACACCGCTTCAACCGATCTTGGGAATCCAATCGACAGCGACCGTGCCACCCTTCTTGCGGACGAGATCCTTGGCCGATTCCGAGATGGCGATGTCCATGGCCACCGAAACCGGCGGGCGGCGGAGACCATTCCCTGACCGGTCGAGTCCGGGCCGATCCGTTGGGCGTCACGGCCCGCCGAACCGATGGCTGGCTCGAGGGGGAGTGGGTCGGCTTGTGGTCAGTCGAGTCGAGCGGCCAGGATGCGGGCAGTCTCGATGACGATCTCTCGATCGTGGGTGACCGCGAACGCGAAGCGCCGTTGCATGTCCGGTCCGGTGTCACCGAGATCGCGGGCGATCAACGCCCCGGCGAAGTGGGGTGACAGAACCGCCACCGTCCATTCGTCACACAACGGATCGGTCTGGTCGAGGTTGCCGGCCCGAACACCTCGTGCCGGCTCGTTACCCATGCCGGTTCCGAGTACACCCACGAACGATGCATTGTCACGAATGGCTTCGTAGCGACCTCGGGTACATGGGCCGAAGCGGAACCCGTCCTGGAACACTGCCAGGAGAATCGGTGCGTCGGCCAGAGACTCCGCCTGACGTTCCAGGTCGTGGGTCACGGCCAGCAAGAGATCCTTTCGCCCGATGCTCACGGGAAGTGTGGCCTCGATGAGATCGAAAGGGGTGTCCTCGCTCCGCTCGAAGGTCGAGCGTCGAGTGGCGAATGGATGGACCCCTCGTGGAATGACCGGAGGCAGGGCCTGACCGCGACCGAAACGGAAACCCTGGAGGAGCTGGGCCCGGAGGGCCATGGCTCGTTCGAGTTCGTAGCCGGTCTCGATTCCCTCGGCCAGGAGCAGGGCACCGCTTCGGCGGGTGTGGTCCAGGGCCGCCGACAAGGTACGTCCGGTATCGACGGTTGGGACATCGGCGATGATGCTGCGGTCGAGCTTGACGATGTCGGGGTCGAGGAAGGGCAGCAGAGCGAGCGATTCGGGATTCACGCCCACGTCGTCCAGCGCCAGACCCCAGCCTCGGTCGCGGATGTTGGTCGCCATTCTGATCAACGATGCCGGGTGGTCGAAGATCGACCGCTCGCTGACCTCCACGACGAGTCGGAGGTGCCGGGAGGCGGCGTCGAGAGCTGCTGCCAGGCGGTCGGACACGGTCAGTTGTTCGATCGAGGGCTCGAGATTGACGAACAGGGCAAGTTGGTTTCCGAGCCCGGCAGCCAGCGCCGACTCGATGGCGCGAGCCTGACAGAGCTGATCGAGTTCCTGGGTGCGGTCGAGTTGTGCCGCAACGCTGAACAACTCCATCGGCGCTTCGAACACGGAGTTGTGAGGACCTCGGGCCAGCGCCTCGTAGCCCACGACGGAGTGGTCCGTGGCGTCGACGATCGGTTGGAACACGGGGTTGATCAGCCCCTTGTCGATGATGTGGTCGAAGAGCTCGAAGCGCTCCTTGTCGCAATGATCTCGTGACGACCTGGTGGCAACCGCTTGTGGTCGTTCTGTCGTCGACGTCCCAGGGGAGAGCACGATGGAGTAGCGACTGCCAGGTCGGTTTCAGTAGTTGTCTGTCGGAATGTGCTTCTGGCGTGTCAGGCAGCCGCCAGCGGCAGCGATTGCCGCCGAAAGAGCGTCGGAGGTGTGAAGGATCAGAGGGTTTCGTCGAACCACGTCAGGATCGCGGCCAGGACGTTCTCGGCCGCGGCCCGTGACGAGAACAGATGGCCACCATGTTCGAGGGCGACGAGCCGTTTCGGTTCGCGCCCGGCGTGATGGAGCGCAAGGGCGTGATCGAAGTCGACGATCTCGTCGTCACGGGCGTGAATCACGAGATGAGGTCGATCGAGCGCGGCTACGGCATCGAGGACGTCATGATCATTCAGGTCCTCGATGAAACTCGGTTCGAGATCGAAGGACCGGCCGGCGATGGTGACCGTGCGGCGGCGTGGCCCGGAGCCTGCATCCTCGAGGTCGTCGGATCCGAGTAGATGTCGCACGTGTTGGACATTGCTGGGGGCGGCGAGCGTGACCAGGGAACGCACGGTCTTGAGTCTGCTGGCGGCCAGCACGGCGGCGGCCCCGCCGAGACTGTGGCCGATGAGGCCGCACGGACCGAACCCTTCCTGGATCAACGAGGCCGCAGCTCGAGTGAGATCGGTGACGTTTGCGCTCACCGTGCTGGTGGCGAAATCGCCGCCCGATTCGCCCAGTCCGGTGAAGTCGAACCGAAGCGCGGCGTAGCCGGCGTCCTCCAGCCCACGGGCCAACCGGGTCATGGTGTGGAGATCCTTGGAACAGGTGAAGCAGTGAGCCAGCAGGATGCTGCCCCGGGCCGGGCCGGAGGGCCGATGCAAACGGCCGACCAGGGTTGTGCCCTGCGAGCCTATGAAGTCGAAATGTTCGGGCGTGGGCACGCAGTTCCCCCTTCGGTCGCCGTCAGCGTCCGGCGATGACACGTCGACGCTGTGACCATCCGATCCTATTGCCGTCGAGGTGGGCGTCGCCCGGTAGCGTCGAGGCATGCCTCACCAGACGCAGATCAGCGTCCGTTTCGCCGAACTGGATCCCTATGCCCACGTCAACCATGCGGTGTACCTGACGTATATGGAGGTGGCTCGGACCGAGGCCCTGACCGCGGTCGGACTGCCGCTCCAGGACCTTGCCGCCGAGGGCTATCAGTTCGTGGTCACGGAGCTTGCGGTCCGGTACCGCCGGGCGGCCACGGCCGGCGAGACCTTGACGGTGGAGACGGCCGTGACCGAACTCGGCCGGGCGTCGACTCGTTGGAGCCAGCGAATTCTCCGATCGGCGGACGGCGAGGCGATGGTCACCGGTGAGCTCAAGGTCGGGGTGACCGATCGGTCGGGCCGACCGACGAAGCCACCGAGTTGGGTTTTCGAACGGCTCCGGCCTCTGGTGGACGTCGTTGCTTCGGGCGCCGACTCCTGAGGGCGACCTGGTCCCGAGGGGCGGCGGCTGGTTGAATGGGGCCATGAGCTTCATCGGGACCGGCGATCAGGACTGGGTCGAACTGGATCTCGATTTGTTCGATCGGCAGCGACTCGGTCGGCTCAAGACGTTGCTGGAAGAGGAACGAGCCCAGGTCGTGCGTTCGGTCGGCATGGAGTACGAGGTGGAAATCGACGCGGTCGGTACCGCGTTTCTCCTCGTCGATGGCCAGCGTCGATACATGGCGGAGGTCAACCACGACGACCGGCTCCTGCTGACGGGAATTCTCGATCCGGATGGTCCCCTGTAAGACTGGGGGGTCATGGCCATCTCCTTCTATACCGACTTCGAACCCACCTACGGTGAAGTGGTCGAGCTCGCACCTCGTATCCGACGAGTTGTCGCCAAGAATCCGAACCCGTTCACCTGGAAGGGCACCGGTGTCTACATCGTGGGTCGGGGCGACGTCGCGGTCATCGATCCCGGTCCGACGCTGGACGAGCATCTGGATGCGGTCCTGGACGCGCTCGGGCCCGAGGAACGCATCACCAAGATCCTGATCACGCACACCCATACCGATCACACCGCAGGCGTTCCGAAGCTCCAGGCTCGCACCGGGGCCGACACCTACGGCTTCGGCCCCCATGGACCGGTTCCCGATCACGATCCCCTCGAACAGGTGACCTTCGACGAGTACTTCAGCGCCGAGGAGAAGCAGAAGATCGAGAAGGAATGGGCCGATGTCCCCGATGAACTCAAGCGGGAGGGTCCCGACACGGAGTTCCGGCCCGACGTGGTCGTCGCCCACGGTGACTTCATCGAGGGTGTCGATGCCGCAACCGGTGAACCGTGGATCATCGAGGTGGTGCACACACCTGGCCATACTTCGAACCACATCTGTTTCGGGCTCGGTGACGACGGCACGGGTACGAGTGTGCTCTTCACCGGTGATCATGTGATGGGCTGGTCGACCTCGGTCATCTCACCCCCGGACGGAGATCTGTTCGATTACATGAATTCGCTCCAGGTGCTGCTCGACCGGGACGACCAGGTCTACTGGCCGACCCATGGCACCTGCATCACCGATCCGAAAGTATTCGTGAACCAGTTCATTGCGCATCGACGGGGTCGGGAAGCCCAGATCGTGGCCGCTCTGCGCGAGCGGGAGTCCACCATCAAGGATCTCGTTCCGGCGATGTATGCCGAGGTGGACAAGCGATTGTGGCGAGCGGCCGCCAATTCGGTGTACTCCCACACGTTGGCCCTGTACCGGGAAGGCCGGCTGATGGTGGCCGAGGGCGAACCGTCGCTGACGGCGACGTGGCGGGTGACTCCCGAGGCGTCGCCGGCCAGTTAGGGATTGGGAGGAGACCCTCCGAGGGCGGCGTCGGCTGCCTCGATGTCGCCGCGGCGGACACCGAGCACGAAGAGGATGGCGTCGAGGTAGGGAACGTTGACCGCCATGTCTGCGGCGTCCCGGACGATCTGCTTGGCGTTGAAGGCGATACCGAGTCCGGCTGCACTCAACATGTCGAGGTCGTTGGCACCATCGCCGACGGCGACGACCTGATCGAGCGAGACACCCTCCCGCTGGGCCAGATCACGGAGGATGGTGGCCTTGGCCGCCCGGTCGACGATCTGGCCCTCGACCCGACCGGTGAGATGCCCGTCGACGACCTCCAACTTGTTGGCGTACGAGTGGTCGATGCCCAGTTCGAGCGCCAGGTCGTCGGTGAGCAGCGTGAACCCGCCGGAAACGATGGCGGTTCGGAAGCCGAGACGTTGGAGGGTCCGGATGAAGGTGCGCGCTCCCGGGGTGAACACGACTCGCTCCCGGGCCCGTCTGGCCGCGGCGACGTCCAAGCCGGCCAGCAGTTCGACCCGGGCTTCGAGCGACTTGCCGAAGTCGAGTTCGCCGGCCATGGCTCGTTCGGTGATCTCGCCTACTTCGACCAGGCAGCCGGCCTCTTCTGCCAGGAGATCGATGATCTCGTTCTGGATGAGGGTGGAGTCGACATCGAGGACGATCAGGCGAGCTGCCCGGCGTCCGAGACCTTCGCGTTGGACGGCGATGTCGCAAACGAGGGCGTTGGCGACGCCGAGAAGGGCTTCGCGGATCAGTTCGAGGTCCGAACCGGTGACCAGGAGTTCGTATGCCATGACGGGATATTTGGCCAGGCGAACGATGCGTTCGATGTTTCCGCCGTGACTGGCCACCGCCGATGCCACCGCTCCGAACTCGGCCGGATCGACGTCGTCACCGAGGACGGTCACGATGAGACCGAGTGGTCGGTCCGGCGATCCCCCTTCGACGACCTCGAAGTCGACGTCGATCTTCTGCTCCCATCCGTACAGCAGTAGTTCCTTGATCAGGTCCTGACCTTTGGGAACAGCGATCACCATGCTCAGATTCAGCCGACCTCGGATGATGACCTGTTCGACGTCCTGAAGCCCAGCCCCGGACACCGCGAGTCGATCCATGAACCCTGCGGTGATGCCGGGACGATCGGGTCCGGAGATCCTGACGAGAATCGTCTCGGCGTTGGCCACCATGGGGCTCACCGTATCGAGGTCGCGGCGGGTTGGTTCAAGCAACCTCAGAGGTAGTTGTTGATGCCGGTCGATGCGATACGGCTGTCACCGGCACGATTGTCGACGATCGTCGGTAGAGCCCCTGGGCAGCGGCCGAAGGTTCCCGCATCACCGCTCGAGGTTGCCTCCCAACAGCCACTGGAGGACGTCGGGTTCGTGGGGTGGGCCAACGAGATGGACTGCCCCTCGGGCATCTCGGCCAAGGACGCTTCGAAGGCGTCGTCCCAGATCTCGAGGATGGCGGGAGGACGACTACCGACGTGCGACGCGGCAGTGGCGGGATCGTCCCAGGCGACGTAGTCGATGAGGTCGCCGTTGGTGTCGAGCAGCCAGACACTGTCGCCGTCGACGTTCAACATGCCTCGGGGCAGATCCATGGTGAACCCGAGCACACCGGGTGGCGTCCCGGGGAAGGCGCCGCCGCCCGCTGATCCGTCCGGATTGGTGATCCAGGCGATCGCCGTCTGGCCAGGGGCAAGTGTGGCGGCCGGGAAGGCCCGGAAGAACGAGGTGTCCAGGAACGACGTCGTGTCCCGGTCGCCGGCGACGGGATCGAAGTCGGTGAGCGCGAGATCGGTGAGATCGACGGGTGTGGTGCCCACGTTCCTGATCTCGATGAACTCGTCGACGATGCTCGAGTAGCCGGTCTGGCTGTACAGGATCTCGCTGATGACGAGCTGCCCTGCGAGCGGCGAGAGGCCGTAGTTGCTCACGGTCATGGTGAAGGCCTGGGATTCGGTCCGATTGGGCGTCCCACCGTCGGCAACCGTCACCGTCACCGAGTAGGTGCTGCCCCTGGCTCCGGTGGCCACGATTCCAGAGATCTCACCGGTGGTACTCGAGATGTCCAACCCGGGCGGGAGGTTGGAGGCGGTGAACGTCAGGACGGTGCTGTCGATGTCGCTGGCGGTGGGAGTGATGGCGACGTCGAGCCCGACCGCAGTATCGAGGTTGGAGATCGGGTCGAGCGTGGGGCCGTCGTTGACCGGCGACAGCGAAACGGTGAGGGTGGCCGGAGCACAGCGAGCGGTGGGGTCACAGACCTGGTAAGGCAGGTCGATGAGGCCGGTCGCGTTGGTTGGTGGGTCGAAGGTTGCCGTGGTTCCGAGATCGGTCAATGTGCCAGCGGGGGCGGTGCCCCAGACGACGGTGAGGGGATCGTCGTCGGCATCGGAGTCGTTGGCCAACAGCGTCGCGTCGGCCAGGACGATCTGCGTGTCCTCGGTGCCGAGAACTGTTTCGTCGCTGGCGACCGGCGTGTCTGGTTGGGCGGTGACCTGGACGGTGCCGGACGCGGTCGAGCAGTCGCCGCCGGCATCGCACACCCCGAATCTGAAGGTCTCGCTGCCGTTCCAATCGGGATCGGGCACGTAGTCCGCGACAACGGAAACGGTCGACGCGGTGAACGGGCTCGCCGGAGCAACGGTGCGTCGAAGCGTCAGCGAGCCGGCGGTGGGTGCCTCGGTCACCGAGAAGGTGAGCGAACCGGTGGAGGTGGCGGCCCGAAGGGTGAGCGTTGTGGCCATGTCTTCCTCCGTCTCGCCGGAGACGACCAGTGCCCCGGGGGGAGGTGGAGCCGTCGTGGTGGTGGTCGGGGCGACGGTCGTCGAGGGAGTCGTGGTGCTCGTAGTTGGGCGAACGGTGGTCGGAGCTGCCACTGTCGGGGCTGCTGAGGCCAGCTCGATGGCCGTGGTCGCCGTGGTTGTGGGGCTGGGGGTCGTGGTTGTCGGGGTCGTGGTCGTGGTCGGCGGCAGGGTCACGATCGGGGGTTGTAGGTCCTCCACCGGTACCGTTGTCTCGACGACGAACGCCAATTCGGCCGGAGCGGGGTCTGGCAGGAGTGCTCCGCCGAACCCTCCGGTCACGGCCGCTATCGTCACGCTCAATGCCGCATTGACACCGGTGGCGACGGGTGTGGCGATCGGGGCCACCGGGAGTTGCGCGGCGGCCGGGATGTTGGCAGCCCAGCTCAGTGGACCGATGGCCAGGCGGAGGCGACCGAGGCCGATGTTGAGGAAGGCTCGAACGACTCGGGGGTCGAACTGGGTTCCCGCACAGCGGGCGATCTCGGCTCGTGCTTCCTCGGCTGGGATCGGCTTCTTGTACGAGCGAGTCGACGTCATCACGTCGAAGGCGTCGGCGACGGCCACGATGCGAGCGCCGAGGTGGATGTCGTTGCCTCCGAGCCCCTTGGGGTATCCGCCGCCATCCCAACGTTCGTGGTGTTCGCCGACGGTGCGATGCCAGTCGCCCAACCACGGTTTGAGCGGTTCGATCAGTTGGTCGCCCTTCCAGGTGTGCGACTTGAGCATCTCCCACTCTTGGTCGTTGGGTCGACCGTTCTTGGCCAGGACTTCGGTGGGTACGAACAGTTTGCCGACATCGTGGAGCAGGGCCGCCCATCGAAGTCGACTGGCCGACCTTTCGTCGAGACCGATCTCGTCGATGATGAGGTCGGTGTAGGCCCGTACCCGTTCGCAGTGGCCCCTCGTCAGGCGATCATGCACGCTCAATGCCGCGACGAGATCGATCATGGTCTCGGCGTGGGTCGTTTCGTCATCGACGATGCCCGACGCGCGCACGTGCTCGATCTTGCGTTGCAGCTGACGTGTGGTCCCCGAGCGCATGGCCGTGCCGAAGCGCGACGGCGCCTGGTCGGGGAACACGAGCGACAGTTTGAACAGTGCGACCAGTGGCAGCAGGCGACGGGCGAACTTGTCCGAGGCGAGCAAGATGATGACGCCGACCGAGAAGAGCCCGGCCCACCACAACACGACGTTGACCTCGACCTCGTGCGGCGGGTAGTTGCGGGCCAGGTAGAAGGTGGCCAGGAACGACAGTGCCGTCGGCGAGAGAAGCGCGAGAAGGCGAACGAGACCGGCCAGTATCGGTCGGCGTGACCAACTCTTGGCATCTTCTGTGGTGTTTGCCCGGGTGGGGCCATCGGTCGACACGGAGAAGTCTTCGTCACGCCATCCGAGTTGCTTGAGCTCATCGAGCTGGGTCAATCGGCTCAGACGGGGCGAGATCCCGACCCGACTCGGCGAGGAGAAATGCGGTCCTTTGCCGAGTTCTGGCCAGTACCTTCGAGTACATGATCAGCCTCTACGACACGGCACGTCAGCAGGTGGTCCCTCTGGAGCAGCGGGACCCGGGACGGGTCTCGATCTACGTGTGCGGACCAACGGTCTATGCCCCTCCTCACATCGGACATGGGCGTATGGCGCTGGTGTACGACATCCTGCGGCGCTATCTGATCTGGACCGGGCTCGAGGTCACGTTCGTGTCCAACATCACCGACATCGACGACAACATCTTGAAGCGAGCCGATGACGAAGGCCGTGATTGGCGCGAGATCACCACCAAGTGTGAATCGATCTGGTGGACGGCGATGGAACGTATCAATGTGATGAAGCCCGACCACGTTCCTCACGCCACCGAGTACGTCGAGGGCATGGTTCGGCTCATCGCCGACCTCATCGAGCGTGACGCCGCCTATGTGACCACTGACGGTGTCTATCTGTCGGTCGAGGCCGTACCCGACTACGGGCTGCTCCCGCATCAGTCGTTGGACGATCTGGTGGAAGGGGCAGGTGAGCGCACGCTGGTGGGCACCGAGAAGCGTCATCCGGCAGATTTCGTGCTGTGGAAGCTGGCCAAGGCCGGCGAGCCGTCGTGGCCGTCGCCATGGGGTGGCGGACGACCGGGGTGGCATACCGAGTGTGTGGTGATGAGTCTCGACTTGTTGGGCGAAGGCTTCGATCTGCACACCGGCGGACTCGACCTTGCGTTTCCTCATCACGAGAACGAGCGGGCGCAGGCCGTCGCCCTGGGTCGCGATTTTGCCCGGCACTGGATGCACAACGGGTTCGTCGAGCTCGAGGGCGAGAAGATGTCCAAGTCGCTCGGCAACGTGAAGAACCTTCTGGATCTCACCGATCAGTACGATCAGCGGGCCTACCGTTTGCTGGTGTTGCAGGCTCACTACCGCTCACCCATCGAGATCACCGATTCGTCGATGACGCAGGCCGGGGCTGCGCTGGAGCGGCTCGACGCGTTCGCCCGCCGTACCGATGGGCTCCAGGCCGAACCACCCGCCGAGGTGCTCGATCAGTTCCGGGCCGCCATGGACGATGATCTCGACACCTCGGCGGCCGTCGATCTGATGTTTCGGCAGGTGCGGGAGGCCAACGTGGCTCTCGACGCAGGCGACGAGGTGACCGCGGCAGCGGTAGCTGCCGCTGCATCCGAGATCGCTTCGGTGTTGGGGCTGCAACTCCGGCACGAGAGCGATGAGGTTCCGGCCGATATTCAGCAGATGGCGAACGAACGGCACGAGGCGCGTGCGGCCAAGGACTTCGCGACCGCCGACCGGCTGCGCGATCAGCTGGCCTCTGCGGGGTGGAGTGTCGAGGACGGCCCTGACGGACCGGTCCTTCGCAAGATCTGAACGGATTGGGCACGCACCGCTGTGTCGCCACGGCTATGTCGCCAATGGTGCCACTGTTGCCGAGAGCACTCGTACCAGATCCTGCGGATCGAGCTCGATCTCGAGGCCTCGCCGTCCCCCGCTCACCCGCATGACATCGAGGATCTCCGCAGTCTCGTCGACGAAGGTGGGCAACGGTTTGCGTTGCCCGAAGGGTGAGATGCCCCCGACCACGTAGCCGGTGGTGCGCGCGGCGGTCTTGGGGTCGGCCATGACGGCCCTCTTGGCGCCCGCAGCGCGTGCCAGCTCCTTCAGATCCAGCATGCCGGTCACGGGGACGAGCCCAACGACCAGGCTGGTCATCGAACCGCGGGATTCTGTGGCCCGCAGATCGGACACCACGGCCAGCAGTGTCTTGAACACGCTGTCGGGGTCGAGGCCGAGGGCTTCGGCTGCCTCCGTGCCGTAGCTGGACGTCGTCGGGTCGTGCTCGTAGACGAGGAGACGGTGGGCAATCCCGAACCTGTTCAGCTGGTCGACGGCCGGTGTCATTGCGCTATGATGCCCCACGACAACCATTAGCCGGGGAGCTCGAGTCAGTCGGGCTGAGAGGTCAGCCAGGGAAGGCCCTTCGGGTCACGCCAGCGCTGTCGACCCGAGAACCTGCTCTGGATAATTCCAGCGAAGGAAGGCCCGATGATTCACCGTGCGAAATCTCTGTTGATCGTGTTGCTGTCTGGCTGCTTGCTGGCCTCGGCTTGTGGCGGAAGTGATGCTTCTGTGGGGTCCGACGGCGCCGAGGCTGCCGTGCTGGACCCCGATGTTGTGGCAGCAACGGATACGACAGATGTCGCCGTGACGCTCGTGACCCATGACTCGTTCTTGGTCTCGGACGGCATCTTCGATTCGTTCACCGAAGCGACGGGTATCACCGTGAACGTGCTGTCTTCGGGGGATACCGGGGAGTTGGTCAGCCGAGCCGTGCTCAGCGCCGGAGCGCCCGAGGGCGACGTGTTGTTCGGGATCGACAACACGTTCCTGCAACGAGGCCTCGATGCGGATCTGTTCGTCGCCTACCCGTCACCGCTGCTGGCCGATGTGCCGTCGGAACTCCAGTTGGACGGCGAGAATCGAGTGACGCCGATGGACTTCGGCGACGTCTGCGTCAACTACTGGATCGATGCCCTGCCCGGCGAGGTGCCGATGACCTTGGACGATCTGGCTCTCCCGGCCAACGCCGCCTCGTTCGTCACCGAGAATCCCGAAACGTCATCGCCGGGCTTCGCCTTTCTCCTGGCGACGATCGCCCGCTATGGAGACGACTGGGAGGCCTTCTGGCAACGACTGGCCGATGGTGGAGTGGCGATCGAATCCGGCTGGTCCGAGGCCTACTACGAACGGTTCATCGCCGGCGGCGGGGACAGGAGTCTTGTCACCAGCTATGCCACCAGCC
>ERZ888423.1382-NODE-1382-length-20985-cov-74.746106_pt1 | contig 20985 bp, 22 predicted proteins | sample MGYA00520523_ERZ888423 | MGnify/ENA primary metagenome ERZ888423 (study PRJEB32303, sample SAMEA104408611) | aquatic metagenome | biome: Brackish water; feature: Pelagic; material: water | place: Baltic Sea | collected 2014-06-08T10:24:00 | depth 30,27 m ...
ACTTAACCCAACATCTCACGACACGAGCTGACGACAACCATGCACCACCTGTATACAGACCTTGCGGGGAGCGTATTTCTACGCTTTTCCTGTATATGTCAAGCCTTGGTAAGGTTCTTCGCGTTGCGTCGAATTAATCCGCATGCTCCGCCGCTTGTGCGGGCCCCCGTCAATTCCTTTGAGTTTTAGCCTTGCGGCCGTACTCCCCAGGCGGGGTGCTTAATGTGTTAACTTCGTCACGGACCACGTGGAATGTGGCCCACAGCTAGCACCCACCGTTTACGGCGTGGACTACCAGGGTATCTAATCCTGTTCGCTCCCCACGCTTTCGCTCCTCAGCGTCAGTTACGGCCCAGAGATCTGCCTTCGCCATTGGTGTTCCTCCTGATATCTGCGCATTCCACCGCTACACCAGGAATTCCAATCTCCCCTACCGCACTCTAGTCTGCCCGTACCCACTGCAGGTCCGAGGTTGAGCCTCGGATTTTCACAGCAGACGCGACAAACCGCCTACGAGCTCTTTACGCCCAATAATTCCGGACAACGCTTGCACCCTACGTATTACCGCGGCTGCTGGCACGTAGTTAGCCGGTGCTTTTTCTGCAGGTACCGTCACTTTCGCTTCTTCCCTGCTAAAAGAGGTTTACAACCCGAAGGCCTTCGTCCCTCACGCGGCGTCGCTGCATCAGGCTTGCGCCCATTGTGCAATATTCCCCACTGCTGCCTCCCGTAGGAGTCTGGGCCGTGTCTCAGTCCCAGTGTGGCCGGTCACCCTCTCAGGCCGGCTACCCGTCGTCGCCTTGGTGAGCCTTTACCTCACCAACTAGCTGATAGGTCGCGAGCTCATCCTTGACCGAAATTCTTTCTTCCTCAGTGGATGCCCACCGAGGAAAGTATCCGGTATTAGCTACAGTTTCCCGCAGTTATCCCAGAGTCAAGGGCAGATTGCTCACGTGTTACTCACCCGTTCGCCACTAATCCGCCGGAGCAAGCTCCAGCTTCATCGTTCGACTTGCATGTGTTAAGCACGCCGCCAGCGTTCGTCCTGAGCCAGGATCAAACTCTCCGTAAAAATCAATTCTGCCGATAAATCGGCAAAGCTTTTACGAACGCCTCGGAAATGAGGCGATCAATTTGATTTGGCTTTCGAACTGTCTACTGACAATTCTGTTTCATATCTTTATCCAAAAAGGATCTTGCCAGGAACAAGTTCCTGCCAAGGTTTTTGGCATTACATAGTGCACGCTGTTGAGTTCTCAAAGATCGGATGCTTCTGTGATTTCCCTTCCGGGTCCTACGCAGAGCAACTTTTCAAGTCTACCCATTTTGGGGCCGCTGTCAACTCCTGGTTGCCCAGTAATTTCTTGCGATTTCCCTAGTTGGAAGACCTAAATCCTAGACACTAAAACACTTGGCCACAAGGGCCAGTATTTAGTACTTGGAAGTGTTGTACTTGAGCCGGCGATCACAATCGGATCTTGCCAAACTTTGGTCAACTTGGGAAAGCTTAGTCACGTTTTTATAACCTTGTCAAATCCAAGATAAACCGGCGTGTTTTAGCCGAAAAATAAGCCTGCGAGTGACTTTTTTCCACGCGATAAAACCGCCACTTTCCCAGGTAAATACTGGTCTATAACGGCAAGCTCGTCGGTAACCTTGATTTTATTGACGGCAACCGAACCTTGAGCGATTGCACGGCGTGCCTGACCATTAGATTCGACTAGGCCTGACTCGACCAAAGCAGTCACGACCGAAATACCAGTTTCGCAACTGATATTTGGCAGTTCTTTTAGGGCAGCTCGCAATGTTTCCGGCTCAAGCTCGGCCAGTTCACCTTGCCCAAATAGCGCCTGAGAGGCCTTCTCCGCGGCAAGCGCCTCCTTTTCAGAGTGCACGAGCTCAGTAACCTCGAGTGCCAGCCTGCGCTGTGCTGCTCGCTTATGAGGCTCGGCTAAGACCTGTTGCTCGTAATCCTCAATCTCTTTGCGAGTTAGGAAAGTAAATACCTTCAAACGATCCACAACATCAGCGTCATCGGTATTGAGCCAGAACTGATACATCGCGTACGCACTAGTGAGGTCCTTATCGAGCCAAACTGCGTTGCCCTCGGACTTACCGAACTTTTTGCCATCTGCGTTTGTGATCAATGGTGTCGCAATCAAGTGAACGCTCTTGCCCTCAACTCGATGAACCAGATCCGCCCCAGAGGTCAGGTTTCCCCACTGATCGCTGCCGCCGGTTTCAAGAACACAATCGAAACGCCTATAAAGCTCCAAGAAATCTAGCCCCTGAAGAATCTGGTAGCTGAACTCGGTGTAGCTAATACCGCTGTCGGAGTTCAGCCTCGCGCTAACAGCATCTTTAGCAAGCATCTTGCCGACTCGATAGTGCTTGCCGATATCTCTTAAGAAGTCAATCGCACTGTATTGGCTGGTCCAATCAAGGTTGTTCACCATCTGCGCCTTGTTTTTACCCTCGAAGGATAAAAACTTTCGATTCTGATCGCTTAGCTTGATAACCCAACTGGCAACTGTCTCTCGATCGTTCAGCGTTCGCTCCGCAGTCGGCTTCGGGTCACCGATAAGTCCAGTGGCTCCCCCGACCAACGCGAGCGGGTGATGCCCGGCTAATTGCAACCGTCGCATGGTCAGAAGCTGCACCAGGTTTCCAAGGTGAAGGCTCGGCGCCGTTGGGTCAAAACCGCAATAAAAAGTGATCGGCTTATTCAGCGCTTCCTTGAGCGCGGAAGCATCGGTTGACAGGGCCACCAGACCTCGCCAATTGAGCTCATCTAACACGTGAGTGAATGAAGAGTCGTTCTTTTGAGCTGAAAGTGTTGATGACTCAGCCATTAGGCCCTCCGATGCGGCGCAAGCTTGCGAAGAGCAACTAGCTGATCTATTACCTGAGAGGAAGAAGTCCCTCCGGCGCCATTCCTTGCTTCAATCGAACCGGAAATCTTCAGAACTTTTCTAACTTCAGGCTTTAGGTGCTTAGAAACCTTTGCCAGTTGCTCATCACTTACCTGATCAAGCTCAAGCTCGTTCGCCTCGCAGAACTGGACCAACTGACCCGTAATTTCGTGGGCATCCCTGAAAACAACGCCCTGCTTGACCAGCCACTCCGCAACGTCAGTCGCTAGCGAGAAGCCCTTGGGCGCCAAGAATTCCAGTCGTTCCTTATCAAAGGTCAAAGTAGAGATCATTCCGATAAATGCCGGGAAAATGAGCATCAGGGAGTCAAAAGAGTCAAACATTGGCTCCTTGTCCTCTTGCAAGTCACGGTTATAACTGAGCGGCAAGCCCTTGAGAGTAGCTAGAAGTCCAGTTAGGTTTCCAATGAGCCTTCCGGATTTGCCTCTGGTCAATTCGGCAATGTCTGGGTTTTTTTTCTGAGGCATTATCGAGGATCCAGTTGAAAACTCGTCTGCAAGAGTTGCGTAGCCAAACTCGTAAGAAACCCAGGCAATCACCTCTTCGCTAATTCTTGACAGGTCGATCCCGATCAAACTCAAAATGAACACGAACTCCGCAACTAAGTCTCGACTGCTGGTGGAATCCATGCTGTTTTCGCTAACGCCCTTGAGCCCAAGTTCCTCGGCAACAAGCTTTGGATCCAGACCCAGAGTGCTTCCGGCCAAAGCGCCGGCACCGTAGGCCGAACGATTCGCTCTTTTCCGCCAATCCTCTAGGCGCTGCAGGTTTCGAACCTGTGGCCAAGCATGTGCCAGCAAATGGTGTGAGAGCAAGACCGGCTGCGCGAGCTGGAAGTGTGTCCTGCCAGGCATTGCAACACCGATGTGATTCTCAGCCTGGCTACAAAGAGCGTCTAGATAATCCAGAACCTGCGCCTCAATTGCGTCGGCTGCATCCAACATAAAAATTCTGATCAGAGTGGCAATCTGGTCATTGCGTGATCGACCGGCCCTGATCTTTCCGGCAAGCTGGGCCCCGGCTATCTGTATAAGTCCGCGTTCAAGAGCAGCGTGTACATCCTCTTCGGTCGCCTTTGGCACGAAGGAACCGTCTTCAACTCGCTTGGTTAGATCAGCAACCGCCTTGTTCAGGACCGCAAGCTCATCTTTAGTGAGATACCCTGCGGCATGAAGCGCCACCAGGTGAGCAGAGGTTCCCCTTAGGTCATAGGTCGCAAGTCGCCAGTCGAAATGGGTCGACTTGGAAAGAGCCGCGAGTGCTTCGCTCGGGCCGCCGGCAAACCGGCCTCCCCAGAGAGAGTCTTTACTTTGCGCCATTTCTACCCAATTTCCTATTGTCTAAAGTTTAGTTTTGTTCGGCAAGCCAGGCCATCAAGGCCTTCTGAGCATGGAGTCTGTTTTCGGCTTCCTGCCAAACTCTTGACTGACTGCCATCGATAACATCCGCGCTGACTTCAAAGCCACGGTAAGCAGGCAGGCAGTGAAGGAATATTGCGTCTTTTTCTGCCCCAGACATCAAAGCCGAGTCCACCGTGAAGGCTTGGAACACCAGGGCACGCTCTTGAGCTTGGTCCTCCATGCCCATTGATACCCAGGTGTCGGTTACCACGACGTGAGCACCAGCTACGGCCTCGACTGGATCATTAGACGAGGAAATCTTGGCCCCTTGAATAGCAGCAATTTCTCGGGCTCGATCCAGCACAGCCGAGTCTGGCCCATAGCCTTCTGGAGCAGCGATCGAGACATCCATACCCGCCATGGCGCAGGCAACAAGGTAACTATTTGCCATGTTGTTATTGGCATCACCGACGTAGGCAAGCTTTAGGCCCTCGGTTTTCCCGAAGCACTCTTTGATTGTCATCAGATCAGCCAACAACTGACATGGGTGCCAGCTGTCGCTCAGTGCGTTTATAACTGGAACCGAAGAATTGGCGGCCATTTCATCAAGCCCGGCCTGCGAGTATGTCCGCCAGATAATCTGAGCCACTTGGCGCTCTAGAACTCTGGCCGTGTCAGCCACCGACTCTTTCTTGCCCAACTGCGAGACACCGCTATCGATGATTAGAGGGATTCCCCCTAGTTCTGCAATACCGACAGCGAATGAAACCCTTGTCCTTGTGGAGGTCTTATCAAAAATAACCGCCACGGTTTGAGGTCCAGCAAACGGCCTCTTGCTAAATCGGTCCGCCTTTAGCTTGATGGCGCTATCGATAATCTGGGCCTGCTCGGACGGAGTAATGTCATCGTCCTTTAAAAAGTGCTTGGTCAATTTGTCCCTAACTCGTTACCTGGGTACCGACACCGGCTTTTGTGAAGATTTCCAGCAGGATGCTGTGCGGCTGTCTGCCGTCAATGATGTGAGCCTTTGGAACCCCACCCTGAACCGCGCGCAAGCAGGCTTGCATTTTTGGAATCATCCCAGATTCAAGCTTAGGCATCAGCTCGGTTAGCTCCTCCACACTTATCTCGGACAAAAGTGAGTCTATTTCTGGCCAGTTCGCATAGAGACCTGGAACATCAGTTAGCACCATCAACTTATCGGCACCGAGCGCAATCGCGAGCGCCGATGCAGCTAGGTCAGCATTGACATTTAACAGTTGCCCGGAGTTAGACGGCGCAACTGAAGAAATAACGGGCACCTTGCCCTGGTCAAGTGCTTGAAGCACTGCTCTTGGATTGACAGTCTTCACTTCACCGACAAGACCCAAATCAACCTCGCCTTCCGAAGTCTGGCCCTTTACCTTCACGGCCCTAAACAGGGAGTCATCTTCGCCGGAGAGAACCACGGTCTGCGCTCCAGATTCCTCAATGAGATTCGCTAAGTTTTTAGAGATCGTATTTCTGAGTACGTCTCTAACAACCGTCATGGTCTTTTCATCGGTGTAGCGCATTCCAGCCCTGAACTCGCTTTCAATTCCAATTTCAGCGAGCCTGGCAGTTATTTGTGGCCCTCCGCCGTGCACCACAACCGGCTTAATGCCCACGAACCGAAGATATGCCATGTCCTGAGCAAATGCCAGCTGAAGCTGTTCGTCAACCATCGCATTGCCACCGAATTTCACCACAACTATTCGCCCGTGAAACTCTCTAAGCCAATCCAGCGACTCGATGAGAGTTTCGGCCTTGAGCCTTGCAAGTGCTTGGTCCGTATTTGCTGGAATCATTAGCTTGAGTATGCGCTGTTCTCTTCGACGTAGCTGTGGGTTAGGTCATTTGTAACAACCGTAGCGCTGAGGCTACCGGCATGAAGGTCTATAACCACTTGAACCTCTTTACCGCTCAAGTCAACCTTTGAACGATCTTCGGCCGGCTCCCCCTTGGAAGAAATCAATATGGAGTTGATAGACACGTCTATCCCGTAGGGATCAAATTCTGCTGAAGTTGTTCCGACCGCTGCCAAGATTCTGCCCCAGTTCGGGTCTTTGCCAAAGATTGCAGCCTTGAACAGGTTGTTACGAGCTACTGCCCTAGAAACCTCAAGGGCATCATCCTCAGTCTTGGCGCCTTGCGTGGTGATGTGAATGTTATGACTAGACCCCTCGGCGTCATCTAACAGCTTCAGCGCCAGCTCTTTGCAAAGCTCAGTAAGCAATGCCGTGAACTCTGCTAAGTCCGGGGTTTTCTGGCTTGCTCCAGAAGACATCAAAGTGACTTGGTCGTTAGTGGACATGCAGCCATCCGAATCGAGTCGATCGAAACTCACTCGGGTGGCAGCCCTTAGGGCAGCGTCCAGCTGTTCGCTATTCAAAACGGCATCGGTGGTAATAACCACGAGCATTGTTGCAAGTCCCGGGGCCAGCATTCCAGCTCCCTTAGCCATCCCGCCCAGAGCCCAACCGTCAGCACTTGATCTTGATCCAAGCTTTGCGACGGTGTCAGTGGTCATGATTGCGTGAGCCGCTTCTTGTCCCCCAGTTTCCGAAAGCGCTTCGAAGGCCGAGGTTACCCCGCTCAATAATTTAGATCTGTCCAACTGCTCGCCTATTAAGCCGGTCGAGCAAACAACAATTTCAGCTGCGGGGAATCCGCTAAGTTCCGCAAGTTTTTCTGCGGTCGCATGCGTCGTTTGAAAACCCTGCGCGCCGGTGTAGCAGTTGGCTCCGCCGGAGTTCAAAACGATAGCCCGTGCCTGTCCACCAGCAACAACCTGCTTGGACCAGAGAATTGGATTTGCAAGACAGCGATTTGTCGTGAACACCGCGGCCACGGCACTATTGGGCCCCTGGTTTACTACAAGCGCAACATCAAGACCGCCACTGGCTTTCAGCCCAGCCGCGACTCCGGAGGCTACAAAGCCCTTAGGCCCGACAACACTCATGGGGCGACCCCAATCGAGCTCAAGCCAACCTGCTCCGTCAAGCCAAGAGCAATGTTCATGCACTGAATGGCGGCGCCAGCGGTTCCTTTCACCAAATTATCAATCGCACTCACCACAATAACTTTCTGCGCGTGCTCATCAAAAGCAAGAGAAATCTGGGCGTTATTCGTGCCCAATACGCTAGCGGTTCTTGGCAGCTGACCCTCCGGAAGTAGCTGGACAAAACTTTCGTCCCCGTAGGAGCTCTGATACACATCTCGGAGATGCTCCAGTGAAAAACGACTAGAGGGCTTTGCAGTATTAACGGCCAAAATTCCCCTGGACATCGGTACTAGAACCGGAGTCATCGACACTGTCACCGGTTTGCCAGCTGCCAACGACAGGTTCTGCTCAATCTCCGGCGTGTGTCGATGAGTTCCACCAACCCCGTAGGCTCTCGCAGATCCAAGAACCTCGGCTGCCAACAGGTCAATGCTGCTTGCTTTTCCAGCTCCAGAGGTACCAACCGACAGCACTGAGACGATGTCATCTGGTTCGATAAGCCCCGCTGTCAAAGCTGGTGCCAATGCAAGCGAAACCGCTGTCACGTTGCAGCCCGGGATCGCTAAACGCCTAACTTCACGAAGTTCAGTCCTGAGTTTGCCTCCGGCTGCCAGAGTTAGCTCCGGGAGGCCGTAGGGCCATGAGCCGGCGTGAGTAGTTTGGTAATAAGTTTCCCAAGCGGCTGCGTCTTGCAATCTAAAATCAGCTCCGCAGTCAATCACCATGACGTGGGTAGGAAGCTGCTCTGCCAGTTCCGCACTTTTGGTGTGCGGTAATGCAAGAAAGACAACTTCGTGTCCCGCCAGATTCTCAACCGAAGTTTCTACTAAGACTCGATCGGCAAATTCCGGGATGTGAGGCTGGAGCTGGCCAAGACTTTGACCTACATTGCTGTGTCCAGTGACGGCTCCAAGGTCGAGCATCGGATGCGCTGCTATTAGGCGCAAAAGCTCGCCGCCAACGTACCCACTTGCTCCAGCAACTGCCACCTGAATAGTCATTTAGCCCCTTAGAGTTGCGCCGAATTGCTGGTTTGCAAGCTCGACGGCCTGGTCCCTGGCTGCAGTAGCCTCCGCCTGGGTAAGAGTGCGATCGTTAGCCCGATACAGAAGCGAGAAAGTCAGGGATTTTTGGCCAGCGTCTAAGCCTTTACCTCGGTAGTCATCGACCAAGCGGATTTCTTCGAGAAGTTCTCCAGCACCGGTAACGATGCTCTTGATCAAATCGGCGGCACTGACCTGAAAATCGACCACGAGAGAAATATCCTGTGTCAGGAAAGTCATAACGCCAAGCTCCTGGGCCTGAACCAAATCCGGAGCCAAAGCAAAAATTTCATCCAGATTCAACTCAAAAACTCCAACGGACCTGGGTAGGTGGTTTTGTGAGGCTAGCTCCGGGTGAACTTCGCCGACGAATCCAACCACTTTTCCAGCCACCAACACATTCGCGGCTCGCCCCGGGTGAAGGCCAACAATCTCAAGTTGCTCTAGCTCAAAAGAAACAGCAGCCTGCTGCATAACTATCTCTAATGCGCCCAAGGCCTGAGGGTAGCCCGCCAGTATGGAGTGCTGCCCTGGGCTTTGAGGTAACCAGTTGCCCGCGAGCAGACCAGAAACCAACCTCGGCTGCACTGGTATTGCAGCCTTAAGCGCTGCAAGAATTTTTTCCGAGGGTCGCTCATTACCCGCGGGCAAAGCGGTCACGGCACTGCCGCCATTTGGCAGAAATACCGAACCCTCTTCTAGTAAAGCTATGTCGGTGGATCCGCGAGAAATGTTTCTGGCGGCAGCGGCAATCAACCCCGGAACCAATGACGTTCTCAAGAAACTCGCCTCAGACTGCATAGGGTTTTCAAGCTCTACAGCGCCAACCGAACCCATCCAGCCGTTTTGTTCAGCAGAGACAAATGGGTAGTTCAGAACCTCGACGAATCCAGCGCCAGTGAGTCCTGATAGCACCCGGCGGCGAAGTTTCTGCCTTGATGTGAGGCCACGCCCCGGAGGTGCAACCGGCAGTCTGGACGGAATTTTGTCGTATCCGATAAGCCTTGCGACCTCTTCAACCAGGTCAGTCTTATGAGTAATGTCGGGACGCCAGCTCGGCACAATGACCTGAACAAGATCATCAATTTTGGTAACCGTGCAACCGATCTCCTCGAGGCTTGCAACCACCTGGTCAGCCGAGTACTCAACACCCACCAATTGGCCAGGATAATCAAGTTTCATCTCTATAGCTGCGGGTTCAAACGCGCTTGCGTATTCGGCCCCGACGCCACTAAAACTCCCGGAGGCAAGCTCAGTCAATAACCTGGCTGCCCTTGAGGCCGCGGCCCTGGAGATCGAACTGTCTACTCCACGCTCAAACCGCTTTGATGCTTCGGACGGGAGCTTATGGCGCCTAGCGCTTCTTGCAATCGAAATCGGATCGAAAATTGCCGCCTCTATAAGAACTGACTTAGTGCTCGAACTAACCTCGGTTCGGGCACCACCCATGACGCCGGCGATTCCTATCGGCCCCTGTTCATCACAGATCAGTAAGTCTTCTTCGTGAAGCTGTCTGGTTTTTTGATCTAGGGTTACCAGCTCTTCGCCGGCCTTTGCCCGGCGAACACTTATGCCTCCAACTAGCTTGTCAAGATCGTAAGCGTGCAGTGGTTGCCCGAGCTCGAGCATCGCATAGTTCGTGATGTCCACCGCAATTGAGATCGAGCGCATACCGGCGAGCTTCAACCGGCTTACCATCCAATCCGGAACCTTCGCCTCAGCGTCCAGGCCAGAAACTCCAACCAGGACAAACTGACTGCAGCCAGCCTTACCGTGAATAGGGGCATTGTCCTTTACCTCGAGCGCAAAGCCCGACCCCATTACCGGATCAATGGAGAGAACCGGGTCTTGAAACTTCACTCCGGTTGCATGCGAATACTCTCTTGCGATGCCTCTAATTGACAGGCAGTAACCACGGTCCGGAGTCACGTTGACCTCTGCGGCGGACTCGTCCAAACCCAGCAGGGCTATTGCATCGAGCCCAATTTCTGGGTCCAGACCTATAGAACTGAGGACAAGAATTCCTTCGTGCTCATCTCCCAGCCCAAGCTCTCTGGAAGACGCGATCATTCCATCGGATACGTGCCCGTAGGTTTTTCTAGCTGCAATCTCGAACCCTCCGGGCAAAACCGCGCCCGGCAGGCTTACTACAACCTTGTCTCCTGCCACGAAATTAGCTGCACCACAGACGATGCCCCTGATCTCTTCGTCGCCGCTGGTTGCAACTCGGACTTGGCACCAACGAATAGTTTTCCCATTTTTCTGCTCTTCAGCCTCGAAGGACAGCACTTCCCCGACGACCACCGGTCCGGAAATATCCCCACCGTGAGAACCCTCTTCTTCGAGGCCAACTTTCACGAGTTCAGCCATCACGTCATTCGGGGTGACTTTAGAACCAAGCTCAACCATTTCGCCGAGCCATCCAAGTGGAATTCTCATCTAGATCACCGATCCAAACTGAGTACTAAAGCGGACATCGGCTTCGACCATGTCGTGCATGTCTTTCACGCCGTTTCTAAACATCAAAGTTCTCTCAATACCCATCCCGAAAGCGAATCCGGAATAGACCTCGGGATCAATGCCTGCGGCGAGCAACACGTTTGGATTGACCATGCCGCAGCCACCCCACTCGACCCACCTAGGACCGCCTTTGGCATCCGGATGCCAAACATCCAGTTCTGCAGAAGGCTCAGTGAAAGGGAAGAAGCTCGGCCGCAATCTGATTTTGGCCTCATCGCCAAACATCACTCTTGCAAAGTGTTCTAAAGTTCCCCGAAGGTCGGCCATGGTCAGGCCCTTATCGATCGCCAAACCCTCCACCTGGTGAAACACCGGAGTATGGGTTGCATCTAACTCATCGGTTCTAAAAACTCTGCCCGGGCACAGCACATAAACCGGTAGTTCACGCTCGAGCAAGGATCTAACCTGAACAGGAGAGGTATGTGTCCGCAACAGTAAGTGATTCTCAACTGGCTTGACAAAGAAAGTGTCCTGCATCGCCCTGGCTGGGTGATCCGGGTGAAAATTCAATGCGTCAAAATTAAACCATTCGTTTTCAAGCTCAGGGCCATCGGCTATCTCCCAGCCCATGCCAACGAACACATCGCTGACCTGGTCCATCAGAAGAGACAACGGGTGCCTTGCGCCAAGCTTTAAAAACTTTGGTGCAGCAGTCATGTCAACTTTTTCGTTGGCAAGAGCTTCGTTGGCAGCTAGCGACTCGAGCTTGACTTCTTTTTCCTCAAACGCTTGATTTAGCTTTGCCCTTGCTCCTCCGACTAACTTGCCAGCCTCGGCTTTTTGCTCATTCGGGACTGCCTTGATCAAAGCATTTAGCCTGCTAATTGGGGAGTTCTCTCCAACAATCTGGGCCTTCTGGCCTCTTAGGGTCGCCGCATCCTCCACAGCCGCCAAAGCGCTGAGGGACTCTTGCAGCGCCTGGGCTACTACTTCGGGAGTTAATTTCTCTGACATCGGGACAAGTTTAGCGATTAGTGTGCTGAGCGACCGCAGTGAGATACAGGCAAATTGAAGCCGCTATACCTAGGTTCAATGATTCTGCGGCACCATAAATCGGCAAAGACATGGTCTTATCCGCTTTTTTGGCTACCTCATCGGTAACACCATGAGCCTCATTACCAAAAACCCAAGCGGTTGGCTTTGCCATTTCTGCAACGGAAACTTCAGTGACATCCTGACCCGACGAGCTAGATGAAAACACCTGAATGCCGGACGCCTTTATCTTGCTTATAGCCTCAACTAGGTCTTGATCCACGACGATAGGCACATTCAGAATGCTCCCTGCGGTTGACCTGACTACCTTCGGGTTATAAACATCCACCGAGTCAGGGCTCAGAATAACCGCGTCCGCACCGGCTGCGTCAGCGGCCCTGATGATTGACCCGAGATTACCGGGATCTCGACCTTGATCGATAAGTGCCAGTAAAACCGGCTGTGTTGAAAGAAGCTTGTCAAGCTCGATGTCCAAATGATGAACGACCGCCACCACCCCTTGCGGAGTTCTGGTGTCGGAAATCTTGCTCATTACTTCGTCGGAGACTTCTTCGATGGCAACACCCAAATCGGATAGTCCAGCCAAGATTTCACGATAACGATCCCAAGCCGAGGCGGTCACAAAGACCTCCTCAATTAAACGGGGAGATTTCTCTAGCTCTTTCAGGCCCTGCGGCCCTTCAAGCAAAAAGAGCCCGGTTTCATACCGAGCGTCTTTTTGGTTCAGTCGAACAATCCCCTTGACCCTGTTGGATCTGGGATCATCCAACATTAGCTAGCCTTTGGAGCGTTCACGTCCTTTGGCAATGCTGCCTTCGCCGAGGCAACCAAGGTTGCGAAAGACTTCGGGTCATGAATTGCCATGTCGGACAAGATTCTGCGGTCTACCTCAATGCCAGCGAGGTTTAGTCCCTGGATGAAGCGGTTATAAGTCATACCGTTTAGACGAGCCGCAGCGTTGATTCGCTGAATCCATAGTCTGCGGAAATCACCCTTGCGCTTACGACGATCGTTGTATGCGTAGACAAGCGAGTGCAGCAACTGCTGCTTGGCCTGACGATACAGTCTCGAGCGTTGTCCGCGGTAACCCTTGGCGCGCTCTAGAGCAACTCTGCGCTTTTTGTGCGAGTTGACAGCATTTTTTACTCTTGCCATGTTCTTACTCCTTCTTCGTCAGCCCTAGCGGCCGAGCTGCCTTTTAAGCTTCTTGAAATCTGCGGGGGAAACGACCTGGTCAGCATTCAGGCGACGCTTGCGCCTGGAGGACATGTGCTCCTGGTTGTGTCGCATGTTGATCTGCTGCTTCATCAGCTTGCCGCTGCCAGTAAAGCGGAAACGCTTTTTGGCGCCCGAATGGGTCTTCATCTTCGGCATGAGCTCTCCTTTTAGTTCTCTTGCTCCACAGCAGGCTTCTGCTGTGCCTTTTTAGCCTCTGCTCGCGCTTCGGCCTTGTTCTTGAGCGGACCTATAACCATGACCATGCTTCGGCCATCGATTGATGGATTCGACTCAACTGTCCCAAATTCTGTAACTTGGTCAGCTAAATTCCTAAGTAACTTGACTCCCATTTCGGGTCGAGACTGCTCTCTACCGCGAAATACAACCATTACCTTGACTTTGTCGCCGGCCTTGAGGAACTTTCGAACCTGTCCCGCCTTTGTTTCATAGTCATGGCTATCAATCTTCAAACCAAATCGAACAGTCTTCAAAACTGTGTTGACCTGGTTCTTGCGAGCCTCACGGACCTTTTGGGCAGCTTCATACTTGAACTTGCCGTAATCCATGATCTTGCAAACAGGAGGGCTTGAGCCCGGCGAAACCTCGACTAAGTCAAGGTCAGCCTCTCTTGCCAACTTGAGTGCTTGATCAATATCAACAACGCCAACTTGCTCTCCAGCCGGTCCCACAAGACGAACCTGTGCCACCCGAATACGCTCATTAATGCGAGGATCGCTGATAATTTCTCCTTAGTAACTGTTTTTGACCACGCAAGCGTGCAGAAATAAATCAACTCTCTTACCCGGCAGCCTATTTAGAAGGCGGCTGACAGGTGGGATTGTAATCCACTTCTGACCGAGCAATAGCCCGGAGCCTCAGGTAGCCTAGCAGAGCATTTGAATATTGAGAAGAGGAAAAGTGGAAGAAGATTTAGCTCGTGACATCGCTGAAGTTCCAGCGGTCGAGGTTATTAACACAACCGCGGTGCACCTAATGAGTGCTGCTGCCGTTCAGTGCGGGCTGTCCGACGACACTCCAGGTGACCTAGCCGAGGCACGAAAGCTGATCACTGCGCTGGCAGGTCTAGTTAGCGCTGCTGCAGGAGAAATCGGCGACCACCACGCTCGCCCCCTGAGAGACGGTCTTAGATCCCTGCAGCTTGCATTCCGGGAAGCCTCGTTTATCAAGGATGCCCCCGGTCAAGGACCCGGAGAGAAATACACGGGTCCAGTTTCCTGACCTAAATAACTGAAATTATTTTCAGCTTGAAAGAATCGACGAAGTTATCAAGGCTCTCAGCCCTTAGGTGAGCGACGAAACTGGTCAAGGCCGTTTCCAAGCCTTCAGCCGTCAATCCTGGCCTCATGCCGACCTCGATTATTATTTCTTCCGCCACAAGTCTTGCCTCCGGGTCTCCGGCCGAAACTCCGGCCATGACAACGTCTTCTACCTCCTTGACGGCATGGGCAATCACACGCTTCACCTCGGGGCCAGAAACTGCGTCAATTATCTCCAATTCCTGAGCCAGAGCCGCGAGTTCAGTCCTGCGAAGAGCTCTTGCGTGGGTTGCCGGATTGATAATTACTCGCGTATGACCTTCGCCGACTGTTGCGACGCAGAGCTTACTTATAGACACTGGCACGGGACGCGCATCGGGCTTCCACGAAAGCATATCTTCGACCGACGTGAAGGCAGGAATTGCAGTTCTGTCATCCGGAGTTGCCACAGCAACAATTGCCAAGTCCGCACTTTTGTCTACCGTTTGACCATGGGGACCCATGCCGGTCTGACCAATCTCGGCAATTAGCGGAACTAGTAACCGCTGCCCGCGAAGTGACTCGATGAAAGTCATTTTTACAAAAGGAGTGGCACCCAGAGCTGCCGCAATTAGTTCTGGAGTCTCACCGTCATCCTCTGCCCAAGGGTTCTCCTCAAATGATCGACCCTTCCACGGGACGCCAGCCGAATCGACAAACGGGCTTTCAGTCAATGGCCGGTCGCGATCGCCAGGGCTTGCTCCAATGTGAAGCGACCTGCGTAAAGTGACTTGCCCAAAATCGCACCCTCCAGGCCAAGCGGCACCAAGTCAACTAAGTCATGGATGTCCTGGAGAGTAGAAATACCCCCGGAAGCCACGACCGGCTTGTCGGTGTGCTGCATCACTAATTTCAAAAGCTCGAGGTTAGGGCCCTTCAGGGTTCCGTCCTTGGTAACGTCGGTCACGACGTATCTGGCGCATCCATCGGCTTCTAGCCTGGCCAAAACTTCAAGCAGGTCTCCGCCTTCTTTGGTCCATCCTCGAGCAGCCAGAGTGGTCCCCCGAACATCCAAGCCAACGGCAATCTGATCACCGTATTTGCCGATTACTTTTGATGTCCACTCCGGATCTTCAAGTGCGGCGGTTCCAAGATTCACCCTCGCGGCGCCAAGCTCCAAGGCTGCTTCCAGCGAGTGATCGTCGCGAATGCCTCCAGAAAGTTCAATTTTTACCGAACCACTTTGGGCTACTACTTCGGCAATCACCTCACGATTGTGCCCACGCCCGAACGCGGCATCAAGATCAACCAAGTGAATCCACTCTGCACCAGCCGTAATCCAATCCTGAGCTGCCGTAATAGGGTGCCCAAAGTCTTCTTCGGTACCTGCCTCGCCCTGGGTAAGACGCACAGCCTTCCCGGATGCAACGTCGACCGCGGGTAGTAACTCAAGCTTCAAGGTGTCTCCTAGATAGATTCAATCCAATTTGAAAGTAACTTCAAACCGGCTGGGCCAGATTTTTCGGGGTGAAACTGCGTGGTCGACAGCGGACCATTTTCAACTGCCGCGAGAAATCGTTCGCCGTGGTTAGACCAAGTCAAGTGAGCCGGGATAAATGGAGGTCGGATATCAAGCTCCCAAGCCACGGCAGCATAGGAGTGAACGAAGTAAAAACGCTCCTTTTCAACTTCATTAAACAAAATCGAGTCCGAGGGTGCCTCGACGGTGCTCCATCCCATGTGGGGCAATCTTGGAGCATCTAACATCTTTACGGTCCCGGACCATTGCCCTAGGCCCTGAGTTTCAAGGTCGTGCTCCAAACCAGTTTCAAACATTACCTGCATGCCAACGCAGATCCCAAGCACCGGTCTAGAAGCAGTCAGCCTCTTATCAATGAGGCGATCGGCACCATGCGCCTTTAGCTTTTCCATGACCGAACCAAAGGCCCCAACACCGGGAACTACTAAGCCGTCAGATTCATAGACATTATTGGCGTTGTCCGTGAGAGTTACATCCGCCCCGGCTTCACTTAGCGCCTTGCAGACGGAATGGACGTTGCCACTGCCGTAATCAAGAACTGTGACCGATTTGGTCACAAGCTCCCCTTGGTCGATGGCACGCCAACAACGCGAGGGTCCAGCGCAACCGCCTGCCTAAGCGCTCGCGCAAAAGCCTTGAACTGAGACTCTGCGATGTGGTGGGCATCTCGACCCGCCAAAACGTTTATGTGGACCGTGAGGCCAGCATTGTGTGCAATTGCCTCAAACACGTGCCGTACCAATGACCCAGTGAAGTGCCCGCCAATCAAGTGGTACTCAAACCCAGCTGGCTCGCCTGAGTGAACCAAAAAAGGCCTGCCCGAGACATCCACTACAGCTCGAGCTAACGCCTCGTCCAACGGCACAGTTGCGTCTCCGTAGCGACCAATGCCCTGCTTGTCACCGAGTGCCTGAGCAAGCGCCTGACCCAAAACAATCGCAACATCCTCGACCGTGTGGTGTGCGTCGATCTCCACGTCGCCGGTGGCGACAACATTTAGGTCCACTAGAGAGTGCTTAGAGAATGCAGTCAACATGTGGTCATAGAAGGGAACACCGGTTGAGATTTCACTCTTTCCGGTGCCGTCAAGGTTGATTGATAACTCAACAGACGATTCACTTGTCTTACGACTGATTTTTGCTTCCCGATTCACAGCTGATCCTTTGGCTCTAGTGCCTCTAGTTTAGTCAAGCAGCAATGCCAGCTCGCCAAGTAATTTTGTGGTCTCTGCTTCGGTTCCGGCTGTGACTCGAAGACAGCCCGGAATTCCGATGTCCCTCACAATGATTCCCTTGGCCAACAGACCTTCAAAGATGACATGAGTGTCTTGAAACCCTTGAATTAGGACGAAGTTTGCATCCGATGGCAAGGGGCTGAGGCCCATTTTTAAGACGCCGACCATAATTCGATCGCGCTGAACTTTTATCTGCTCGATGTTAGCCAAAAGTTGCCCGCTGGTCTCCAGGGCCGCCATAGCCGCCGCTTGAGTCAGTGCGCTCAAGTGATAGGGCAACCTGACAATGCGCATGGCGTCAACCACGGCAGCATCGGCAGCCATGTAGCCAACCCGAGCGCCGGCAAATGCGAATGCCTTGCTCATGGTGCGGCTTATTACTAAGCGTGGTCTTCCAGGCAACAGCGAAATAGCGCTTGGGGAGTCAGAAAATTCCTGATAGGCCTCATCAACTAGCAACATTCCCTCGAAGCTGTTGTAGGCCGCCTCAATCACATCTAGCGCTAAGCCGGTTCCGGTTGGGTTATTTGGCGAGCAGAGAATAACTATTTGCGGCTTCGCTTTTTGGATTTCCTCACGCACGTACTCACTGCTAAGAGAATAATCATCGAGCCGGGGAAGCAACTGGTATTCGGTAAGGGTCGTTCGGGCGATATTCGCGTACATCGAATAAGTGGGACCGAAACTCATTGCCTTTGCCTCTGGACCACCAAAGACTTGAAAAAACTGCTGCAAAATTTCATTCGAGCCGTTTGCAGCCCAAATTTGCTCTGCCGCCAAGTTCCCGCCCAAGAACTCAGCCAGCATTTGACGAAGCTCCATGAACTCACGATCGGGATACCTGTTCAGCGTTAGAGCCGCTTCAGCTGTTCGCTGGACAATTCTCAGCGCCACCTCTTCGGGAATTCCGAAGGTGTTTTCGTTTACATTAAGTCTGATTGGAACGTCGATTTGAGGGGCGCCATAGGGCAGCTGTCCGACCAAGTCTGGTCGAATGGGCAGATCGTCGAGGTTAGTCACCCCTCAAGATTAGCGAATGAGTTGGAACCCTAGCGACTCAGGGCAGAGCTATTTGCTGACCGGGAGTCAATTCGACAGTTTCTAGAGCATTCACCATGACAACCCTTGCAATCCAGTCTCTAGGATCCTGAGAAGGAGCGTACTTGTCCGCCAACTCCCAAAGCGAGTCACCTGGCTGCACCGTGACAAATTCAAGGGTTGCGCCTGGGGCGCTTCCGGCAAAAGAGCCGGTTATTCCTATGATGCTGATGACGAAACTGAGAGCGAGAATTACAACTGCGCGTACCAAACGTCCCGGGTTGGTAAGACGGTAGCTTCCAAGAACTAACATGTTGCGTCCCTTCAGTCCGAATACTTGTTTCGAACACTTGTTCTAAGTTTATGCGTACTTTTCGAAAATGCAAGCGTTTCTGCTCAATTTTTCCTGCTTTATCGAAAATGTGTTTGGTATTTGCTATAAATACGAATACAGTTTCGATACAGGTAGTAAACAGCTACCCTCAGACATTTTGCAGAAGGGGCACGTATGGACACCTCAAACTTGACCAATGTTCAGCAAAGGATTCTCACGGTCATTGCCGAATCGATGGCCGGCCGCAACTACGCGCCCTCCATGAGAGAGATTGGCGAGTCCGTTGGTCTATCTTCGACCGCGAGCGTATCTCATCAGCTGAATAAGCTAGAGCTTCTCGGTTTCATAAGTAGAGACCCCCGCCGACCCCGCACAATTGATCTCCTAGGTCTAGAGCCAGCCGGAGAAATTATCCACCCAGACGCCGCGATGGTTCCACTAGTTGGGCGAATCGCTGCGGGTGGTCCAATAACAGCAGAGCAAAACGTTGAGGATGTCTTTGCCCTCCCCCGACAGCTTGTTGGGCAAGGTGATCTGTTTTTGCTCAAGGTAGTCGGAGAATCAATGATCGATGCCGCCATCTGTGACGGCGATTGGGTAGTGGTTCGTCAGCAGCAGACCGCTGAAAACGGCGACATAGTAGCCGCAATGCTCGAAGACGAGGCGACGGTCAAGATGTTCAAACAGCGCGACGGAAACACCTGGCTGCTCCCCCGAAACTCCGCATTCGAACCAATTCCCGGAGACCACGCCGTAATTCTTGGCAAGGTTGTTGCTGTTCTTAGGGCCGTCTAGTAAGGCTTGCCAATTCCGCAGCGAGATCTTCGCGCACCAAAGCTTTGACCTTGGTGCCACCTTCTACGTACTCAACACTCTGGACTTTTCCTGCCACATGAATCTTTGACACTAGATCGCCGCGGTCGTATGGAATTAACCCATCAAACAGGACCTCTGGTCGGGGCAAAGAAGAAGCAATAGCGGCCTCAAGTTCGGCAATACCCAAGCCGGTTCTGGCAGACACTAAGAACGCCCCGGGGCAAAGACCTCGCAGCCTGATGTGCTCCTCTTCGGATACCAAATCGGCCTTGTTGAATACAATCAATTCTTCAATTGCGGAAGCATCGACATCGGCCACCACCAAACGGACGGTCTGGATCTGCCCAAGCGGATCCGGGTCGGTGGCATCCACAACGTGAACGATCAAATCTGCACCCGCAATTTCTTCGAGGGTAGACCGAAACGCCTCGACCAGCTGGTGAGGCAGCGAGCGCACAAAACCAACGGTGTCCGCGAGGGTGTAGCTTCTTCCGTCCGGTGTCTCGTGCCTTCTTATTGTTGGATCAAGAGTGGCAAAAAGTGCGTTCTCCACCAAGACTCCAGCCTTGGTGAGCCTGTTAAGCAGAGACGATTTTCCCGCGTTGGTATAGCCGGCGATTGCCACCTGCGGAACTCTTGCTTTTTCCCGCTTGAGTCTTTTAGTATCTCGAGCGCTCTTCATCAAGACAATTTCGCGACGCAATTTAGCCATCTTGGTGTTGATTCGTCTTCTATCAAGTTCAATCTTGGTCTCACCTGGTCCACGCGAACCTATTCCAACGCCACCGGCAGCCTGGCCTCCGGCCTGCCTTGACATTGACTCGCCCCATCCGCGCAATCTCGGAAGTAAATACTCAAGCTGCGCAAGCTCGACCTGGGCTTTTCCTTCTTTGCTCTTGGCGTGCTGGGCAAAAATATCAAGAATGATCGCAGTTCGATCAACTACCTTGACCTTGACTATGTCTTCCAGAGTTCTTCGTTGTGATGGCGCAAGCTCAGCATCAGCTATCACAGTATCGGCACCAAGTTCTTTGACTAACTCCCTGAGCTCTTCTGCTTTTCCTTTTCCAAAGTAACTCGCGGGGTCGGGCTTTGCGCGTCTTTGCAGAAGTCCATCCAGCACCTCAGCTCCAGCAGTCTCGGCAAGGGCAGCAAGCTCACGGAGCGAGTTTTCTGCTCGGGTTACTGTTCCAGTGCCCCAAACGCCGATTAGGACGACTCGCTCAAGACGCAGCTGACGGTACTCTACCTCCGAAATATCTTCCAGTTCAGTCGAAAGCCCGGGGACTCGTCTAAGTGACGCCCGCTCTTCCAGCTCGAGCTGGTCACCGTCATACTCGGACGCCGGCGCTAGAGAGCCGCGGCGTAAAATTCGGTCGATAGTAGATTCTGGTTCCATTGTTGTTTAAGACTAAGCCTGTATTAGATTTGGCGTATGGCGATGGAGCACTATTTCAGCTCAGAGCCGACAGCGAAGAAAATTGAAACTGAGGTTTCATTTGAAGTTGACGGTGTCAAATTTGACATGGCCGCCGCAAGCGGAACTTTTAGCTCCACACAACTAGACCCCGGCACCAAGGTTCTTCTTTCCCATACTTCGCTACTACCAAAAGATGGAAACGTTCTTGATCTGGGCTGCGGGTGGGGTCCGATAGGGATCGTAATTGCAACTCTCTGTCCAGCCGCAAAAGTTCATGC
>ERZ888423.1383-NODE-1383-length-20975-cov-5.086807_pt1 | contig 20975 bp, 18 predicted proteins | sample MGYA00520523_ERZ888423 | MGnify/ENA primary metagenome ERZ888423 (study PRJEB32303, sample SAMEA104408611) | aquatic metagenome | biome: Brackish water; feature: Pelagic; material: water | place: Baltic Sea | collected 2014-06-08T10:24:00 | depth 30,27 m ...
GCTCTTCGCTAAGACCTCAGTGCAGACCATGATACCAAAGTGTCGGCGCCACGGTCTGCGCACTTTGTTTGGCGTTGACAGTTCCCCCCTTTCTCGCCGTCAATGCGCATCAACAAATTGGAGGCGATGATGACGGATAGATTGGCAGGAAAAGTAGCGCTGGTGTCTGGGGGTGCGGGGGGCTGCGGCGCAGCGGCGGTGCGGCTTTTTGCGCGGGAAGGCGCTTCGGTGGGCATCATTGATTTGGATGCGAACCGGGGCGAAGCCTTGGCGGCCGAGCTGACCGCCGAGGGCTTGCGGGTTGTCTTTGCGAAAGCAAATGTTGCCGTGGCGGCTGATGTTGCGGCAGCGGTGGCACAGATTTCCGCAGCCCTTGGCCCGATCAATGTTTTGTTCAACCACGCGGGCACGATCGTCATCAAACCATTTCTGGAAACCGAAGAAAAAGACTGGGACTTTCTCTTCGATGTCAACGTCAAGAGCATGTATCTGGTAACGCGGGCCGTGCTGCCACAAATGCTGGCAGCGGGGGGCGGCAGCATTGTGTGCACGTCATCAATTTCAGCCGTCTATGCCACGCCGATGGAGGTGCTTTATGATGCCACCAAAGGCGCGTGTCATATGTTTGCCCGCGCAATTGCCGTTGAATTCCGCGATCGTGGCATCCGGTGCAATGCAGTCTGTCCGGGTTTCATTCAAACCCCGCATGGCGAACGCGAATTGCGTGATCTGAACGCCTTGGGGGTGGATGTCTCACCTGAGGCCATTCGTGCAGCCCAGGGCCGTTTGGGCACACCCGAAGATATCGCGCGTGCAGCACTTTATCTGGCATCTGATGACGCAGAATTTGTCAACGGCACACAGCTTTTTGTCGATAACGGGTTTAGCGCCGTCTGAACCCTGCATGGTCTGATTTCGCACCCTCTTGGCGCATGCCCCCGGCCACCCAATCGGGTGGCCGAGGACAGTTTTTACATTAGAGGCAGGTGTAGGGCGTGCCGGATTTCGCCGTGATGGCGTTGTAATCCTTAAAGATTTGCACAACTTTGGCTGACCGTTCAGACATTTGGGCCATTTCATCCCAGAATACCAGCGCGGCATTTTCGACCTCGCGCCATTCGGCGGCAGGAATCGTGGTCAGTTCCAGCTTGTCGCCAGTCGCGCGCAATTTTGCCTCACCACCCCAATACCACTGATTGCGGAAATGATGCCCAGCCTCAACACAAGAGCGCACAATGTGCTTCAGATGCTCGGGCAGATCGGCCCACTTCTGTTCATTGACGTAGATCGAGCCGATCCAAGCCCCCGAAATGTTGTTGGTGGTGATGTAATCGGTCACATCGGCCCAGCCCACAGTGTAATCTTCAGTGATACCTGACCAAGACATGCCATCCAGCTCACCGGTTTGTACGGCCACTTCGGCATCTTCATAGGGAATCGATACCGGGGTGACACCAAATTGCGCCAAAAAGCGCCCAGCGGTTGGAAAGGTGTAAAGCTTCAGCCCCGAAAGATCAGCCACTGAACGGATCGGCTTTTTCGTGTTGAAGTTACAGGGGTCTTGCCCCGCCGCTGACAGCCAAACCACACCACCGGCTTCGGCATAGGCTTCTTCCCAGATCTGGCGCAGGCCATATTGTTCGAAGAGAACAGGCACATCCAGCGCATGTTTTGTGGCCATGGGGAAATAGCCGCCAAACACGGCGATATCCACTGGTGCAGCCATCGAATCGTCATCGCTGTGCACCGCGTCAATCGTGCCAGACTGCAGCGCGCGGAACAGCTCACCCGTCGGAACAAGCTGATCGGCATAGTAAAGTTCAATCTCCAGCTCACCTTTGGCGGCGGCGTTGATTGCATCAATCACAGGCTTGGTAACAAACTGGCCAAGGGTCGAACCGGCATAGGTCTGAAACCGCCATTTGATGGCACTTTGCGCACGCACGCTGGCAGGTGCCGCCAGCGCGGCCGCCCCGGCAAGCGCACCGGCGCTGATAAACTTACGTCTTGTGGTCATGGTATTGCCTCCGTTGGTTGGATTTATGTCAGTCTTGGAACAGCGTTAAAGACCGAGGCGCAATGGTCGCCACGGTGGTGGTTATTTCGAATAAACATACTCTGGCAGCCAAAGTGCAATCTGCGGAAAGATCATCACAATAACCAGCGACAAAACCATCACCCCAACGAAGGGAATGATTGAGCGATAGATATCGTGAATAGTGATTTCTGGCGGGGCCATCGCACGCATCAAAAACAGATTATACCCAAAGGGTGGGGTCATATAGGCGATCTGACAGGTGATTGTATAAAGCACACCATACCAAATCAGATCAAAGCCCAAAACCTTAACCAAGGGAATATAGAGCGGCGCCACGATCACCAGCATCGCGGTATCATCCAAAAATGTGCCCATGATCAGATAGCTCAGCTGCATCAAAATCAAGATTTCCCACGGGCTCAACCCCAGTTGGCCGATAAAGAACCCTTCAATCGCCTTGACCGCACCCAAACCATCAAAGACAGCACCAAAGGCAAGTGCGGCCAGAATAATCCACATGAACATGCACGATATGCCCAAGGTCGAACGCACCGAGGTTTCAAAAACCGCCCGCGTCATTCGCCCCTTAAGAATCGCTGCCAAAACAGACGTTAGCGCGCCGATCACCGAACTTTCGACAAGGCTGGTCCAACCGTTTACAAACGGCACCATCATCACCAAAAAAATCCCAAGCGGCAGGGCGCCCGCCCATAACAGTCGCCGCTTTTCGGCGCGCGACACGTTCAGCTCTGACTCATCGAGAACAGGCCCAAGACTGGGCGTGATTTTGCAGCGCAACCAGATGTAGGCAATAAACAGCCCCGCCATCAGCAACCCCGGAAAGATCCCAGCCAGCCACAATTGCCCCACCGGCTGACGCGCGATCATGGCATAAAGCACAAGCACCACCGATGGCGGCACCAAGATACCCAAGCTTGAACCCGCCTGAATAACCCCCGTCACCATCAGCTTATCATAATTGCGCTTAAGCAATTCCGGCAGTGCAATGGTGGCCCCGATGGCCATACCGGCCACCGACAGCCCGTTCATGGCTGAAATCAGCACCATCAATCCAATGGTGCCTATCGCCAAACCGCCGGGCATGCGGCCAAACCAAACATGAAACATACGATACAGATCATCCGCCAATCGGCTTTCTGACAGCACATAGCCCATAAAGATAAACATCGGCAGCGTGAGCAACGGATACCACTTCATCAGCTTCATCGCCGCACCAAACGCAATGTTCGAGCCACCCGTGCCCCACAGCGCCAAGGCTGCCACAACCGCAACAAAGCCAATCACCCCAAAAACGCGCTGGCCCGTCATCATCATCAGCAACATGGTGCTGAACATCAAAATGGCGATCATCTCATAAGACATCAGATTTCTTCTCCGCGCAGTTTGGCAACATCCCGAAAGAAGATCGCGGTGCATTGCAGCAACATCAGCGTGATCCCGATGCATGAAATAATTTTGACCGGGGCAATATAGGGCCGCCAGGCCGACGGGCTGCGCTCGCCATAGCTGAGCGCATAGATTGTGCTGTCAATCCCGCCGTAAAGCAGCACGCCCAAATAAAACATCAACGCAAAGATGGTCAGCGCATCAAAAGCCGCGCGCGTGCGATCAGACCACCCACCGTAAAACAGGTCCATCCGCACATTCGACCCCATTTGCATCGAATACGGACCACCCAACATGTAATAGGCCACCATGGTGAATTGCGCCATTTCCAATGTCCAAAGTGCGGGTGTGGCAAACATTTTGGTCAGCGTTGACCAAAGCAAAACCCCCATCAGCACAAACAAGAGATACATGGCAAAACGACCAATGCCGTAATTAAGCCAATCCACAAGACGGACATAACGAACGATAAAGCGGGGCATGATTATCCTTGGCTGCGCGGTAGATGCTTGGGGGCTTAGGTAACAGCAGCATGGCCCCCAAAGCAACAGGATCGGCCAATATCTGCGGGCTTGGGCGTATCTGCACCTTGGGAAAAGGACGAACCGAGGCGCAAGCTTGCTTCAAACGTCACGATAGCGCGTTTCCTGATATTAAACACATACGCTGCATCGTTGCGGTTGGCGCATGGGGTGTCAACCTCTTTCCAAACGGGTATCGCGAAATGAATGGATGTATTTCTAAACGGCGCCAAACGCGGCATCCTGCTTAGAAATGAGGCCATATTTAGCCACAGGTTGCGAGGGTCTGTGGACATGTAGGAACACAATTGGCCCAGATCTCTGCTTCATGCTGGCACAGATCGGCGTTGCCGCAGCCTTGCTCAGCCTGCCTGCCCCCTTAACGTAGGATCTCATGGCTCTCGCCAGCTTTTAATGAGTGGAAACGCACGACCTTCAACGACCAATACACCCGATTGGCGCCAAACAACGCACAAAGATCGCCTTTGTGGCTTGCCTCTTGGATAGGGGGCTGGCCAAACCCGTGACTTTCGTCTATCGCGGCAGCGCAGCATCAGGACAGAGTGACAATGGACCTTCGCAATATCGCGATTATCGCGCACGTCGACCATGGAAAAACTACATTGGTTGACGAACTACTTAAACAATCTGGCGCGTTTCGCGAAAATCAGGCCGTGGCCGAACGGGCGATGGACAGCAATGACATCGAACGCGAACGCGGCATTACGATTCTGGCCAAATGCACATCGCTCGAATGGGCAGGCAAGCGGATCAATATCGTCGACACCCCCGGCCACGCCGATTTCGGCGGTGAGGTTGAGCGTATTCTGAGCATGGTGGACGGTGTTGTCTTGTTGGTCGATGCCGCCGAAGGCCCTATGCCACAAACTAAATTTGTGACAGCCAAGGCGCTTGCTTTGGGTCTGCGGCCAATCGTTGTTCTGAACAAGGTTGATAAACCCGATGCCGAGCCTGATCGCGCCCTTGATGAGGTGTTTGATCTTTTCGCAAACCTTGGCGCCAATGATGAACAGCTTGATTTCCCGCACATGTACGCATCCGGTCGGGCGGGTTGGGCCGACACCACGCTTGAGGGTCCGCGCAAGGATCTGTCAGCACTTTATGACCTGATCGTGGCGCATGTGCCCGAGCCCAAGCAAATCGCGCATCGCTCCGAGCCATTTCGGATGCTGGCCACCACCTTGTCCGCCGATCCGTTTATCGGGCGCATTCTGACAGGGCGGGTTGAAGCCGGTACGTTGCGCGCAGGTGAGACGATTAAAGCACTGAGCTGCACCGGCGATAAAATTGAACAGTTCCGCGTGTCGAAAATTCTGGCATTCCGCGGCCTGTCACAAAGCCCTATTGATGTGGCCGAGGCCGGGGATATCGTCACACTGGCCGGCATGTCTAAGGCCACAGTTGCAGACACACTGTGTGATGTTTCGGTTGATGTCGCCCTGCCCGCGCAGCCAATCGATCCGCCGACAATTTCTGTGACCTTTGGTATCAATGATTCGCCTTTGGCAGGTAAAGACGGATCCAAGGTCCAGTCGCGCGTTATCCGCGAGCGCCTGATGAAAGAAGCCGAGATCAACGTCGCCATCAAAATTTCTGACACGCCCGGCGGCGATGCGTTTGAGGTTGCAGGCCGTGGCGAATTGCAGATGGGCGTTTTGATCGAAAACATGCGCCGTGAAGGTTTTGAGCTGTCGATTTCGCGCCCCCGTGTTCTGTTTCGCGAGGTCGATGGCCAGCGGATGGAACCGATTGAAGAAGTTACCATCGACGTTGATGATGAATATTCCGGGGCTGTTATCGAAAAACTGACCGGGCCACGTCGCGGCGAATTGGCCGAGATGAAACCAGCGGGCGCAGGCAAAACCCGCATCATTGCCCATGTGCCGTCGCGCGGGCTGATCGGCTATCATGGTGAGTTCATGACCGACACGCGTGGCACAGGCGTTTTGAACCGGGTTTTCCATGATTGGGCCCCCCATAAGGGGCCGATTGCCGGGCGTCGTGCGGGCGTTCTGATATCGATGGAGGCAGGCGCCGCTGTTCCCTATGCGCTTTGGAACCTGGAAGAGCGTGGCCATTTGTTCATTGGCGCACAAGAGCCGGTTTATGAGGGCATGATTATTGGCGAGCACAGCCGCGAAAATGATCTTGAGGTCAACCCGCTAAAGGGCAAAAAACTATCAAACGTCCGCGCTTCGGGTACGGATGAAGCGGTGCGCCTGACAACACCAGTCCGCATGTCATTAGAACAATCTATTGCCTATATCGACAATGATGAACTGGTTGAGGTGACACCTAAAGCCGTGCGTCTGCGCAAACGCTATCTTGACCCGCATGAGCGCAAGCGCCATGCAAAATCTTCAGGCGAATAGCCACGGCGGCCCACAGGGCCTCTGCTAAATTGATGATAGACTGCGGATGGGGTGACCCCTCCGCAGTTTTTTATGCAAATGGCCTTTTGATTGGGGCGTCAGCTTGCGCCAGATTCCGCCATTTTCTGCCAACGTCCCTGCGCCTCTGACCAATATTGGGCCGATACGCCCGCCGCAACAATGGCCTTCCACTGTTCCCGCGCGCGGGTCAGCGCATCGGGAAAGGCACCGTCAAAGACGATACAGGCCCGCGCAATCCCAGAAATTTCTTCGGGCGAAATCTCTGCACCGTCGACACTGATCACGCAATCTGGCGCATTGGGGGCGCTTTTTGGATGGGCCTGCGCCATCGTCAACAATATCGGCTGCGCTTCGGCAAAGGGCGCATCCGACCGACCGTGCGGCAAAAAACTATCAGCCTGCAAAGTCCACAGCTGGTCGTCAAGCCAGGCAACCTGCTCAGCACTTTGCGCACGGATGGCCACACGCCAGCCCGCCTGCAACGCCCGCCCCGCCAAAAGCGACAGCGCGCTTTCCAGTGGGGAATGGCTCAGCTGATAGAAATAGGCGGCCCCCATCAGGCGCTCAGCTTTCGAAACGGTCACGGATCAGGCGGTTCAACGCCCGCACCCCCCAACCCGTCGCACCTTTTGGGGCCAGCGCGGTTTCTGACTTGGTAAGCGCTGTCCCCGCTATATCAAGATGAATCCACGGCGTCTCTGGTTTGACGAAGCGCTGTAAAAACTGCGCCGCCGTGATTGATCCGCCCTCGCGGCCGCCGACGTTTTTCATATCGGCATTATTGGATTTCAACATATCGTCATAGGCTTTGCCCAGCGGCATCCGCCAAGCGCCCTCATTTTCAGCGGCTGCTGCCGCCAAAAAATCTTTGCAAAGCGCGTCATTGTTGGAAAAGACGCCGGCGTTTTCATGGGCCAGTGCCACAATGATCGCGCCGGTCAAGGTGGCCAGATCAATCATCGCTGCAGGCGCAAAGCGATCTTGGGCATACCACATGACATCGGCCAGCACCAAACGCCCCTCGGCATCGGTGTTGATCACCTCGATTGTGTCCCCTTTCATCGAACGCACGATGTCGCCGGGGCGCTGTGCGCGGCCATCGGGCATGTTCTCAACCAAGCCCACCAGCCCCACAACATTGGCAGGTGCATTGCGCAGCGCAAGCGCACGCATCACCCCCGACACAACTGCAGCCCCCCCCATGTCCATCGTCATATCTTCCATCCCACCGGCAGGCTTGATGGAAATGCCGCCCGTATCAAACACCACGCCTTTGCCAATCAGCGCCAAAGGCGCGGCATCGGGCGCACCGTGCCGCCACTGCATCACCACAACCTTGGAAGGGCTTTCAGAGCCCTGCCCCACACCCAAAAGTGCGCCCATACCCAAAGCGTGCAGCGCATCTTCGTCCAGAACCTCAACCTCAATCCCGAGGGTGCGCATTTCTTCAAGCCGCGCGGCAAATTCTGATGTGGTCAGCACATTCGCGGGCTCTGATACCAGATCGCGCGTCATAAAGACGCCTTCGGCCACGGCAGACAGTGGCGCAAACTGTGCGGCCACCGCGTCGTGGTCTGTCACCATCACCCGCATCGCACCAAAGGGCTTTTTTGCACCCGTCTTATGGTCAGAAAAAGCATAGGCGCGCAGGGTCAAACCAAAGGCCAGTTCAGCCGGCTGTGCCAAACGCGGGCCCAAAACCAACACGGCAGCTGTTCCTGCCGCCTTGGCAATTGTTGCCCCCGCTGCGCGCGTCTCATCAACGCGGGGCTTACGGCCCAGCTTAATAACCTGAACCGCCTCAGCAGCCATCCCGGTCGGAAACGCCAAATCTAGCCCTGCCCCCTGTTCCAACGCCCCAAAGGCTGCACTGGCCACAAGCCGCTTCACCACGCCCCGGCTCAACTTGTCAACCACGCGGGCACCAGCATCCAGCGGGGCATCAGGCATTGCAAAAATCACCACACGCCCCGCAGCCTGCGCAACAATCGTTTGATCAAAGGCTAAAAATTCAACGGAAACGGGCAAGGTCATGTGATTTTCTCCTGTAAACGGGCATTTTACAATGCTTAGCGGTTCGGCCCCGGCTTGACCAGATAGCAGTTTTACACGCGCCGGAATTGGTCTAGGTTCGCCCCGACAGACCCCCTTTGCAAGAGGCCTTTGGTGTCCAGGCTGGATCGATATATCTTGTGGCAGATTCTGGCAGTGTTCGGGTTCTTTTCACTGGTTCTGGTGGGGGTCTATTGGATCAACCGCGCCGCAATCTTGTTTGACACACTGGTGGCCGATGGCGAAGGCGTTGGTGTTTTTGTCGAATTTTCGCTGTTGACGCTGCCCAATGTCATTCGGCTGGTCTTGCCCTATGCAGCATTCGCTGCGGCGGTTTTTGTGGGCAACAGGCTCAGCAACGAAAGCGAACGCGTGGTGATGCAGTCCACAGGCTTTAGCCCCGTGCAGCTGTGCCGCCCGGTTTTGGCCTTTGGCGTGATTGTGGCGCTGCTGATGTCTGTATTGGTGCATGTTTTGGTGCCAGTCAGCCGGGGGGAATTGGCAGATCGCAGCGCTCAAATTGCCCAAAATGTTACGACCCGTCTGCTTAAGCCCGGCACATTTCAGCACCCAGCCCCCGGTCTGACTGTGTTTATTGGCGCCATAACCCCCGAGGGGCAGCTGGAAAACGTGTTTCTCAGCGACATGCGCGCCCCCACAAACCAAACAACTTTTACAGCCCGCCAAGCTTTGCTGACCCCCAGCAGCACCGGGCCCAAGCTGATTTTGCTCAACGGCTTTGCCCAAACACTGCGCGCCCCGGATGGGCGCCTGTTTACCACCAGCTTTTCTGATATGACCTATGATCTGGGCGCAATATTGGCCGTTGCGCCACGCACTGATCGCCGCTTGGCTGAAATGGCAACACCGCGGCTTATGTTTCCCAAAGCCGCAGATTTGGCGCGTTTTGGCGGGACAAGCAGCGAGCTGTGGCAAGAGGTGCATGCCCGTTTTTCACAGGTGTCTTTCGCCGCAGTGACCGGCATTTTGGGGTTTTCTGCGCTGCTTTTGGGGGGGTTCAGCCGCTTTGGGCTGTGGCGTCAAATCAGTGGGGCGATTGCACTTTTGGTGTTGTGCCAACTGGGCGGCAATGCGACGCGCAGTTTGGTGCTTAAAGATCCAAGCCTGTGGATTTTGCACTATACGCCAGCCATTCTGGGCGCTGTGTGCACAATCGGCGTGCTTTGGCTGGCCAGGCGGCCACAAAGCCCCACTCCGCAAACGATCCCAAATAAAGGGCTTGCGATATGACGCTCAGCTTTTATCTGGCCCGTCGTTTTTTTTGGGTATTTTTGGCAGTCATTGGTATTTTTGCCGGGCTTATTTTTTTGATGGAAATGGCCGAACAGCTGCGCCGATTTGCAGGAACCAACGCAGGCTTGGGCAAAACGGGGCTGTTGGCGCTGCTGCGCACACCGGGCGCGCTTTATCAAATTTTACCGCTACTGTCGGTCTTGGCGGCCTTGGCGCTGTTTTTGGGTTTGGCACGCAACAGTGAATTGGTGGCGATCCGCGCAGCTGGCCGATCAGGTTTGGCAATTTTATGGGCACCTGTTTTATCCGCCTTGATCTTGGGTATGGCGACAGTTGCGATTTTTGGGCCGATCGTGGCGGCGACCAGCCGCGCTGATGAACGAATGAGCGAATCCATGGCCCAAGGCGCACGTTCTGTCACATCCATCAGTCCCGAAGGGCTTTGGCTGCGCCAGGGTGACGGCAATAAACAGACCGTGATCCACGCCATGCGCGCCAGTCTTGATGGGCAGCGCCTGATTGATGTCAGCTTTCTTAGCTTTGGCACATCAGGCAGTCCAACAACGAGAATTGAGGCCCGGACCGCCTATCTGACCCCCGGCGCATGGGTATTGTCACATGCCAAAGAATGGCAGTTTGATCGCCATGAAAACCCCGAGCGCGAATCCCAAACCTTGCCAGAGATGATCATCGAAACCGATTTGACGCAGGCCCAGATCAGCGACAGTTTCGGCGCACCGCAGGCCGTTGGCATCTGGAACCAACCTGCTTTTATCGCCACCATTGAAAAGGCCGGGTTTTCCGCCCTGCGCCATCGTGTTTGGTTTCAGATGCAGCTTGCGCTGCCACTGTTTCTGGCCGCCATGGTGATGACGGGGGCTGCATTTTCCATGCGGCACAGCCGAATGGGGGCCACAGGTCTGCGCGTATTATCGGCCGTTTTGGCCGGGTTTGGCGTCTTTTTTCTGCGCCGGTTTGCCCAAGTGCTGGCAGAAAACGGTCAAATCCCAGTGGGTTTGGCTGCATGGACCCCACCTTTGGTGGCGATTTTCTTGTCAGCCAGTCTGATCTTGCAGCAGGAGGAAGGCTGATGGTCGGCAAAGGGCTGCACGGATTTGTCCTGCACTTTGCGTTTGTGGTGTTGGCAATGCTGGCTTGGGCCACAGCCCCCGGCACCGCCCATGCCACGGATGGTCTGGCCAGTCTGATTGCTGATAAGATTGAAACAACCCCCCAAGGCGCGCTGATCGCCACAGGCAACGTTGAGGTCATTTATCAAACCACCCGCCTGCGTGCCACCCACATCGCATTTGACCCCGCGACAGATCAGCTGGATATCACTGGGCCGCTGCAATTGGTCGAAGGGTCTGATATCATTTTGCTCGCCGATCAGGCACAGCTTTCGCGCGATTTACAAATTGGCATCCTGCGCAGCGCCAGGCTGGTCTTAAACCAACAACTTCAGATGGCCGCGCAGCAAATCACCCGCAGTGACGGGCGTTACAGTGAATTATCGCGGGCCATTGCCAGCTCATGCCAGGTCTGCGCCGCATCACCGACACCGCTGTGGGAAATTCGCGCCCGACGCATTGTGCATGACCAACAGAGTCATCAGATTTATTTCGATAATGCCCAGTTTCGTATCGCGGGTGTGCCAGTGTTTTATATGCCGCGTCTGCGCATGCCTGACCCCACATTGAAACGGGCAAGCGGTTTTTTGATGCCATCGCTGCGCAGCAGTTCCACCTTTGGCACCGGGTTTGCCCTGCCCTATTTTTGGAAAATCGGCAAAAGCCGCGATCTGACGCTGACGCCTTTTATCTCAAACACGCGCGCGGCATCTTTGGGGCTGCGCTATCGCCAAGCGCTGCGCAACGATGGAAAACTTGAGTTCGAAGCAGCGCTGACCCGCGACAGTTTAGGCGATGATCAACCCCGCGGCTATTTTTACGGCAACGGAACAATCGGCCTGCCAGCCGACTATACACTGTCGTTTGGGATCGAAACCGTATCTGACACCAGCTATTTGTTGGATTATTCGCTTGATCAAAAAAACCGTCTGCGCAGCTTTGCTGACCTGTCGCGCTTTCAGCGTGACCGGGCCATATCGGTCTGGGTGATTGGCACGCAATCTAACCTCGCCACTGAAAACGGCAGCATCCTGCCTGGTCGCGAAAGCGGGATGATATATCAACACCGCCTGACGGCTTTGGGTGGTGTCATGGATACCGAGTTTCAGGCCGCCAGTCTTTATCGCCGGTCAAACACCGATGTAGAGGGCCGCGACACCACAACGCTTAGCGCACGGTTGGGATATACAGCCGACAGGCATCTGGGCGGTGGGCTTTTGGGGCAAATTCAAGCGCAAATCCGTGCAGATTTCAGTGATATCAGTCAAGATAGCGCCTATCCTAGCGCACTGGAAAGCATGACCCCAATCGGCGCAGTCAGCTTGCGCTGGCCTTGGGTAAAATCTGGCGCCCAGGGCACACGCCAAGTTGTTTCGCCGATGCTCCAACTGGTGCACAGCAACGATACCGGCACAGATGGTCCAAATGACCACAGCGCGCTTGTTGATTTTGATGAGGGCAATCTTTTCTCGCTGAACCGCTTTCCGGGGGCAGATGGGGTTGAGCGTGGAACCCGCGCCAACCTTGGGCTGTCGTGGCTGCAAACCAACCGCGAGGGCGATGAAATCGGGTTGGTGATTGGGCGTGTGCTGCGGGCGCGTAATCTGGGGCAGTTCAACGCCTCAACCGGGTTAGACGGGCTGTCATCAGATTGGTTGGTGGTGGCCCGTGTCGCGCAATCTGGCGGTCTGGCACTGACCGAACGGGCGGTGTTCGATGACGCCCTTGATTTTGCCCGAAATGAGCTGCGTCTGGCCTATGACACAACAAAATGGGCCGTGTCATCCAGCCATCTTTATCTTGAGCCCGACAGTGCCGAAGACCGCCCCAATTTGACATCTGAGTGGGCATTGGATGCGCGCTATCAACTCGACAGCACGTGGTCGGCTGCAACTGCTTGGCGGGTTGATCTGGAACGCGGCACCGCGACCGAGGGCACGTTTGGCTTACAATACACCAACTCTTGCGTGGCACTTGATCTTTCCCTCTCGCGCCGTTTCACTTCGTCGACTACTGTAGAACCGACGACTAAACTTGGACTGACGGTGGAATTGATCGGCTTTGGGGGCAGCAGCGGGCGGGCCGCGCGGGCGTCTGAATGCCGGGGCTAGCGCCCACGATCTGGGCACGATCCATCGTAATTTGAAGAACGGAACAGATATGCGCCTGTCTTACTTGTCTTTTTCACTGTGTCTGGGCTTGGGCCTTGGTGGCCCGGTGCTGGCGCAAACGGCCATGCCGCAGGCGCCACTTTCCATGGCGCTGCCCACCCCGATGACAGAGCCAGAGCAAATGCCAATCCGGGCACGGATTATGGTGAACAATCAGGCAATTACAGATTACGAGATTGCTCAGCGTGCCGCCTTTTTGAAAACCGCCGGTATCCCCGGCGATCTGGAGGCCGAGGCCATTGATGCACTGATCCTGGATCGGCTGCGCACCGAGGCTGCGGCCGCAATTGACATCACTCTGACTGATACAGACCTGCAAGACGGCATGGAAGAATTCGCCGCGCGCAACAAGCAAAGCGCCCAAGATTATCTGGCCCAGTTGGAAAGCCAAGGTGTCAACCCTGAGACATTTCGTGAATTTGTTTCGGCCGGAATCTTGTGGCGCCGCGTTGTCAGCGCCCGGTTTGGCGGTTGGTCCAAAGTGACTGATGCCGAGATCGATGCCGCCATTGCCGCCTATTCCCAACCCACCGCAGCACGCGTGCTGTTGTCTGAAATTATCCTGCCTGATGCACCACAAACCCTTGATCAGGTAAATATTTTGGTTGGCGAAATTTCAGCACTTGTCCGGACTGAGGCTGATTTCGCCGATGTGGCCAGGCGGTTTTCAGCCGCGTCAACACGCGCCCAGAATGGCCAGATGGACTGGCTACCACTTGCCAACCTGCCCCCACAGATCGTGCGTGAGATCTTGCCGTTGCGGCCGGGGCAAATCACACCACCTATTGCAGTGCCAAATGCCATTGCATTTTTTCTGCTGCGCGATATCGACACCAAGGGCCCCGCTGAAAGCCGCACCGAAACCGTAGATTATGCCCAATTCATGATCCCCGGTGCCGGGTCAGACGCAGCGCAGACCGAAGCTGCGCGGGTGATCGCGGCATCAGACACTTGCGATGACCTTTACACCCAAGCGCGCGGCCTGCCCCAAGAGCGCCTGCAGCGCGTCACTCAAGCAATGTCAGAAGTGCCAGCCCCCCTTGCACTGGAACTGGCCCGGCTTGATCCTGGTGAAAGCTCGGCCACGTTGGTGCAGGGTGATATGGCTGTGGTCTTGATGCTGTGCCAAAGACAGCGCACAAGTGAAATCGAGCCTGATCGTGCCCGCATTCGGTCGCAACTGGTCAATCAAAAAATGGCTGAAAATGCTGACACCTATCTGGCTGAATTGCGGGCCCAAGCGCTGATTGCGCGCCCATGACGCGCCCCCCTGCCCCCATTGCGCTCACCTGTGGCGAACCCGCTGGCATTGGCCCTGAACTGGCGGTTGCTGCGGCCCAAATTTTGGCCGAAAGCCCTGCCCCTGGCGCCCCCGCGCCTGCGTTCTTTTTGATTGGTGACCCGCGCCACTTGCCCGATGGCACCGCTTGGCGCGCCATATCCACCCCAAATGAAGTCTATGCATTACCCAAGGGCGTGCTGGCGGTGCTGCCACATGACTTTCCTGCCCCCAACACCCCGGGCCAGCCCAATCCGGCGAATGCCACAGGCGTGATCGCGGTGATTGAGCGCGCCGTAGCATTGGTGCAGGCCGGGGCGGCATCGGCCCTCACAACCAACCCCATTCACAAAAAAGCCCTGATTGACGGCGCAGGCTTTGGCTATCCGGGGCATACTGAGTTTTTGGCAGCATTAGCGGGGGTGCCACGGGTGGTGATGATGCTGGCCTGCGCGCAGCTGCGTGTTGTTCCCAGCACAATCCATATCGCGCTCGGATCAGTATCCAAAGCCCTGACATCAGAATTACTGGAAGAAACGCTGCGCATCACACACGCAGGCCTGCAACGCGACTTTGCTATTGCGGCACCGCGGCTGGCCGTGGCCGGGCTAAACCCTCATGCAGGTGAAGGCGGGGCAATGGGGGCGGAAGAAATCACCTTAATCACGCCGTTGCTAAATCGGTTGCGCGCCGAAGGGATGGATCTGTCGGGCCCACTGTCGGCCGATACCATGTTTCACCCTGCAGCGCGTGCGCGCTATGATGCGGCTGTGTGTATGTATCATGACCAAGCCTTGATCCCAATCAAGACACTGGATTTTTCGGGTGGGGTCAATGTGACGCTTGGCCTGCCCTTTATTCGCACATCGCCCGATCATGGCACGGCCTTTGATATTGCGGGCCTTGGGCAGGCGGACCCCTCCAGCCTGATCGCAGCCTTGTATATGGCGCAAGACATGGCCCATAAGCGGCATGCTTAACGCCCCACACCCCCCTTTTGCAAAGGCCGCCCAAATATGACCGCAATCGACGGCCTGCCCCCATTGCGCGCAGTGATTGCCGCCCATGATCTGCAGGCCCGCAAAGCGCTGGGGCAAAACTTTTTGCTGGATTTGAACCTGACCGCAAAGATCGCACGCGCAGCTGGCGATCTGAGCGGCGCGGATGTGCTAGAGATTGGCCCCGGCCCCGGTGGGCTGACCCGCGGGCTGCTGGCCGAAGGTGCGCGCCGTGTAGTTGCGGTTGAAAAAGACGCCCGCTGCCTGCCCGCCCTGGCCGAAATTGCAGCCGCCTATCCGGGCCGGCTTGAGGTGATCCACGGTGATGCACTGGCTTTTGACGCCGCAGCCCATCTGCAAAGCCCGATTCACATCGTGGCCAATCTGCCCTATAATGTCGGAACCGAATTGCTGGTGCGCTGGCTTACGCCCGCGGTTTGGCCGCCCTTTTGGCAAAGCCTGACACTGATGTTCCAAAAAGAGGTGGCCGAACGGATCGTAGCGCGGCCAGGGTCATCGGCTTATGGTCGTTTGGCCCTGCTGGTGCAATGGCGGGCCGAAGCACGCATCGTGCTGCGCTTGCCACCCGAGGCCTTTACCCCCGCCCCCAAAGTGCATTCCGCCGTGGTCCACATTACCCGGCGTGCCGAGCCACTTTACCCCGCCAACCCGGTAACTTTGGGTCAAATCACCACTGCGGCTTTTGGCCAGCGCCGTAAAATGCTGCGTTCCAGCCTGCGCGGACTGGGGCCAGATATTGAACAACAGCTGCTGGCCGCAGACATTGAACCCACTGCGCGCGCAGAAGAAATATCTTTGGAAAAATTTTGTGCCCTCGCCCGGATTGTGGAAACCGGACGCGGGATCAGCTAAACCGTTGCGTGGGGCGCGGACTTATTCCGCAGCCTCACCACTGGTAGGGCCTGCCTCAAGCTTGGGCTTGCGTGGGGCGTATTTCCGCTTGGCGGGCTTTGGCTCAGGGTCAGCCACCGCATTGTCGCGCGCTTCTACCACGGCAATCACATCAGCTATGGACTGAGGCGCAGACCGCGGGCGTGGTGTGGATTTCGGCCCAGTCTGAGTAATGGGCTGAGCGACGGGCTGAGTGGTAGGCTGGATCGCCTGCGGTTGGTCGGCAACGGCCTGATCTGCCGGGTCTGTACCTGCACCACGATCAGCAGTGGCCACAGGCTTGCGCCCTGCCCCCGACCGCGCATCACCATCGCGCGGATCGCGATAGGGACGCGGGGCCCGCGGTTGATCAGAGGGGCGACGTTCCTCGGCGTTTTGCGCGCCTTGCCCCTGCTGGGTGACGCGCGGATCTCGGCGATCTTGGCCACGCTGATCGTTATGACGATTGTCATTGCTTCGCGATTCGGTGCCCCGGTTGTCTTGGCCCCGGTTGTCTTGGCCCCGGTTGTCTTGGCCTCGGTTGTCTTGGCCTCGGTTGTCTTGGCTGCGATTGTCCTGACCACGGCCGTCTTGGTCACGATTATCTTGATCGCGGCTATCTTGATAACGTGGGTCATCGGAAACTGCCGATCCGCCCTCATCACTGCGCCCACAACCGCCATCTTGCTCACCATAGCGTGGCTGGCGGCCACCCTGCTGGTTGTCATGGATTTGGCGCTGTTCAGCCTCACGCTGGGCCTCGCGCTGCGCTTCGCCCAGCATGCGGGTATAATGTTCTGCGTGTTGCAGAAAATTCTCATAGGCCACACGATCATTCGACAGCTGCGCATCCCGCGCTAAAAGCTGGTATTTTTCGATGATCTGCTGGGGCGTGCCACGCACCTTGCCCTCGGGGCCCGAACTGTCGAACACACGGTTGACAATATTGCCCAGTGTCCGGGGACGGTTCGGTTTGGAACGCGAACGTTGTTTAGATGATCTCATGTCTTTTTTGTTTCCAGCCTTTGGGTGGCTTTTTCAAAACGCCAAGCGTCCTTTTGGGGGCGCATCAAGCCGTTATCTGATAGCGTTTTGGCTTGTGAATTGGGGGTTATGGCAGACTGCCAAGACCCGCGCGTACTGGATTAAACACGCCCAAAGCCGCAGAGCAAGCAAAAACTTTGTCACGGACGCATGAAATCTACGCCCCCATCAGCCCAATGTCCCAGTAACAACCCGGTCGCGGCCATCAAGATCTTGCACAACGCCAACCTGCTGAAACCCACCCCCTTGCCAAAAGCCACTGACAGCCGCGGCTTGGCTGGGGCCAATCTCTGCCAAAAGCCGCCCCCGCGGCGTCAAAAATTGGGGGGCTTGGGCTGCAATCACGCGATATGGCCCCAGCCCATCTCCACCAGGGCTCAGCGCCATCAACGGTTCCCACAATCGCACCTCAGGCGATAACCCCGCCATTTCATCGGCCGCGATATAGGGTGGGTTTGACACAATCAAATCAAACATCAAATCGTGGGGAAGCGCAGAAAACCAATCCGATTGCAGGAATTCCACCCGATCCTGCACACCAAGTGCCAAAGCATTCTGACGGGCAATCTGCAGCGCTTCAGCCGAAACATCCACCGCCACCGCCACCGCATCAGGACGCTCTGCCAACAAAGACAACACGATCGCCCCACTGCCAGTGCCCAAATCCAAAACCCGGCGGAACGGATGCGCCAATGCCGCCAGCACAAGCGTTTCGGTTTCTGGGCGCGGGTCAAGCACATCGGGGCTGACACCAAAGCGGCGGCCAAAAAACAGCCGCTGCCCGGTGATCTGCGACAATGGCTGACGTGCGGCACGCGCGGTAATGGCACGCTCAAAACGGGCCAAGTCTCTGGCGTCCAGCCTGTCTTGCAGATGCAGGCTGATGCGATCAGTGGGCCAGCCTGCGACAAAGGCCAGCAGCAAACGCGCATCACGAACAGGGTCAGGCACGCCGGCTGCGCGCAGCAGCACTATGGCATCAGGTAACGCTTCGGCGGCCTTCATGCCTCCATCTCGGCCAGACGTGTGGCCTGATCATCGGCAATCAGCGCATCAATGATTTCATCCAGGTCGCCCTGCAAGATCGGTTCAAGCCGGTAAAGCGTCAGGTTGATGCGATGATCGGTCATCCGACCTTGGGGAAAATTATAGGTGCGAATCCGTTCAGACCGATCACCAGATCCCACTTGGGCTTTGCGCACGGCAGAACGTTCCGCGTCGGCGCGTCCCCGCTCCATGTCGTAAAGCCGCGCGCGCAGCACCTGCATGGCAATCGCCCGGTTTTGGTGTTGCGATTTCTGGGCTGAGGTCACGACAATCCCGGTTGGGATGTGGGTAAGACGCACCGCGGAATCGGTCGTGTTGACATGCTGGCCACCCGCCCCCGAGGCGCGCATCGTATCAATACGGATGTCACTGGCGGGGATGTCCAGTTCCACGTCTTCGGCCTCGGGCAGGACGGCCACGGTGGCGGCTGATGTGTGAATACGGCCGCTGGCCTCGGTTGCGGGCACGCGCTGCACCCGATGCACACCAGATTCAAATTTAAGTCGGGCAAAAACGCCCTCACCCTGCACGCTGGCCACCAGTTCTTTCAACCCACCCAGTTCGGTCGCAGCCTCTTCAATTACTTGAAAGCGCCAGCCGCGTGCCTCGGCATAGCGCTGATACATCCGCGCCAGATCGGCCGCAAACAGTGCCGCCTCTTCGCCACCGGTGCCGGGACGAATTTCCAAAATAGCAGGGCGGGCATCAGCCGCATCTTTGGGCAACAACGCCAGTTGCAGCCGCTGTTCCATATCTGGCAATTTGCCGCGCAACTGTGGCAGTTCATCTTCGGCCAAGGCGCGCATTTCAGAATCACGCAACAGCGCCTCGGTGGCGTCTAAATCCTGTAAAAGCTGGCGATAGGCATCAATCTCTTCCACCACCGGCTTTAACTCTGCATATTCGCGCGACAACGCTGCGATTTCGACAGGGCTCGCGCCAGCATTCAACCGGGCCTCCAGAAACTGAAAGCGGCGGGCGATTTGTTCAAGTTTTTCCATCGGGACCATGGGCGCGGTTATGCCCGGCCAGCCGCCTACGTCAAGGGCCTACGTCAAGGGCCCTATTATCCGTTGGTGTTGGAAAGCGAGGCCAACCACTGACGCAGTCGCGCTGCATTCACCCCCAGATCACCCTCACCAAAGCGCAAACGGGCAAAAATCAGCAATTCACTGCCCTCAGGCGCCTCGGTCGCTGTCGCGGTAATGTAATCGGGAAACCCCCACAGTGCCGAACGCGTCACCCAAGTGATACGGCCCGATTGCGCACTGCCCGACAGGCGCGTGGTGCGGGGCGTGCCAAGGGCAATGGCGTCCAGCCGTGCCAACAGATCAGCAGGGGCCAGCGTATGTTGGCTAAAGCTGCGCGCACTGCCCAGTTGCGTCAGCATCACAGCGCCCTGCCCCAGCGGCTCGGGTGTACCGCCCCAGTCTTTGGGTCGTTGGCCTGCGACCGGGTCATCATGCCAGCGCGCCGGGTCTGATGGGGCCAACCGCACATAGGCCGCAAAGCCCAACACAACCAGTACAACCGCCACCAACCCCAGCTTTAAGGCCCCCATTTCCGTCCCCTTTTTTTCAGACTTTAGGCGCGCTGACGTTTGTTCCAGCAAAACAGGCACATCAACTCGACGGCCACATGCGCCCCCATAATGGCCGTGGCCCCAGTCGTGTCATAGGGGGGTGAGACCTCAACGACATCGCCACCCACCATATTGATCCCCGCCAGATCACGCAGCATGATTGCGCATTGCGACGATGTCAGCCCACCCCAAACCGGCGTGCCCGTGCCCGGCGCAAAGGCTGGGTCAAGCGCGTCAATGTCAAAGGTCAGATAGGTTGGATAGTCACCCAAAATCTGGCGGATCTGCGCAACCGTGGCAGCAGGCCCCTGTTCATGGACCGTACGCGCATCAATCGTATGCACCCCCAACGGATCATCATTATGGGTGCGAATACCAACCTGAACCGAGCGTTTGGGGTCAATAATCCCACTTTTGACCGCTTTATAAAACATCGTGCCATGATCAATCCGGTCAAAATCGTCATCAGGCCATGTGTCAGAATGGGCATCAAAATGCAAAAGGCTGAGTGGGCCATATTTTTCGGCGTAAGCACGCAGGATTGGGAATGTTATATAGTGATCCCCCCCCAAGGTCAGCGACCCAGCACCAGCAGCCAAAATTCCGCGAATATGGGCAGTTAGCCTGTCGGGAAAATCACAGACCCGCGCATAATCGAACGCCATATCGCCATAATCGGCAATATTAAATTCAGTCACTGGATCAAACCCCCAGCCATAGGGCGGGTCATAAGCCTGCAGCGATGACGCCTCGCGGATTGCACGCGGGCCAAAGCGGGTTCCGGGGCGGTGGGTCACGGCCTGATCAAACGGAACGCCTGTAACAGCCAGATCAACCCCAGTTAAATCTTTGGAATACGTACGGCGCAAAAAACTTGTGGCCCCGCCAAACGCATTTTCAAACGCGGCCCCCCGAAACCCCTGACGCGTCAGCGCGGTATCAACCTGCGAACTTGCATCTTCCAGTGCCATTATCCCAGCCTCACGTGTTCACGGGTCAGATCATCGGTGACCCTCCGAATTGCTCTTTCCAATGTTTCTGTCACGAAATCAATCTGATCCCGGCTGATCGTCAACGGTGGTGACATCACGTTCAAATGCCCCAAAGGCCGCACCATCAACCCTAAGCTTTCGCTGATATCTGAAAT
>ERZ888423.1384-NODE-1384-length-20974-cov-8.784837_pt1 | contig 20974 bp, 19 predicted proteins | sample MGYA00520523_ERZ888423 | MGnify/ENA primary metagenome ERZ888423 (study PRJEB32303, sample SAMEA104408611) | aquatic metagenome | biome: Brackish water; feature: Pelagic; material: water | place: Baltic Sea | collected 2014-06-08T10:24:00 | depth 30,27 m ...
AAAACACACTGGCCGTAATGCTGGCACTTATCCATATCAATATCGATCTTGATCACGACTTCTCCTCAACTGTTGACGGGTACAGGTCCTTGGACGGTATTCGGATTCCACGGAATTCCCAATCTCCACCCTTAGCGGTTGAGATTACCTCTTCGCTCATGGTGGATTGGGCACCGATGTCGGTGCGGATTGGGGTTGGCCTGTATCACCTCGCTTGGGTGGTGGACACTTTTCGTGAACTTCAGCGGATCAGTGAATGACTGCAACAAGTGGGTGCACATAGCGGTGCATCAGATCACGGAACAACGGAAGTTCTCTATGCGCAAGAACCAGATGGGCTTGAGTTTGAAGTGAGTTGGTGAGTACCTGCACACTTGTTGCACCTTGAGCCAGGTAGCACGAAAACCGACCGGTTGGACCGGTGGGCAACTATTGAAAAGTTTGGCGAACAGACACTGGGTGGTGTGGGCGTCTCGCAATAGCCCATAACTTCTTTTGAACTTCGTTTACCACTGTATTAAAAGCTCCTTGGGTGCACGGAATTCCCAGCCAACGAATTCAACCGGCGCGGTCAGACTCATATTGGGAAGTGCCTCGACCAACACCGAAAGCGAAATCCGCTCTAGATCGCGAGCAAATTGATGGCCTGCACAAAAATGTGGTCCGTAACCGAACGCAGCATTAGCTTTACGTTCCCGACGGATATTGAACTTCTCAGGCTTGGTAAAGAGCGACTCGTCGCGGCAAGCACTCGACACAACGGCGGACACGAGATCTCCTTTGGGAATCGTGACACCTCCAAGTTCAACATCCCTGGTGGCAGTGGCTTGCATAGTTCCAATTGGGGCCATCCAGCGAAGTGCCTCGTGCACTGCGTCGTCCCAACGATCGGGATTTTCTTTGATATAGGTCCATTGATCGGGGTGAGTGAGTAGTCCGGCTAAGCAAGATGCTGCTCCATGTCCTGGTTCCTGCATTCCACCAAGAATTATCACTTTGATTGAGGGGAGTACGTAGTCAATTGTTCGGCCTTGCCCAACAGGACAACCGTGATTCAAGAGTGAGGAAATCGTTGAATTGTCCGGTGAGTCTTGCATTCGTTGCATCCGTGGTCTGAGTTCGAACTCAATGTCAGCTGCGACCCGGTCGTTTTCGGCCGCTTTCGCAGGATCCCCTTCGAAGTTGGTGGCACCCATGGCGAGCCCGTGAAACCAATCTTGGAGGCGTTCGGCGGTGAGATTTCCAATACCAAGAATTGACCCAAGACTTAGCACACTGATCGGCTCAAAGTATTCGGTGATCAACTCTGCTGTTCGTGACTCCTGGGTTAAGAGTCGATCCAGCCATTCCAGCGCGATTGGTCGCACGAGTTCGTCAATGTAGCTCGCAACAATTCTTGGACGAAACTTTGCATCGAGTGCTCGGCGCAGTTCAAGGTGTTCTTTGCCATCCATTGTCATTAATGTCGGGCCACCGAAGGATCGATCCACGGGTGAGTCTGGCGCCTGGGCTGTGAAAAGTTCCGTTTTGGTAGTAACAATCTCAACGTCCTTCGCCCGCGTGACCAGCCAGCAGTTGACAGAAGGGACCCAGGAAACCGGTTCGTATTCACGTAGGGTCGCGTAAATCGGGTAAGGGTCCCTTTCCAAATCTGCGATGGTAATGTTTTCGCCAAAGGTGGACACGGGATTGTCCTTTCGCGTGCCGTGGTCAAAAAACGGTGGCTGTTGTCGGGCTAGTATCCTTGTATTACCTTAGCCAAAAGGAATCATATGAAAGTTCTTATTCTCGCGCACAATCACGTGAGTCCAGCCGGTCCCATCGCGCGGGCATTTGAAAAACGTGGCTTTGAGGTTGTAGAGATGTTGGTCGTCCCCGGGGAGTTGCGCAGTAGCCCCAACGTTAATTTCACCTTTCCCGATCCAAGTGAGTACGACGTGATAGTCCCGATGGGTTCACCGTGGGGCGCCTGGGATGATAAGAAAATTGGCAAATGGCTACAACCTGAACTCGAGTGGTTGAGAGAAGCCGATCAAGTGGGTACGCCCGTATTCGGCGTATGTTTTGGTGGGCAGCTCTTGGCTCGGGCGCACGGTGGCAGTGTCCAGCATGCACCTGAGCCTGAGATCGGTTGGAGAACTCTGGAAACAGATTCACCGGAACTTGTTGGTACTGGGCCGTGGTTTCAGTTTCATTACGATCGTTGGGTCTTGCCACCGCAGGCGCGGGAGATCGCTCGTAATGACAAGGCGTCTCAGGCTTTTGTACTGCGCAAGAATCTGGCATTACAGTTTCACCCTGAATTGAATGGTGACGCACTTGCAGCTTGGATTGCAGACGGTGCGGGTGAAATGATTCTTGACGATGGCCAAGATCCGGTGGCCATGTTAGAAACAACCCGTCAAGAAAGTGCTGCGGCGGAATTGCGCGCGGACGCGCTAGTGGCAGCGTTCCTAGAACAAGTGGCTTTTGTTGAGAGTGCTGATGAATGAAGTAAGCGGTAGCCTTTTGTCGTGAGTTCTACCAAAAGGATCGGTCGTCCAGCCAAACTTTCACGTGATTCGATATGTGTAGCGGCAATGGAATTGGTCAGCGAGACGGGGGCGGCTACTTTTTCCATGCGGGCGCTGGGTGACAAACTTGGTGTTGATCCCACGGCGGTATACCGTCACTTCAAGGACCGCGACGACCTATTGCGCGAAGTTGGTGACCGCGCTCTAAGCCCGGTTGTTGAAGGATTCGTTCCCAGCAGAGAGCCACGTAAAGACATCAGTGCTTTGTGTACTCGATTGAGAACAACCTTGATCGCCAATCCGATTGGATTGCAAATTACAGCTCAAGGTCCAACTCGTCGACCTAATGAGTTACAGATCACCGAAATAATTCTCAGTTCACTCGCTCGAGCCGGTTTAGCGGTGCCAGAAGCTGTTGTCGCCTATCACACAATTATTGAACATACTCTTGGTTCCTCTTGGCTTGATGCACCACTTGCCCAAGCAGGGGATTTAAGATACGAGACCTATCAGAGTTGGCGCAGTGACTACTGTGATCTTGATTCACGTGAATACCCCGCGATCCAAGCGGCAGCTAGCCAGCTTTATCCGCCGAGTGAAATAGTTTTTGAATCCGGGTTAGCAGCACTGATTTCAGGGCTAGTGCCGCATTGAGGAGTTTGTTTACAAGCTTCGTAACTAGTAAACTCGACCGTATTCTTGCTGCTCCCAATCCGTGACCGCGCCAGTCCAGCGCTGCCATTCCAGCCGCTTAATTCCCAGATACACGTTGATCAAATCAGGTTCAAAAAAGTTGCATAGTTCCGTGTCTGCTTCTAATGCATTCAGGGCTTGGAGCAGGGTTTCCGGCGAGTGTCGATCGGTATTGGGAGCTGAATCAGCATCGCCGATCTGAGGCTGGGCGAGGACCATTTGTTCGCGCACTCCGTGTAGGCCGGCTGCCAAGAGTGCCGCTGTGAGCAGGTGGGGAGAGGCCGATCCGTCAGCCATGCGGTGCTCGACTCGGGTACCTGCCCCGCGTTGCCCCGGAACGCGAACGGTGGAGATTCGGTTGTCAAGGCCCCAGTTAGCCCAATACCCACTGAGCATTCCTGGGGCGAGGCGTTTATACGAATTAACGGTTGGTGCAGCGAATGCAGCGAGTGCCTCATGATGGTGAAGTAGGCCGGCAATGAAATGACGGGAGAGATCTGAGATGCCGTGTTCGCCCTGCTCGTCGATGAATGCGTTTTGGCCAAGGTTGTCAACCATGCTCATATTTACATGCAGACCGTTTCCAACAGTGTCACTAAATGGCCGTGCCATGAAGGTAATGTCGGTGCCATTTTCGCGTGCAACAGTGCGCGCCAGCTCACGAAAGAGCAAAGCGTTGTCCGCTGCGGTCATCACGTCGGTGAAGTGTAGGGCAACCTCAAGCTGACTCGGCGTGAATTCGCTGTTGAGTCCTTCAATGTCGAGTTTTGATCTTTCGCCGGCTTCCCCTATTGCTTCGAGTGTGCCCGTTGGATCCGCGCCAACGCCGATGCCGTAAACACGGTGTTCGGGGACTTCAAGGCGCGTAAGTGGATTGCGGGAAGAAAGCAGAAAGAATTCTAGCTCGTAGCCGGCTACCGGAGTTAGGTCCAGCTCTTTCCATTGATCAACAATTATGGACAGAGCTCGCCTCGAGTCGAGTGGCAGTGGTCGACCGTCAGCGAAATGCAATGATGAAAGTGCAACGGTTCGGGATTCACCCCAAGGCCTGATTGTTTCGGGGTCAATCACGGCTTCCATGTCGGGGAATCCGGCTCCCGTAGAGTAAGGGTCTAACTCTAGGAATTCAAGGTCGAGACCTTGAACCATGACCGTAATCGCGTAGTGCGTTGGGTGGTTTCGGCGGTGAACCGGCACGGTCTTTCCGTGCAGCAATCCAAGGAGATCGGGGAAGACAATATCAATCTGATCAGTCATTGCTCTCGCTTTCGGCGGCGATGCCAGTAAGTATTCCATGGTCCACTACTTGTTGATCATCGATAAAAACGTCACAATTTCGCATTGGGATATCAAAGTGACACACTGAGAAGCGATCGGCATTTTCATTGGAACCCGTACTGTACATAAAGTTTCCTTCAAAAGCCCTTGCTTCTACACCATTGTGTTGTGAACGATCGTAGAGTTCCAAGTAGTCCCAACGTGCAGACGGATTCATGCCCCAGCCGACGTGGCTCGTAGCGTAAGCATCAGAATCAAATGCAGACATGTACGACTTCAACATATCGACTTGATAGCCCTCACCCCTAATGTCAACGACGTAGTCGTCTTCAATTGTCAAGGTGATCGGTGACTGCACGTAGTGCTTAAAAGTTAAGTTGACGTCACCTGGAGCCAAGACGACTGTGCCATTAACTCGGTGCGGTGCGGGAAAGGCCAGGACAAGTCCGCCAGGCCAGTGCGCGATACTTCCGGGTCCGTCTGTGACACCGGTTGAGCCGGCAGTAAAGGCATCAGCCAATTCAATGTGGAGATCAGTTCCCCATTCGCTCACGGCCCGCATGGTCTTGCAGGTTTTCATGAACTCATGTGATTGCGCAACCCTGCGCGCCATGTCACTGTCGTGGGGAAGGCGCTCATAGTTGGAAGGGTGCTCGTTGCTGATCATGAGGACTTCGCAGCCGGCAGCGAGAATTGCGCGCAATTCACGTGAATGCAGTAGCCCCTCCGCCGTGACGTCAATGACAAAAGGTACGCTCGAAATTGCTGTCACCGCCGAGGAGTTGTCCTTGAGCGCGAGGCTGGTTCCCGTTGACCGTAGCGCCACAGGCTGGTCGTTTGCAGGGGATCGCATAACAACTTGGAAGGGCTTGGCTCCAATTGCCTCCGCCGCCAGGATTGCTGTCGAGACAAGTTCGGGCCGGCTATCACTTTCAGAGAGAACGACGCATTCGTCGCCGGCTTTGAGCCCGCAAAGTTGCATTTGTTGCATGAATCGATTGATCCAGCGCCATTCAGTTGGCGCCATAATGAAACTCATAAATTCTCCTTGTTCGATTCATTGGCCTGCGCGTTCCAGTGTTGCAAGATTGCGGCATTAACTTCAACTTCGGCCTCAAGGTTGAGGATATGTCGGGCGTGCGGGATTACTTCAAATTGAGCATTTGGCATCAGGTCAGCTATTGCCTGTGAATAGGCAGGTGGGGTTTCGTCGTCGAGCTCGCCGACCAAAACGAGGGTTGGGATTGCGATGTTTGGTAAAAGGGAGCGTGAATCATGGTGAACGATTGTGGAAAGCGAGTCCAATAAACCCTGCTTGCGCACACGCTCCATTGCTGTTCTTGCTTCAGGTAAAACAGCCAAGTTGGCCGGTGCGATCAGTGCTTTTAGTAGTGCGTCAGCCATGTCAATCGGTGCGTCAATATTTTCAAGGCCGGAGAGCCGGGCGGCGCGCCACTCATCAGGGTCTGTTCCATCAAGTCCGAATTTCGGGCTTGTGCACATCAGGGTCAGGCTTCGGATTCGATCGGGATAGGCGTGCGCGGTGTACTGCGCGATCATTCCACCGAAACTCATGCCGACAAGATCTACGGATTCATCCGGTGAAACCGCGTCAATGAAGTCACGTGCGGCGTTGGCGTAGGCGGAAAACGTATACTCAGAAATCGGAGTTGAGTCACCGTAGCCGGGTGTATCCCATGCGACAACCCGTCTAGTTTTTGAGAGTTCCCGTAATTGAGGCTCCCACGCAATCCGTGATCCGCCCAGTCCATGTAGGAAAACCGCAACGGGACCTTCACCTTGCTCTCGCCAAGAAAACGTTGGTGAGTGGGAGTTTTCAGGCCGCATGGTTAAACGTTAAAGTTATGTCTCAATTTTGTCAACGCTGTTGACAAAACTAGTTTACTGACCCAACATGTCGCACATGACAACTGTGACCGCCCATGAAGGCGTAAGAGAGCAACTGGGAGAACTCACTGCTAACGGCAGCGGCGAGCCCCTCAATCGTGATCAGCTCGTAGCCGTTATTCGCGAACTTGGGCCTACCTTCAAGACTCGTGCTGTAGACATTGACCGTAATGCAGTATTCCCTTTTGAAAACTTTGCAGACCTTCGCGAAGCGGGCTTCCTTGGTTTATGCGTACCAACTCGTTACGGCGGCTTGGGTGCTCAGTACTCGGACTACATTCGAGTGTCTCAAGAGATCGGTCGTTACTGCGGTTCAACAGCTTTAACTTTCAATATGCACAACGCAACCATGCTGTGGGCCGGTGAAGTCGCCGACCTTTTGGAAATGAGTCCGGAGGAACGCGAAACACATGAGCGTCGTCGCGCAGAAATGTTCCGTGGAGTCGTGCAAGATGGTGAGATCCACTCTCAGCCATTCAGCGAAGGTCTTAGCCCCGGTGCACTTGCCGGTGTGGGCACTAAAGCTGAACCTGTGCCAGGCGGGTACCGGGTAACCGGTCGTAAAATTTTCGCATCCCTTTCTGGTGCGGCAAATCGCTATAACGTTACCTGCCAGGTTCCGGGTGAAGACTTCCTGCGCCTGCTATCTGTGCGGGCCGACGCAGAAGGTGTTGAGATCACTGACGACTGGGATCCACTCGGCATGCGTGGGACAGTTTCCCGAACCTTGTTGATTAAAAACGTTTTTGTCCCAGAAGATGACGAGATAATGCCCGGTGGAATGTACGACCAGGCGGCAAACCGTTACCCATATTTATTTATGTCACTTGCTCCCGCATATCTTGGTGTGACTAAGGGAATTCTTGACTTCACCAAGGACTATCTGCGCGGGGAACTGCCAGGTGCGGCAAGTGGAACTGCTCGTCGTGACAATCCAGTCAAGCAATATGGCTGGGCGGAGATGCAAATTATGTACGAACAAAGCCGTGCGATGCTTCACTCGGTGATCGACGCCGCTCATATTGATCCCGACGAGGACACCATGGTGAGTGCCTGGGCTGCGGTATACACCGTCATGGAACACGCAAGTGAAGTGGCACGGACCGCGGTGCGAGTGTGTGGGGGCCAGTCGATGCTCAAGAACCTCCCACTTGAGCGAATGTACCGTGATTCAAGACTTGGATCCCTGATGTTGCCGTGGAGCGCTGAAGTGGCACTAGATCGAATCGGCAAAGCACGCCTGTATGACTGAGAAGAGCAGTTACATTGACTCGTTTGCCGTTGACGGTCTTCCCCCAACTGATCAGTGGCCGGTAATTCTGCGAGACCTTCCCCAACTCGCTTACCCGGAGAGACTCAATGCGAGCGTTGAATTACTTGAGAAAAGTATCGAGCTTGTGGGTCGCGATAAAATCGCTATCATCGCAGATGATGGTAGTTGGACATACGGTGAACTGTTAGACGATGTCAATAGAACTGCACGGGTTCTGAGCGAGAAGGGTCTGCAATCAGGTAACAGAGTCCTTCTTCGTTCACCAAATAACGGCTGGCTCGTTGTTGCGTGGTTGGCAGTTCTGCGTGCCGGCGGCGTTGTTGTCACAACAATTCCCATGATCCGTGCAGGTGAGATTGAACAATTGGTGGCAGTGTGCAAGCCCAATTTAGCCCTCGTTGACCACAGGTACCTCGAAGAATGGGCGGGTGCTGGAACACAAGAGATTCAAACGATTGTTGTTGGCGGTGATAATCCAGAGTCACTTGAGCACTTATCGGCTACTGCCTCCGTTGGTTTTGAACCGTATGACTCGTTGGCAATCGACACGTGCATGCTGGCATTTACTTCGGGTACGACAGGCAAGCCAAAAGCGACGATGCACTCGCACAGTGACGTTATGGCGATTGCTGACACCTTCAGTGCTGAAGTAGTCAAGCCGACCTCAGCAGATATTTTCTCGGGCAGCCCACCGGCTGCCTTTACTTTTGGGCTCGGAGGGTTGGTTATTTTCCCTTTGCGTGTGGGGGCGACAACTGTTTTACTTGAGGCAGGTTCACCACCTAATCTGCTTAGAGCCATTGAGGAATTTCGTATAACGTGCATTTTTACGGCCCCTACAGCCTATCGAGCAATGCTGAATGACATACAGGTAATTGATCACAGTTCGCTTCGCCGGTGTATCTCGGCCGGAGAGACGCTCCCGGAGTCCGTCTGGCATGCGTGGTTTGAGGCAACGGGAGTGAAATTAATCGATGGAATTGGTGCAACTGAAATGTTGCACATTTTTATTTCTGCTTCTGACTCAGATATTAGGCCTGGCTACACGGGGAAAACAGTCTCTGGCTATCACGCAATAGTTCTTGATTCTGAATTGAATGAACTTCCTCCGGGAACCCCGGGTCGATTAGCCGTCCGGGGCCCCACAGGTTGCCGATATTTCAATGACGACAGGCAACAAACTTATGTGCAAAATGGTTGGAACCTCACAGGAGATATTTTCGAAATGAGCGAGGACGGCTACTTTCGCTACCTCGCTCGTGCGGATGACATGATCGTTTCAAGCGGCTACAACATCGCCGCCCCTGAAGTTGAAAACTCCCTTTTGATTCACCTAGCCGTAGCTGAAGTCGCCGTTGTGGGCGAGCCCGATCCTGATCGCGGTGTATTGGTAAAAGCCTTTATTGTCCTTCGGCCAGAGTTCATTACCAGCGATCCTGACTGTGAACAAAAGTTGAGAACGGAATTGCAAAATCACGTGAAAGGCAATATCGCTCCATATAAATATCCACGCGTGATCGAGTTCGTTTCGCAGCTCCCTAAGTCACCCACCGGGAAACTGCAGAGACACCGTCTACGTGAAATTACAACTAAATAGATGTTCGCAGTTGTGTTGTTTTGCTTGACGAAGCACAGCGAATAGACAAAGGTACGTGTGCAGGTTGCCATGAACCATCAAGGGAAAACCCTTACAAAGTGGAGGAATTATGTCGCAACGAGAAAATTTGCCTAAGTCAGATCGTGACTTAGCACCGGGAGATCAAGAAACGAAATCAACATCACTACGGCACGGAACTCTTGGCCTAATGGCCATTATCTTCTTCGTCGTAGCTGCTGCGGCTCCATTGGCTGGAATGTCCGGAGCATTTTCGATCGCTGTTGCACTTGGTAATGGTACCGGTGCCGCTGGCATGTACGTAGTGGTTGGTTTAGTCCTGATGCTCTTTGCGGTGGGCTACGCGACCATGAGTCATTACGTGACAAACACGGGAGCGTTCTTTGCCTACGTTGGCCGAGGACTTGGTATTCGCTGGGGCGTCGCCTCTGCGATGGTTTCGCTCCTGGCCTATCTTGCAATTCAATGGGGCGTTTTAGGTTTCCTATCAGGACAGATGTCTCTGCAGTTTGCTGACAAGTTTGGAATATCCCTTGACTGGTGGATCTACGCGATCATCATGATGGTGTTGGTGTGGGCGCTCTCTGCTCTCTCCGTGGACGTCGGCGCAAAAGTACTTGGCGTACTTCTGATCATTGAAGTTGTTGCGCTTTTCATTGTCGCTTTTGCAATATTGATCGCGGGCGGTGCTGACGGCATTGCGGTTGAGGCCGCCTTTAATCCTTCCAATATCTTTGCTGGCGGGTTAACAGCAGGCGCTGGTGTTGCATTTGCCTTCGCACTTGCATCATTCGTGGGCTTTGAGGCCACAGCAATCTACGGTGAAGAATCAAAGAATCCAAAGAAGACCGTTCCAAGAGCGACTTACATCTCGGTGATGTTCATTACGTTCCTATTTGCCGTTGTTGGACTGGCAATCGTGTCGGGTCTTGGCGCTGATGGAATCGTTGACAAGGTGTTTGCAGTTACCGCTGTTGACGGTATCCCGTTAACCGACCCTGCAGCCGTCCTCTTTGGGCTCACCGACGAATACGTAGGAACATGGCTCACATTGCTCTTCTCCTGGATCGTCTTGACTTCGTTGTTCGCGGCTTTACTCGCATTCCAAAACAGCGCCTCACGCTATCTCTTCTCCATGGGTCGTGCTGGAGTGCTACCAAAGGTGCTAGATCGCACAAACTCACGTCAATCACCCGTTGTTGCAACAACGGTGGTGTTGATTTTGGGCTTGGCTTTGATCATACTTTCGATAATTGTTGGTTGGGATCCGTTCATAAACCTCTTCTCCTGGTTTGGGGCGGTAGCCGTGATCTCGATCGTCCTCACTGAGATTTTGGTGTCCATAGCCGTTGTTGTTTACTTCCAACGGACAAAGCAAGACACAAGGTTGTGGCACACAAAAATTGCACCAATTGGAGCAGTGATTCTCCTGTCAGTGGGTCTCTACATGCTCGTGGCTCGCTTTAACCTGTTCTCATTGCTTGCGCCGGACCCTGACATGTGTCCAGGCGATGCGGGTTCAGGCTGTGGTCCATTCGAGATGACCCCCACAGGCTGGGTTCTCGTACTCCTGACTCCAACGATGTTTATTGTTGGCTTAATTCTGGGCACAATTCGAAAGAATAAAGAAAATTACGACGCGGTACAAAACTTCGCATCGTAATCTGTAATTCGGAATGAAAACAGAGGGGCTGGCAGCCTATTTCAACTGCCAGCCCCTCCTTAATGTTGTTTAGTCGGTCGGTGTAGTTGCTCCCGGAACACCTTGCCCGCCGTTGAAGTTTGAAACTTGTTGCGTTGCCAAATCTATGTTCGAGCTTTGAGGGGTGTCGAGTTTTTGAGTTTGAGTCTGGGTTTGTTGATTCACCACATTCTGTAGGGCCTGAGCAGTTTCTTCATAAAGGTTGCCAGTGGCTATTGCCGGAGCACCTCCTAGAACCTTGATATTTGCCTGTGTGATCGAGTCGGTCACTTGAGAATTGACGGCATCAGATCCATCAATAACGACAGCACCCGAACCCGCCGAGATGTTCGGTCGGGGCGCTCAGTGAAAAACTCAACACCCTGCGGATTAGTCAGAACGATGTACTCGTTGTCATCACGCTGCCCGGTACTCACGTCGGCATTGAGTGCGATCACCCAATGAGCGTCAGCGCTCCCGGATTCTTGTCACCGGGATTTGGACACCCACTTAGGGCAAGGAATCCAACTAGGGCAATTGCAATCAAGTGACGTTTGGCCTTAAAGGTTAAGCCAGAGTGAATGAGATGGCCTGCATGGGGCAGACATCAACTGCATTCTCCACGTCTTCCTGGCGCTCGTCCGGGACCTCTTTGGTGAATTCAATTTTACCGTCATCATCGAGTTCAAATATGTCTTCCGCCTCAAAAACACATTGGCCATAGTGTTGGCACTTGTCCATATCGATATCGATTTTGATCATTATTTCTCCTGCACTCTTGAAGGGTAGAGGTCTTTGGACGGTGTTCTAATTCCTCGAAACTCCCACTCGCCGCCCAGTGCGGTGGAGAGTACTTCTTCACTTTCCGTGGGTTGCGCACCGACATCAGATCGAATGGGTGTCGGACCCTCAACGATCGTGTTGGTGAGGGTTCCCAAGCCTTCGACTTCAACGGATACAACGTCACCGGGATACGCGGTCCGTGAATTGGCTGGTGTGCCAGAAAAAATCAAGTCGCCCGGCACGAGGGTAATTGTCCTGGCAATATCAGCGACTAGGTAGGACATATCCCACTCCATTTCGTCGGTGGTCGAATCTTGTTTCACTTCACCGTTCACAATTGTGCGAATCCGCTTGCCTTTTGGGTCCCAGTCAGTGACGATCCCTGGGCCAATCGGCGCCAAAGTGTCTGCGCCTTTTACCCGTAACATTGAACCAGCATCGGTGTCTCTGAAGTCATGCAGTCCGTAATCATTGCCAACCGTGTAACCGGCAATGTATTCGTGGGCGTCTTCCGGTGAGATATTGCGGCAGAGTTTGCCAATCACAATAACGATCTCACCTTCGTAGTTGAGCCATTTGCAGCCACTTGGCCGAACTACAGCGGCTTCATGTGAATTCAGTGCGGTAATTGGTTTGTGAAAATAGGTCGGTGCGACAGGTAGTTTGGTCATGAATTCTTCTGTGCGGGAAGCGTAATTCAAGTGGATGCAAATGATCTTTGTGGGTTCACATGGTGGCAGGTGAATTGCGTCAATAATGGCTACTTTGCGGCCATCTCCAGCGATCAGTTCCTCACCGTCGCGCACAACATCTGCCGGGTACCCGTCAAGCAGGATTCTCCTTGTTTCGCTCATACCGAGACCTCTTTCTTTGGTGCCTTTTGTCCGTGCCAACCGGATTCGGGTCGATCAAACCAAATGTGAACCTGTCCGGTTCCGATTGAATTTTCGTACCCACCATATTGGCGCCCGGGCGCGGTGACCGCAGCTTCACCCATGGCGCCAATCATCATGAGGTAGTGGGAGAAGCGGGCTTCAGGTTTGAATTTCAGGAACTCGGGCATAGTTTCCAAGACTCGCGCATGGTCACCTTGGGTGAACCAGTCGATTCGATCAAGGTCGGCAGCGTAGGCCTCCGGGGTGAAAATATGTTTGGGGTCGGCAGCCTCGTGATTGCGCAGTTCGCGCAGTCCCCAAAAAGTATGTGAAAGGGCACCGGATGCGATGAGCAGAACCTTGCGATCTGATTTTTCGATGGCTCGACCAATTGCATGTCCAGCGCGAAGGAAGTCTTCAGTGTCTCCCGTTTGGCAGACACTGACCGAGATCCACTTCTTGTCGGGTAGACCTTCACCCAAGAATTTCCAGAGGTTGATGGTTGCGTAGTAGATCGGAAGGTAGTTGTCGTCGATCGCAGTGATCCACGTTCCTGCCGCCTCACCTTCAGCGGCAATTGCGTGTGCAAGTTCAGCATCACCTTCAAAGTCGTAGGGAATACGGCACATGCCACGAGGGAGTTCTTCGGAGGTGAATAGTCCGGCGCGACGGTCTTGTGCCGTCACCACAAATTCAACAGTTGTCGCCCAGTGCGAGTCGAGCACGATTACAGTGTCGTAATCCAATGTGTCAAACACTTCGAGCCTAAGCTGCTCGAGCCCTGGAACTAAAGTGAAGTCTTCACCACCATTTAATTCGCGCCTGATTTTCTCCGGCAACATGATCGTAGGAACATGCGCGAGGAGACCAGCGCCAATAATTTCACCCATGAGCTAATCCTTCCAACCGTTTGGTGCGTAGACCGTATTTTTTACATCAGCGTAGAAATCAAATGACCACGTTCCACCTTCTCGACCAACGCCGGATTTACGTGATCCACCAAATGGCGCGGCCAGGTCACGAACGTAGAAGCAGTTCACCCAAACTGTGCCCGCGACCAAGTGTTCGCAGAAACTCTCCGCGTGTTCTTTGCTACCGGTAACCACTACTGCAGCTAACCCGAACTCAGTTCCGTTGGCTAGTTCAAGTGCCTGCGCATCCGTTGCGAATGTCTGCATAGTGAGGACCGGACCGAAAATCTCGTCGGTCAGAATCTCGCTGCCAGGTTGTGCGTCAGTAATCAGAGTTGGGGTGAAGTAGTTCCCACCCTTGTCTAAATTTGGTTCGCCACCAAAGACAATTTTTGCGCCCGAGGTGCGAGCTCTATCAACGTAACCTTTGATTTTGTCGAACTGGCGCTGATGAATCTGCGGACCAACTTGAGTTGCCTCGTCCCGTGGGTCTCCCTGCACAATTTTCCCAGCCTTTTCGGCAAAGAGTCTCGTAAATTCCGATGCGATATTTTCGTGAACTAGGAGTCTGGTTCCAGCAAGGCAGATTTGACCGGCGTTATCAAATTGCTCGGCGGCAAGTGTGACTGCAAGGTCCAAGTCTGCATCATCGAAAATAATTGTTGGGCTTTTGCCTCCCAATTCAAATGAACAGGGTGTGAGGTTCTCAGCAGCGGCTTTGGCAACCAATTTTGCGGTCGGTACCGATCCAGTAAACGAGATTCGATTGATATCTGGGTGAGAAACTAATGCATTGCCGGCTTCTGCTCCTAAACCTTGAACGACGTTGAACACGCCGTCCGGCAATCCTGCGCGCTTGGTCAGCTCGGCGAAGAAACTTGCCGTAAGTGGACTCCACTCTGCAGGCTTGAGCACGACGGTGTCGCCTGCGGCTAGGGCGGGGGCAATCTTCCAAGTGGCGAGCATCAAGGGTGCATTCCACGGTGTGATTAGTGCTGCAACGCCGGAAGGGTCCCAGGAGACTTTGTTGAGGTGCCCACGAGTATCAATTTCCGGGTGGTGCAGTTCATTGATGGCCCAGTCGGCGAAGAATCGCAAGTTATGAGCTACTCGAGGCATTACCCCCCGTCGGTGCGAGCGAAGAAGTGAACCATTGTCCAAGGTTTCTAGTTGTGAGAGGGTTTCGTTGTATTCCTCGACAAGGTCCGCGATCGCGTGCAGGATCCTGCCGCGCTCGACTGGACTGGTGCGAGCCCAATTTGGAAAGGCTGCACGAGCTGCGTCAACTGCTAGATTGATTTCGACTTCACCACCGCGGCTCACCAGTCCAATCGTTTTACCGGTGATCGGGGATACGTCCTCGAACTGTTGTGGGGAAGGGACCCGGGCTCCGTTTATCCAATGTCGAGAATCAACCTCAATGTCGATTCCGTTAGCCGAAATTTCAATGGTGTCGCTCATTGTGTCATCCTTTTCCCAAATAGAAGAAATCGTTCGGAACCTAACGGTATTCTTGCACGACTGTCAGCGAATCCCAAGATCAAGGAGCCTAAATGATTGTTTCACGACCCCGCGTTGCAATTCTGGGCCGATTTAGCAAAAGTGCGAGTGCGATCCGCTACTCCGCTGTTCTCTCTGCGCGCGAGTTGGTCGAATTGGTGTGGGCGGCCGGTGGCGAACCAATTACTTTCCTGCCGGTGCGTGACCGAAATTGGGTGGACGCGTTCAGGCATATTGATGCAGTGCTCTTGCCGGGAGGCGGGGACATCGATCCACTCCGATATGGAGGTGAGCGTCACCCTGAGGTCTATGACGTTGATGAACTGCAGGACCAGGCAGATTTAGATCTTGCCACTGCGGCGCTCGCTGCGGGAATTCCCATTTTGGGAGTGTGTCGTGGGATGCATATATTGAATGTTCTCAAGGGTGGTTCGCTAGTGGAACACATGACGGAGCCGCATCGACACACAGTTCAGACAGTGTTCATCCCCGAGCGCGCTGGGCTTGGTGTTACCGGTGAGATCTCCATCTCGTGTTATCACCATCAAGCGATTAATGCCGTGGGCAAGGGGATCGAAGTGACCGCGCGTACAAGTGACGGAACCGTTGAGGCTATTTCGATTGAAGGCCCTGCCTGGTGTAGTGGGGTCCAGTGGCACCCGGAAGATACGTGGCGGACAGATCCGACTCAATTGATCATCATGCGCGAATTCATTGCCCAGATTGGTTGATCAAGTCGTTTTTACGGCTAGGCAAATCGCACGCAACATGTCCGCGGCTTCGCGGCGCTCACTTTGTTTGATGTTGGCAACCACGAACTGTTCCTCCGAATTGAATTTTGGAAAAAGCTTTTTCATCAGTCGCCGACCTGCAGGAGTGAGTTCCACCATTACTAGGCGACCATCGGTTTTTGACTTCGTCCTGCTGACAAGCCCACGTGCTTCGAGGGTTGTGAGGACCCCAGAGAGCGTTGCTTTTGAGAAACCCCCCTCGGCGGCAATTGTGCGAGTTTCTACCGGCTCCCAGATCCACGTCACCCACAACACAACGAAGGCGGTCCATGTGAGGTCGTGCGGGGCAAGCACTGACCGCTCCATGTGGTTGCGGACTGCATTGGCCGCGCGAAAAAGATTAGAAGCAATTGCCATGGCTTCAAAGTCGAGTACTAATCCATCGAGTTTTTGGGCAACGGCAAGCTCAGTTTCAGTCAGCGTATGTTCCCCAGCCACTCGAACTCCTTGTCTCAGAAGTTGCATTATGTCTTATTTGGTCGTTGCGCTTGCCAAAAGTTACGGCAAACTCCATGATTAGGAGATGGTTCGTACCCGAACGATCCGTAGAGGAGTATTAAATGCGTAAGACCGACGTGCATCTTGCAGATCTTGACCTCTTCGAAAACGGGTCGCCTTGGGGTGCCTTTGACGAGCTCCGTGAACAAGACCCGGTGCACTGGGATCCTGAGTTTGACGGTGGCAAGGGCTTTTGGTCCATCACTCGGTATCACGACATTGTGAACGTTTTGCGTGACACGAAAACCTTCTCGTCAGAGATAGGTGCGGTGAACTTGGAAGAACTTGATCAGGATCAAATGGACACCCGTAAGTCCATGTTGGAAACTGATGGAACCCGGCACCGGTCACTTCGCAAGATGTTGCAACCCGAATTCACCCCCAAGGCCGTTGCCGAGTACGAGACTTTTCTTCGTGGGCTCACGGCTACGACCCTGGATAATGCCTTTTCGCAAGGCACATTTGACTTTGTTGCAGACGTGAGTGCGGATTTCCCAATTCGTGTTCTAGCTCGGATGCTCGACGTTCCCGATGAGGACACGACGAAGTTAATTGAGTGGGGAAATCGCATGGTCGGTAATACTGATCCCGAACATGCAGATGTGTTGGCAAATACCCCTGAGAGTGAGCAGTTTCGAAATCTTCCGTTTCGCTCCCCCGCTGCACTTGAAGTGTTTGAATACGGGTTCGCGCTAGCAAATGCGCGGCGGGGAAAAGACGGAAAAGACCTGGTTTCCACTTTAGTAAATGCTGAACCATCAGACGGAATCCCAATAGACGAGCGTGACTTTAGAAACTACTTCCTGCTCCTTGTTGTGGCAGGAAATGAAACTACCCGTCAAACAATTTCACACACCATGAATGCGTTGATGCAAAACCCAGATCAGCTGCGGAAACTGCAAGAACACCCGGAATTGATTCCTTGGGCGGTGGAGGAATTTTTGCGTTGGGCATCTCCTGTGTATCACTTTCGCCGGACTGCAACGAAGGACATTGAGTTTGGTGGCAAGAACATCAAGGAAGGGAACAAGGTTGTTACGTGGTTTGCATCAGGTAATCGGGACTCCACTGTTTTCGATCATCCTTATCAATTTGATGTAACCAGAAACCCAAATGAACACATGACATTTGGCCGAGGGGGACCCCACATGTGTCTGGGAAATGCACTGGCTCGGTTGGAAGTTAAAGTTATGTTTGAGGATTTGGTGACGCGAATTGACTCAATGGAACACGCAGGACCTGTGCGGTACCTGCGGAGTAATTTCATTCATGGAATTAAAGAGTTTCCAGTTAAAGTGAATTTACGCTAGTAATTCTCGCCTACGTAATTTTTGACGAAGTAGTCAACGAGTTGGTGCGCTCGCTCAGTTGATTCAGGGTCAAGGGCGCACGTGTGTTGCATTAGTATTTCCGGATCTTGCCCGCCCTGCACTATTTCCTTTTGTCCTGAGGCTGAAATCCCTGCCAACAACGTTTCTGAAGTCACTTCGGGGTGAAATTGAACCGCGAGATTCTTACGAAATCGAAATGCCTGGTGGGCTGCTGAGTTGTTGGCGAGCAAGGTCGCATTCGCGGGGGGAGTGAAGCTGTCGTAGTGGAATTGGAACGAGCGGCCAGCAAGGGTACGACCACGACTTCCGTGGTGTCGAACCCAATTTCGCGAAACCGCTGGGCGAGTGGCTCACGGGGACTTACGTGGTCATGCTCGAGGAAAAGTACTTTCATTTCGCTCCTCTCCTTGTCAAAACTGAGATAGAGTCGCTTTAGATCGTTGGCACCCTAACGATCTCACAAGTCAAATAAATCAGCATTGCTTTTCGCAAGCAATGCTGTGAGTACATGCGCATAGGGAGAAAATTGATGCAGGTGGATCTCGCTGAAGTCCGTCAACGGTTGCAAGACCAAGATATTGATATCTTGCGCCTTGTCTTTGCAGACGTATTAGGTGTGACTCGTTCAAAGGACCTAATGGTTTCGCAACTCGAGCGCGCCGCTCACAATGGCCCAGCTTTTTGTCAGGGCACGTGGGTGACAACCACTCGGGGCGGCGTCCTAGACGGCCACGGCAGTATCTCCGACGGACTCCCCGACCTCATTACCCGGTTACTCCCCGAAACAATTCGACTAATTCCGTGGGAGCCGGGCGTGGCAATCGGGATCGCAGACTCATTCGAGCCAAGTGGTGAAGAAAGCCCAGTTGCCCCACGCTCTGTCCTTAAGGGAGTCCTTGCCCAATACGAAGAACTCGGAATAATACCGGTGTGCGGCCCTGAGCTGGAGTTCTACTTGGCCAAGCGAACTGACGAGGGTTGGGAACGGGTCCTGAACAAGTTAGGAAGGGTGTACACAACCGGAGCACACGTTGACGCCGACGGACTTTTCTTACACATGATGCGCATGATTGATCAACTCAATATTGGGGCGTTTGCGGGTAACCACGAGTTCTCGCCTTCACAGTACGAAATAAATTTGTGGCACGACGACGCACTGTCCGCAGCGGATCGGACATTCCTGTTCAAGACCGGTGTCAAAGACATCGCGGCCCAGCAAGACATCCTGGCAACATTTATGGGTAAGCCGTGGAATGACGAAGGAGGAAGTGGATTCCATTTACATTTCTCAGTCGTTGACAAAATCGGTGAAAACAAAATGCATGACGGCGGTTCAGGGCTCAGTGAAATTGCGAATCACATGATTGCCGGAGTTGTAGCTCACGCCCCCGCCCTCGCAGCGATGACGAATCCGACAATCAATGCATTTAAACGACTAGGCCCAGACACCTTGGCGCCCTATCGGGCCAACTGGGGTTGGGATAACCGGAGCACCATGATCAGGATTCCACCGGAACGTGGACCAGGAACCCGAATCGAATTGCGAATTGGGGACGGTGCGGCCAACCCATACATCGTGATCGCAGCAGTACTCGCCGCCGCACTTGACGGGATCAAGAATTCAATGCAACCACCGGCACCGGTGTTGGGTTGGTCCTATGAAGACGAGTCAGCTGAGATTCTCCCGCTGTGCATGACAACTGCACTCGATGCTTTAGCTGCCGACTCAGAATTACGCAGCTACATGGGAAGGACCTTTATCGAAACGTTTCTGACGCTAAAGCGTGATGAAGTTGAACGTTATGTTGCAGACGGGCAAAGTGAAGAAGATAGAGATGTCACTCGTTGGGAGCTTGAAGAATACATTGAGGACTACTAAACAACCCGAAGTTTTTATACCTTATTTGACTTGTCTGCAACCAGTCGTCCACCATTGAAGGTCACACCCACCTCGCGGTAGTAGCCACCGATTATTCCGTCAACCGGAAGTAGAGCTGCTGGTTCATCCCATGGTGAGTCAAAAAGACTCAATTCAGCTTTTGCTCTCCAAGGTGTTCCCAAGTCTGCATCAATGCCACCCATCGTGACCAACTGCCAGAGGGAGTTTTGCTCCTGAGCTGGATCAAGTGAAGGCATGACCCGGTGGTGCAACATTGCATGGCCGTTAACGAAACCGTTCGAATCAGCGGGAGCTTCCAGTGTCCAACGAGCAGTTGCAAGTCGGTGGTCATAAGCCGCAAGGCTCGCCCCAAATTGTGCACCGGCCTCAACACGTGGAGCCGCTTTTCCGTGATTCATCGCTCGCGTCATATGAATGCTGCCCAGCTTTTTCGGATAACCCTGGAATATTCCACGACCGATAGCAAAGTCAGTCGTCACCCAGATTAAAACGCACCGGCTGTAGATGACACCTTCATAAGCACAACGAACAACCACGAAGGATTCGAGGTACTGCGAGCGAGCTGGATCAAGGAGTTCTGCGCCTCCGGTGCTGCAGGACTGCCAGTCCGCCCAAATAATGGCGACGGCACCCGGGTCTTCTGGTACGAGATCAAGTTCTGGTGGAAGGAGAGCTCGGACATTTGCCGGATCCGTTCGGTACTCAACGGTCAAAAGAGTTCCGGAGTAATACCAGGGCATTTCCGGAACGAGGGCAGTCTTGCCAGAAGGGGTAAATGGAGGCAGGAATCCGGTCATAGAGGAGAGTTTATGCCCAGGCTAAAATCGTTTGTATCCGAATGGTCACATTTCCCATATTTCGTGCGGAATCGCAAGAGACCCGAACTAGAGTAATTCTTCAAGAATCTTGGTCATGCTAGGAAGTGATGTCTTTACGGTCAAATCGCAAGTAGGCGATCGTGATCAAAATAATGAAACTCACAATCGAGTAGGCGACACCGCGGGACATGCCCGACCAGTCGATATCGCGGTTGAGTGCCCCAACCCAGGCGGCGCCGTAGTCGGTGGGTAACCATTGACGCAGATCACCCAGTGCGTCGATTGCGTCGAGGATATTGCTCACGATCACAATTACGACCGCACTGCCGACAGCACCGAGGGGCACGTCCGTGAGAACGCTCATCAGGAAGGCGATCCCTGCGGCAAAAAGCAGAGTGATGAATATATACACCGAAATAACCGACATGCGCCACAGTGCTTCGGTGTTAGTGAATACACCCGCTGTTGGCGTGGATAGTTCCCCAACACCAAAGGCAATCACGCCAACCAAATACGAAAACGCCACAAGAATCACGATTGAGATAAACGATAGGAGTAGTGCGACTCCGAGCTTGATGGTGAGCAGGCGTCTTCTGGGAACTGGTG
>ERZ888423.1387-NODE-1387-length-20951-cov-6.784361_pt1 | contig 20951 bp, 17 predicted proteins | sample MGYA00520523_ERZ888423 | MGnify/ENA primary metagenome ERZ888423 (study PRJEB32303, sample SAMEA104408611) | aquatic metagenome | biome: Brackish water; feature: Pelagic; material: water | place: Baltic Sea | collected 2014-06-08T10:24:00 | depth 30,27 m ...
CCTCGAGGAACTTGGCGTTGAACAGGTTGCCGGTGCTGGAGCCCGCGTCGAGCTCGGAGGGCTTGCCGTTGCCGCAAAACACCCAGATACGCGTGTTGTTGGCGATCAGCTTGGAGATGTTGACCATCGGGTCGTTGCGCTTCCAGGCTGGATCGCTGGAAGGGCCCCACATGTCCTCGGACTCGTAGCCACCCGCGTCGCCCATCGACATGCCGACCAGCATGGGCCACCAGCCCTCAGAGAGGTTCAGGAAGCCGGACAACGAGCCCGCGTACTGGAATTGATTGGGGTGGTAGATGGCCAGCGTCATCGACGTCGAACCCGCCATCGACAGACCGACTGCGGCGTTGCGGTTCGGATCGACACCCTTGTTGGCTGCCAGGTAGGCGGGCAACTCGCTGGTGAGGAACGTCTCCCACTTGTAGGTGCTGCAGCCCGCCTTGCCGCATGCGGGCTTGTACCAGTCGCTATAGAAGCTGGACTCTCCGCCGACCGGCATGACCACGGCCAGACCGGAGTCGAGGTACCACTCGAACGCCGCGGTCTCGACGTCCCACCCGTTGAAGTCGTCCCGCGCACGCAGACCGTCGAGCAGATAGACCCCGGGCGCATTAGCGCCACCGCTCTGGAACTGGATCTTGATGTCCTTGCCCATCCCGGCAGACGGCACCATCAGGTACTCCACCGGCAGACCCGGACGGGAGAAAGCCCCCGCAGTCGCCGAGCCGCCAACGGCACTGATCAAGCCGGGCAACACGGCCGCTACAAGGGCTGCCGCGGCGAGCCGACGTCGCAGGGTTTTCGCTGCGTCACGCAGCCATGGAACAAGCTTCATGTTTTGCCAATCCAATCTTTCGTAAAACCAACGACGGGCCGGCTGAAATCGTCCTCGCATCGGCCACGCCGCCCGAATTTAGGCAACCACAGCTTTGTGGTGCTCTGCTTTTTCGCCGCGAACCCACTCACCGGTCCCGACACATGTCTTATCTGACTGACATGGCTACAACGTTACGAAACCAGAAGACCCTCCCCGCCAGCAAATCGCCTGGGGTCTAGGGGCCGGTCGGGGGCAAACCAGTATAGGGGGGGTTCACCGGTTCCGGTACCGCAAGGCCGCACCGCACGAGTTCATACAACGGCACCCTGTCAATGCGGTATCGAGTGGATTGCACGGCGTTGAACAGGTTAGACAGGAACCGCCTGGGCCCCATCGGAGCCCGGATCCCGGTCATCACGGCCTCAGTTTCGGGGCACTTCAGCGCCGCCTCCGCCTGCCTGATCCAGTCCTCATCCAAATATTTCGGGATGTAGGGCTCGGTCTTCAGGAATGGGCCTTCGGCCACCGCCCAGTCAGGGAACAGGTTCTTGTCATGACCGATTCGGCCGTCCTCGATTCGCGCGGTGTGCGCAGCCAGCGGGTTGGCCAGGCCGATCTGATCGATCACCCTGACATCGAGGCCGACGTTCATGCCCAGCATGCCGAGATTGGTAAAGAAGACCGTATGAGGCCCGCTCCGCCGCTGGAAGGATACCGGCGGGGCATCCGGCGGCCGCGGGGTCGTCGGTACCACCTCCCACGTGTCGTAATTGCCCGCAGGCAGCAACAGCGCGCCGTCGGGAGTGTTCTGGATCGCGGCCACGACCGCGCGCATCCGCGGGTAGTCGAGGTAGTCGGCCGCCGTCAACGGATGCGCATGACCGGTGGCCTGAGCGTAGAAGCGACGCTCGTCAACGATGCCCGTGTAGGTCACGCGGGTGGCGTCTGCGCCCATCCCCGGTGAATTGGCCGCCCACAACGCCCAGCCCGCCACCGCGAGCCACAGCACGCTGGTGGCGCCGGCATACAGATAGCCCGCACCGCGAGCCATCCGCGATCTTTGCGGCAACATGAGCGGAATGACGGCAACGGGCGCCAACAGACAGAACAACGGTGTCAACAGCACCCGGCCATGCATGAAGTCGCCACCCTGGCGGATCCAGTACATCGCCTGCAGAAAGCCGCTGACAAGCATGAAGACCACTACGGCGGCCGGGCTCTGCACAGCCCGCGCCAGCCATCCAGCATCTGGTGGCGCTTGGCGCAGGACCAACGACGGCCGACCCAGCAGCAACATGACCATGACCGCCAGGCCGATCATCAGAACTGCCGGAGCCCACAACAGGTAGGGCTGGTTGAAGTTGGCGAGGTAGACGAAGCCCTGCTGCCACTTGGACCCGGAGGCGTCCTTGGCCAGTGCGGTGCCGGGGAACAGTAAGCCGTAATACCCCATTCGGAAGATCTGATAGGCCACCGGAAGCAACCCTCCCGCGCCGATAATCCAGGCCCGCCGCCGCCAATCGGGTGCCGCAATCAGCATCATGATCAACGCGAAGCCACCGATGAGCGCGAGTTCCGGCCGCACCAGCACGCTGAGCCCAGCGACCACCGCCAACGCTGCGTCGAAAGTCCCCGAAGTTTGAGACCCGCGCTCCGACCCTCTGGTGCGCGACCCGCCCGATGCCTGTGACCAGCAGACCATCATCCACCACAGCAGGCCCAGATAGGCCAGCACCAAACCATTTTCGAGACCCGAGGTAGCGAAGTCCCGGGCCGGCGGCACCGCGATGTACACCAGCGCGCCCGCAGGCAGTATCAGCGCACGTCGGCCCATCAGACTCGGCGCGTACAGCCGGGCGGCCCCCAGCATGACCAGTGCCACGCCGAGCACGCTGAGCACCAACGCCAACACCAACGCCACATACTCCAGCCGCACGGGACCGCCGACCAACCCACCGAAGTAGACCAGGTACGACCACACCGTGGAGGTGTTGGCCTCCACCCTCTCCCCGGCGTTGAAAACAGGACCGTTGCCTGCCAAAAGGTTTCGCACCGTGCGTAACACGATCAATCCGTCGTCGGCGATCCAGCGGCGCTGCCAGGCACCCCAACCGAACAACACACACACAACTGCCACGCTCATCCAGAGGCTGATTCGCACCGAGGCGTCGTAGGGAAAGTCGGGCCAGCGCCTGAGCCGGTCCGCCGGTGCGCTCCGAGGATCAGCCGAGGAGGACTGCGGCACCGATGGTTCCGATCCAGGAGAGTGCCAGCAGCTGCAGTACCCGGTCTTTGAGCGCGATCTCCTCAGGCTCACCCGCCATGCCACCGTCCACGTCGACGGCGTAGCGCAGGATCGCAATGGTGAACGGAATCATGGAGATCACGAACCAGGACCCGCCCCCGGTCTCGTCGCGCTCGAAGGCCCATAGTCCGTAGCACAGCACCAGCGCCGTTGCCGACAGCGTCCACACGAAACGCAGATAAGAACTCGTATAACTATCCAAAGACTTTCGTATCTTGGCGCCGGTCATTTCGGCGAGCTGAAGTTCGGCGTACCGCTTTCCGGCCGCCATGTACAGCGACCCGAACGCCATCATCATCAGGAACCATTGCGAAAGCGGCACTCCCGCCGCAACACCGCCGGCAATCGCCCGGATCAGGAAGCCCGACGAGACGATGCAGATGTCGAGGACGGGCTGGTGCTTGAGCCCAAAACAGTAAGCCAGCTGGATGGCGATGTAGATGGCGATCACCAGCGCCAGGTCGGGGGTGACCCACCAGGAGATCGCCAGCGACGCAACCCCCAACACGACCGCGAGCCAGTAGGCCAGCCACTTGGGCACCACTCCGGCCGCGATCGGGCGGAACCGCTTGGTTGGGTGGGCGCGGTCGGCCTCGACGTCACGCGCGTCATTTACCAGGTAGACCGACGACGCGGCCAGGCTGAACACGACGAACGCCAGAAGAACCTTGACCAGTACTGCGCGGTAGTCGTAGGCATAGCGGTCGTCACCGAGCGCGGCCACCGGGGCGGCGAAGACCAGGACGTTCTTCACCCATTGGCGGGGCCGCAGCGCCTTGACTATTCCTGCAGGCAGACTCTTAGGGGGGCCGGCGGTCGACCCGGTGTCCTGGCCGACCTCTGATGTGCTCATGACCATCTACTCGTCAAGGTAGACACCTTTCTTCATCCCGGTCGGCCACTGTGGTTGCTACTTTGGCCACGATCGCCCCGACGGCGACGCCGGTAATCACATCGCTCGGGTAATGGACACCGAGAACCAAACGCGACAATGCCATCGGCGGGACCAACAGTGCAGGCAGCGGCAGACCGGTGGGCCGGGCCAACAGCATGGCCGCCGCGGTCGTGGAGGTGGCGTGGGCGGAGGGAAAGCTCAGCCGGCTCGGCGTGGCCACGTTGACGGCAATCGCCGGGTGGTGCGGGCGTTGGCGGCGCACAACGCGTTTGATGACCACGGCGCAGGCGTGTGCCAGAAATGCGCCCGCACCCGCAGCCAGATAGTCCCGGCGGCGACTCGGGAAGATCAGCGCACCTGCCGCGGCGAGCGCCAACCAGCCGATGCTGTGTTCACCGAAATGCGACAGCCCCCGGGCGCCGGCCAGCACCCCCGGCCGGCCGGCAAGCGCCGACTGGACGGCCACCAGCGCCAGGTCTTCGCCTGCGGGCGGGTCTATCTCAGCCGGCACGGGCCCTGCCTGCATGGGCTCAACCATGGGATTCCCTTACTCGCTGCGCGCCGGCGTCCAGAACGGACTGCCACCGCTGCTTGCTCGTCAGCTCCGGCAGGGCGTCGCGGTACACCCTGCGCATGCGGTTGAACCTGCGGGCCAACAGAACATGCTGGCGCAGGGACGTTCGCAGCAGGTCGAACATCTTCGCTCGGTCCCGCTGTCGGTAGACCACGCCGCGGCCGTCCGCGGTCGTCACGGTGACGCCGTCGACCTGGCAGAGCAGGAACCAACGGGCATCCTGGGTGGCGACATTGAGCTCGGGCCGCCGATGATGGGTGGGGTCGTGCTCGCTGAGTTGATGAGCCAACCCGCGCAGCAGCCGAATGATGATGGCGGGCTTGGATGTCGGGATCTTCACCTCTCCGCGGCTCCTACCCGAAGGCGGCGGCAACTCTGTCGCCGCCGGTAGCACCACGGCATCGGGATAGTCCTCGCGCATCGCCCGCACCTCCGGCAGGGCGGATTCGAGGATGGAGAAGATGTGTTCCGGGCCGGCGAGGAAGTCCGCCATCGCCCTGTTCTGGATCGCCACGGTCGAATACTCAAGACAAAAAAGATGTTTCAGCGTGGCCTTGATCGACGATTGGAGCAGACCCCGAGCGTTGCCATCCCAGTGCAGGGCGGCGACGACCAGCCGGTTACGCAGGTGGAAGTAGGCCTGCCAGTCGATCGCGTCGTCCTTGTCACTCCACGCCATATGCCAGATCGCCACACCTGGAAGCGTCACTGTGCTGTAGCCGTGTTCGGCTGCCCGCAACCCGTAGTCGGCGTCATCCCATTTGATGAACAGCGGCAGCGGCTGACCCAACTCCTCGGCGACCTGCCGCGGAATCATGCACATCCACCACCCGTTGTAGTCGACGTCGATGCGGCGGTGCAGCTGCCTGCTGCGGTCCCCCTCGTCGACCAGCGGGTACTTGGCGAAATCATGGTCGTACTCGGTGTTGGGCGCGTTGGCCCACATGAAGTTCGCCCGATTGACGACCTCGCCCATCACGTGCAGGTGCGACGGCTCCTGCAGGTTGAGCATCTGCCCGCCGACCAACGTCGGCGTCTTGGCGAACCTGTTCATCGCCAGCGCTCGCAACACCGAATCCGGCTCGATCCGGATGTCGTCGTCCATGAACAGGATCTGCTCGCAGTCAGTGTTCTTCAGCGCTTCGTACATCACCCGGCTGTATCCGCCGGACCCGCCGAGGTTGGGCTGGTTGTGCACGGTCAGCCGGTCGCCGAGCGCGGCAGCGGCCGCGGCGAAGCCTGGATGATCCTTGGCTTTGCTGGTCCCCTGATCTGAGACGATCATCGCACCGATCACCTTGTCCACCAGGGGATCCGAGGTCAACGCGGCGAGCGCGCTGACACAATCGGAGGGCCGGTTGAACGTGGGGATACCGACCGCGACGTCAGCCCGACCGGGCGCAGGCACCGGTGCGTACCAGCCGGCGCTGCGCAATGTGACCGCGGTATCGGTGGTGATGTCGAACCAGATCCACCCGCCGTCCTCGAAAGGGCCGAGTTCTATTTCGAACTCCACCACGGCGGGATCTCCGTCACCGCCGGAGAACGAATCCCCGCTCACGGTGATGCGGGCGCCGGTGGCCTTGCTGCGGTAAACGTCTACGCGACCGCTTCCGGTCAGCTGCACCTGTAGCACCACTGACTGCAGTGTCGACCAGCGACGCCAGTAGCTGGCGGGAAAAGCATTGAAGTACGTGGCGAACGACACCTCGGACTCGGCGCCGATCTCGAGTTCGGTGCGGGTCGGCGGATGGGCGCGACGAGAGTTGGTGTCCGACTCCTCGATATAGAGCTTTCGAACGTCGAGTGGCTCGCCAGGGCGCGGCAAGATGACGCGGGCCAGCAGGCTGACTGCCCGTGCCTGTCCCGCCTCGAGCGCGCCGGACGGAATGTCACTCATGGTCCGCTACTTTCATTTTCGGGTTCATGTTTCGTCAGCGACCAACGGTGCACCGTCGCGAAGGTGCGGTGCCAGGGTGTTGTGGTACATATTCAGCGCGCTGGCGATCGCCATGTGCATATCCAAGTACTGATAGGTGCCGAGGCGGCCGCCGAACAGCACGTTCGACGAAGCCGTCTCCGCAACTGCCAGCCTGCGGTAGGCGCCGAGCACCGCACGGTCGGCCTCAGTGTTGATCGGGTAGTAAGGCTCGTCGTCATCGTCGGCGAACCGCGAGAATTCCCGCATGACCACGGTCTTGTCCGTCGGATAGTCCCGTTCCGGGTGGAAGTGCCGGAACTCGTGGATACGGGTGTAGGGAACCTCGGGGTCGTTGTAGTTCATCACCGGCGTGCCTTGAAAGTCGCCTGTGGGCAACACTTCCAGCTCAAAATCCAGCGTGCGCCAGCCCAGGCGGCCCTCGGAGTAGTCGAAGTAGCGGTCCAGTGCGCCCGTGTAGACCACCGGGGCCGCCGGGTTCGCGGCCCGTAACTGATCGCCGACATCGAACCAGTCGGTCTCGAGTCGCACGTCGATGCGTTCGTCGGCGGCCATATTCTGCAGCCACGCCGTGTAGCCCTCGGCCGGCAGACCCTCGTAGGTGTCGTTGAAGTAGCGATTGTCAAAGGTGTAGCGGACCGGCAGCCGATTGATGACCGAGGCCGGAAGATCGGCGGGGTCGGTCTGCCACTGCTTGGCCGTGTAGCCCTTGACGAACGCCTCATACAGTGGCCTGCCGATCAACGAGATGGCCTTCTGCTCAAGGTTCTCCGCATCGGCAGTATCAATCTCGCTCGCCTGATCCTTGATGAGCGCGCGCGCCTCATCGGGGGTGAAGAACCGGCCGAAGAACTGACTGACCAGACCAAGGCCCATCGGGAACTGATAGGCCTGCCCCTTGTGTAGCGCGAACACCCGGTGCTGGTAACCGGTGAACTCGGTGAACTGGCAGACGTAGTCCCAGACCCGCTGGTTGCTGGTGTGGAAAAGGTGTGCGCCATAGCGGTGAACTTCGATGCCGGTCTCGGGTTCAGGTTCGGAGTAGGCATTGCCGCCGATATGCGGGCGTCGATCGAGTACGAGAACCCGCTTGCCCAATTGCGTCGCCGCGCGCTCGGCGATGGTCAGGCCGAAGAACCCGGAGCCGACGACAATGAGGTCGAAGTCTCCGGCGGGCTGGGGGTGCCTCCCGCTTGCGGGGGAGAGCGGAGCGACCCCGGGAGAAGAACCCGCGGGGGAGAGCGGAGCGACCCCGGGAGAAGAACCGGCGGGCGGGAGCGGAGCGGCCCGGGGAGCAGGAGAGATCATCGGCAGCAAGGGTATCCGACCACAAGGTTCAGACTCGCGTTGGCCGAGCCGCGCAGGTCGCATTTTGCTCACAATTCAGCATCGTCACTCTGGTCCCACTAGTCACATCAGTACCATCATCCAGGTACCAAAGATCGGCCGCAGGTAGCCGCTTGAGGTAGCCGATTTTTCTACGTCCATGTATTGAGGAGACTTCCGTGCCGAACCGACGTCGACGCCGGCTCTCGACAGCCTTCAGCACAGTCGCCGCTGTGGCAGTCGCGAGTCCAGTTGCGCTTGTAGCCGTTTCCCAACTTTCCGGGCCGCCCGACGGGGCGCCGCAGCATCGCGAGTTCGTACAGGCCGCCAGCATCATGGAGCTGCCGGGCGAGCTGATCTCAGCTCTCTCCCAGGGCCTTTCCCAATTCGGCATCAATCTGCCGCCGTTGCCGACGGGCATGCTCACCGGGCCGGGCTCGGCGCCGGCGACCTTGATGCCCGGGCTGGGATCAACCGGACTGGGAATCCCGGGTCTGACCGGGGCGCCGTCGCTGACCGACCCCGGCCTGGCCAATCCTGCGCTGACCAACCCGGCGCTGACCAGTCCGACCGGTGCGCTACCCACCCTGACCACTCCGGGCCTGCCGACCCTGACCACGCCGGCCCTCACGGTGCCGGGGGTGAGCACACCGGGTCTGACCACCCCAGGCCTGACGGTTCCGGGGGTGAGCACACCAGGCCTGACGGTTCCGGGGGTGAGCACACCGGGTCTCACGGTGCCGGGGCTGAGCACACCGAGCCTGACCACCCCAGGCCTGACCACGCCGCCTGCACTGGGCGCTGCCCCGCTCTCGACCGCGGGACTGCCGCTGACTGGTGAGATCCCGATTTCGGCTCCGATCGGCCTGGACCCGGTGCTGGGCGGCTACCCACTCCTGGGAGACCCGTCGTTGGCGGCCCCGGCCGCCCCCGCCGGACTGCTCGACCAGTTGGGAGCCGGTGAGGCCATCGACCTGCTCAAGGGCATCCTGATGCCTGCGATCATGTCGGCGGTCAAGCCTGCGGGGGCGCCGGCGGCCGCCGCGGCCGCCGCACCTCTTGCCACAGCTTCAGCCGCACTCGGTGCAGCTGAAGCTGCGATCGTGCCCGGGGCGTAACCCAGGCACCTAGTCCTGTCACCGAACGGCACCGCAGAAGCGCCACCTGCTCTGCGGTGCCGTTGCAGGTGCATCGCACTGGATTTAGTCGACCAAATAGCCGTGTCGAACCACGCGCACCATCTGACACATACGTAACATCAGCACGTGCTGTACCGCCGTCGTGCACCGTCGATACTGTTCACCGCACTTGCGGCGACAGTGGTGTTACTGCCCTGGACGCTCAGTGGCGTGCCCGGTGATGACCACCGACCGGCGACCGACAACCCCCAGGTAACTCAGCAACCGCTTGCCAACCTGGCTGGTGGCGAGACGATTCGCGAGATCCACCAGGAGACGCCGTTCTCGATTGTCGCCCTGACTTCCGAAGACCTCACCGGCACCACCGCTCAGGTGCGCGCACAGAAGAACGACGGGTCCTGGGGGCCCTGGTACGACGCCGAACCACTTGAGGGCGTCGGCCCCGATCAATCGGGCAGGGCTGGTTTACGAGGTACCGTCCCTGTCTTCGTCGGACGCACCACTACTGTGCAGATCGCCGTTACCCGCCCTGCCGATGCGCCGGTAACCGCACCCGAGGCCAAAGAGGCGGCCGGCGCCGACAGCGCCGGGCCGCCGTTGGGCTACCTGCCGGCCAATGTGGAACAGCCGTTCGGGCAGAACATCAACGCGGTACTGATCAGTCCGCCGCAGGCTCCCGCGGACTTGGTGCCGTTGCCGAACGCTGCCACCCCTGCTGGGCAACCGCCGCACATCATCAACCGCGCGCAATGGGGCGCCGACGAAGGGATGCGCTGCGGGGAACCTCGGTACGACAAACGAATTCAGGCGGGAGTCGTACACCACACCGCGGGTAGCAATGACTACCTGCCCGGTGACTCAGCGGGGATCGTCAGATCGATCTACGAGTACCACACCCGCACCCTGGGCTGGTGCGACGTCGCCTACAACGCGATGGTGGACAAGTACGGACAGGTCTTCGAAGGCCGGGCCGGCGGGATGACCCGACCCGTCGAGGGGGCACACACCGGCGGCTTCAACCACGACACCTGGGGTGTCGCGATGCTCGGCAACTTCGAGACAGTGCCCCCTACACCGATTCAATTGCGCACCACCGCAAGGTTGCTCGGCTGGGTACTGGGTAACTCCCGGGTGGACCCCCTCGGTGTCGTCGTCCTTCCGTCGGCGGGCGGCTCGTTCACCAAGTTCCCGTTCGGCGCATCACCGACGCTGCCGACGATCTTCACGCACCGGGACGTCGGCATCACCGAGTGCCCGGGCAACGCCGCCTACGCGTTGATGGGCCAGGTCCGCGACATCGCGGCCCGGTTCAACAGTCCGCCGGGTCCCGAGCAGTTAGCCGAGTCGCTGCGCGGTGGAGCGATCTTCACGCGGTGGGAAGCGCTGGGGGGCATGAGAAGCTATCTGGGAAGGCCCACCTCACCTGAATCCTCGGGCCAAGGCTCGACGCGCTACGTCACCTTCGAAAGAGGAGCGATGTACTGGTCCCCCGAAAGCGAGGCCAAGCCGATCACCGGCGAGCTCTACAAAGCTTGGGGCGCATTGGGATTCGAACGAGGCGCGCTCGGCCTGCCGACCAGCGCCGAGATCTCCACGCCACTGTGGATCGTCCAGAACTTTCAGCACGGCACCCTCAACTTCGACCGGGAGACGGGCAGGGTCACGCGCGTCATCGACAGCGTGGCAGTCGAATTGCCCTCCACACCATCAGATCTCGCCCCTATTCAGCTCGAGCGGTTCACCCCGCCGATCAATCCCGTCTGACCGTTGCGAGGCCCAGTACCATCCCGACCTACAGCCACCAACGCTCTAACACCCGGGCTACCCCGTCCTTGACGTTGGTGGCCGTCACCTCGTCGGCGGCGGCCAGAGCGTCGGGATGTGCATTGCCCATCGCAACGCCCAAACCGGCCCAGCTCAGCATCGGCGCGTCGTTGGGCATATCGCCGAACGTGACCACCGCTGCGGCGGGGATTCCCAGTGGGCCGGCCAACTCCGCGACACCGGTGGCCTTGCTGACTCCGAGTGGCATGATCTCCACCAGACCGTTGTTGGTGGAGTAGGTGATGTCCCCTTCGTCCCCGATGTGCTTGGCCAGTTCGGCGACCATGTCATCGCTGCGCGCGCCCGCCTTGCGGATCAGCAACTTGATCGCCGGCGCGCTGAGCAGATCGTCAATCGATACTTCGGTGTTGTCGGGATTCAGCCACGCGTGTTCGTACCCCGGCGAGCTGACGAACTGCGGGGTGGCCGCGTCGTGAGCGCTGCGGCCCACCCGCTCGACAGCCAAGCCGGCTCCGGGGATCACTCGGGTGGCGATCTCGGCGAGCTCACCCAGAACATCAGCCGACAGCGACCGTGCTGACAGGATCCGGTCTGTGGACGGGTCGTAGACGACCGCCCCGTTGGCACACACCGCCATCGGGGCAAAACCCAATTCGTCGACGATCGGAGTGATCCAACGCGGCGGGCGGCCGGTGGCGAGCACGAACTGGGCGCCCCCGTCGACGGCAGCGAGCACGGCAGCCCGGGTCCTGGGGCTGATCTTCTCGTCATCGTCGAGAAGCGTGCCGTCCACATCGGTGGCGATCAGCGCCGGCTTCTGACCACGTCCCTGCACAGGGTGAAGCACCTCAGCCATCTCCGATCCCACCTGGCTTACTCCGGCGCCTGGGTGGATCTGTGGTCCCCGCCCGATGGTCCGGCTCGGCGCGCCGCCTTTTGCGCGGCTTCCTCGACGTCCATCCGATTGGCCTCCGCGATCGTCGGCGCTCCCCCACCCAGACGTTGCGGCACCCAGAACTCACCCGGCGGATGCGGACCGTAGTGGTCCTGCACCTGCTTGAGCAGATGCTGCATGCGGGAGTGCAGCAGAGCCGTCAGTTCAGCGGTGGGCAGCGTCGGCTCGATGGGCTTGCCCACCGTAATGGAGATGGGGACCTTAGGACGCCACAACTTCTTCGGGTGACCCTTGGTCCAGATACGTTGAGCGCCCCACACGATGTGCGGCACGATCGGGACACCGGCAGCGATGGCCATACGGGCCGCACCCGACTTGAACTCCTTGATTTCAAAGCTGCGACTGATCGTTGCTTCCGGATAGACGCCCACGAACTCGCCTTCCCTAAGGTTGCGGCAGGCCTCCTCGAAGGAGGCCGCACCGGAGTGCCGGTCCACCTCGATGTGCCGCATTCCCCGCATGAGCGCGCCAGTGAATTTGGGGTCGAAGACCTCTTTCTTCGCCATGAACCGGACCTTGCGCCCGAGGTGCTGTTGATAGGCAGGAAGTCCGGCGAACGTGAAGTCGAGGTACCCGGTGTGGTTGATCGCGATCACCGCCCCGCCGGTGCGCGGCAGGTTCTCCTCCCCGGTAACGGTGAACTTGAGGCCCTCTACCCACCAGAGCAGTCGGGCGATCTGGATGGCTGTGCCGTATACCGGTTCCACAGTCGCCAGCGTAGTGCGCTTAGGCCCGGATGAAGGCAGGTACGACGGCCATGAGCGGCTGCACGAAGATCGCAAGACACACCCCTGGCCGCTCCGAGCGGCGCAGTACCGATTCTGGTTCAGACACCCGTGTTCTGGTTCAGACACCCGTGCAGCTACGCAAAGCCATGCCCGCCAGTCCGCCCCGCTAAGCTGAAGGACAGAACCGACAGCCCCAGAATCGGCCACCGAAAGGACATCTGTGCAGGTCAAGAGCATCGGCCACGCTGGCTTCCGCATCGACACCAAGGCCGGAAGTATCCTGTGCGACCCGTGGGTCAACCCGGCGTACTTCGCCTCGTGGTTCCCTTTCCCCGACAACAGCGCGCTGGACTGGGCAGCGCTGGGCGAGGTGGACTATCTCTACGTCTCCCACCTGCACAAGGACCACTTCGACCCGCAGAACCTGCGGGAACACGTCAACAAGGACGCCGTCGTTCTGCTGCCGGACTACCCGGTGCCCGACCTGCAGCGCGAGTTGCTGAAGTTGGGATTCCACCGGTTCTTCGAAACCGCCAACTCGGTCAAGCACCGAGTGAGTGGACCCAAAGGCGACCTGGACGTCATGATCGTCGCCCTGCGCGCACCCGCCGACGGCCCGATCGGCGACTCCGGCCTGGTGGTCTCCGATGGTGAAACCACCGTGTTCAACATGAACGACGCACGCCCCGTGGACCTGGAAATACTGGAAGCCGAGTTCGGCCAGATCGACGTGCACATGCTGCAGTTCTCGGGGGCTATCTGGTACCCGATGGTCTACGACATGCCCGCCCGGGCGAAGGAAACGTTCGGGATCCAGAAGCGCCAGCGCGGAATGGATCGCTGCCGGCAGTACATCGCACAAGTCGGTGCGACCTGGGTGATCCCGTCGGCGGGCCCACCCTGCTTCCTCGATGGGGAGCTTCGCGACCTCAACGACGACCACGACGACCCGGCCAACATTTTCCCCGACCAGCAGGTCTTCCTGGACCAGATGCAGGCTCACGGCCACGACCGCGGTCTGCTGATGATCCCCGGCTCAACCGCAGATTTCGCGGGTGCACAACTCAATTCGCTTGCCCACTTGATACCGGATGAGGAACTGCACTCGATCTTCACCACCGGCAAGGCCGACTACATCGCCGCCTACGCCGATCGGATGGCGCCGGTGCTCGCCGCCGAGAAAGCCGGTTGGGCGACCGCCGCCGGAGATCCGCTACTGGAGCCGCTGCGAGAGCTGTTCGAGCCGATCATGTTGGCCAGCGATCAGATCTGCGACGGTATCGGCTACCCGGTCGAGCTACGGATGGGCGAGGGAGAAGATCAGGAAACGGTAGTACTGGATTTTCCTAAACGTGCTGTCCGCGAAGCAATCCCGGATGAGAAGTTCCGCTACGGCTTCGCGATCGCACCCGAGTTGGTGCGTACGGTCATTCGGGATCACGAGCCAGACTGGGTCAACACGATCTTTCTTTCCACCCGCTTCAAGGCCTGGCGAGTCGGAGGGTATAACGAGTATCTGTACACGTTCTTCAAGTGTCTCACCGACGAGCGGGTCGCCTACGCCGACGGCTGGTTCGCCGAAACACACGACGACTCCGCATCGATAACATTGGACGGCTGGGAAATTCAACGCCGCTGTCCACATCTGAAAGCTGATCTGTCGAAGTTCGGCGTGGTTGAGGGCTCGACGTTGACGTGCAACCTACATGGGTGGCAATGGAACCTGCAGAACGGCCGGTGCCTGACAACCAAGGCGCACGAACTTCGGTCCACGAAGCTGTGAGCGCCCCGTCACGGTTCTACGACGACGGCCTGATACAACTGGATCAGGAAGCACTCACGTTGCGTCGCTACCACTTTCCTTCAGGCACATCGAAAATCATCCGGCTGCGCGACATCCGCGGTTACCGCGTCAGCTCGCTCGGATTGTTCATCCAGCGGTTCCGTATCTGGGGCAGTTCGGATCTGAAACGCTGGCTACCGCTAGATGTACGCAGGCCCTTGAAGTCGATGCTGGTCACCCTCGATGTGCCTGGAACCTACCCGGATCCGGCCTGTACGCCCGAGCATCCGGAGCAATTCGTCGAATTGCTGGAGGACCTGCTGGAGCAATCCCGGTAGGCGTCAGCACTCCCGTAGGACCGCTATCACTCCCGTAGGACCGCTATCACTCCCGTAGGACCGCTATCACTCCCGTAGGACGGTGACCTCGAGCACTCGCTGGACCTGACGCATCATCGCCCGGCCCGCCGCCGCAGCCGCCTCCTGCAGCCTGCTCGGCGGCGCAGACTCGTGCACCCGAACTGCATCCCCGACCCGAACCACGCCGGCGGTGTCGACATCGGCGTAGACGCCGAGGAACCGTTGATTACCTTCGGCCAGCCGACGGGTCAGCGCGCGGTCGCGCTCGAGTCCGGGTTGCGGACGCGTAGGAACCACACACCGGATGGTCTGATTGGTGATTCGTAATGCCACCGAGCCGATCTCGACGTCACTGCCTACCCAACCTGCCTCTGGGTACCCGTCGCCTGTTTCGTCGAGTGCGACCAGCACGTTGGGCCGAAAGCGGCGCACGTCGTAGGGCGCACTCCCAGTGGCCGCGCCGGCGGACAACGTCGCCAGACTGCTGGTACTCAGCACATGGACCGGGCTCAGATCCACGAAAGTCCCTGGCGGCGTGGCATACCTGGCTAGGGTCAGCACCTGCTTGGTCGAGAACACCGACGTGTCGGGCAGCGTTTCCGAACTGGACAGCCCGAAATCGCGGCGCACCTCGGTCGGCGAGTAGTTGGCGCGGGTCTGCCTGACCGACAACCGGTGCAGGCTGGTGTCATCGCGCGGCGGCAGTGCGGTCAACTGCACCTCGCGCCCAAGTAGCTCTGACAGTCGGCTGTCGAGATCAGTTCCAGCGCTAGATATTTCGATGCCATCGGGCATCGTCACGATCACGTCGGGCGCGTTTCCCGGGCCCGCATCTGGACCTGGATCAATCGCGTAGCGCGCCGAACATCCCAGCAGCGCGGGCGCCCTTCGCGCCGATGCGGTGATGTTGCCCTCAAGGTCGCGGACCGCCCACAACCGGTCGGCATGCACGCCGCGTCGGTCGATGCGCAATTCATCGACGAGGGTGCCGCCCATCGACTTGACGGGGAAGCGCCAGAGTTGCGCCACCGAACCGCTCATATCGATCTCCCATACTTGAAAGCCGAACCCGGACTCACCCGGCCCTAACCCGTCCTAGCCCGTCCTAGCCCGTCCTAGCCCGAAACCGTCTGCCGCAATTCGGAATACGCATCGCTGGCGGTGTCGTACACGCGCACGACAGCCTGGTCGCCTGGTTGCAGGTAGGTCGACTCGCCCAACGGGGTGTACCTGGTGGCACCGATACCGATAAGCAGCTTCGTCGGGTGCCCGCTCGCGACCATCAACGCACCGACGTCCTCCAACGGCGTGTCAGGGGAACCCTTCTGGTTCGCCAGTCGTTCGACGATCCAGTCCAAAAGGACCTCACCGTAGTAGGAGTACCCCAGCAGCGGACTGTCCACGCCGTACTCGTGTTCCTGGCCGTCGGCGGTGCGCAGGTGGCACACCAATCGCAGCGTGGCGGTGGGACCGTCGGGGGTGAGGTCGCTGATGTCGAAGAACTTCCGCGCCACGCCTTTCGAGGCTGGACCCCAGTTCTTCTTGTCGCTGATCTTGGCCGCGTTCGGACGCCTGATCGAGCAGTCGTTGAAGGCCCCGAGCGCGAAGGGCTGCAACGACGCCACGGTGTCACCCGCCCACGTGACCTCGCAGGCCAATCCGACCTCAGGCTCGATCTGCAGGTTCCACCGGGTATCGGGGGCTGGGGCGTCGGGGGCCGGGGCATCGGGCAGCTTGATGGCGTCGTGTGACAGCGGGAAGCCGCCGAGGAAGCTGTCGTAACCCGGTGCGTACCAGGGGAAAATCCCTTTGGGAGCGACAACTCCGGCCGCTACCCCGGAGTCAACACCGACGAAATCGGCGGCCTCGCCCGCCTGCTCCAGATGTCCGGCGAAGTTGCCTGCCACGCCGAATCCGAACCACGTCCGCAGCTCCTCCTCGGCTAGATCCAGCATGCCTAGTTCGCTCATGTCTTCCTCCCGGGTTCGAGCACCGAGGTCCCGACGTAGGGCACCAGCGCCTCCGGCACCCGAACACTGCCGTCGGGCTGCTGATGGTTCTCCAGGATCGCCACCAACCAGCGGGTGGTGGCCAGCGTGCCGTTCAGCGTCGCCGCTGTCTGCGGCTTGCCGTTCTCGTCGCGGTAGCGGACCGCCAGCCGGCGGGCCTGAAAGGTCGTGCAGTTCGAGGTGGAGGTCAGCTCGCGGTAGGTGCGCTGCGTCGGCACCCATGCCTCGCAGTCGAACTTGCGCGCCGCCGACGACCCGAGGTCCCCGGCAGCGATGTCGATCACCCGGTAGGGGACCTCGATGTGGGCGAGCATTTTGCGCTGCCAACCCAGCAACTTCTGGTGCTCGGCCTCGGCTTCCTGGGGCCTGCAATAGACGAAGCCCTCGACCTTGTCGAACTGGTGTACGCGGATGATGCCCCGGGTGTCCTTGCCGTAGCTACCAGCCTCCCGCCGGAAGCACGACGACCAACCGGCGTATCGCTTCGGCCCGTCCGAGAGGTCGAGGATCTCGCCGGCGTGGAAGCCCGCCAACGGCACCTCGGAAGTTCCGACCAGGTATAGGTCCTCGCCCTCGACCCGGTACACCTCATCGGCGTGGGCACCCAGGAAGCCGGTACCCGCCATCACCTCGGGGCGCACCAGCACGGGCGGAATAATCAGCGTGAATCCGTTCTCCACGGCGACGCGCACCGCCAGTTGGAACAGTCCAAGCTGCAGCAGCGCGCCGGCGCCGGTCAGGAAGGCGAACCGAGACCCGGACACCTTGGCACCGCGTTCCATGTCGATGAGGCCCAACGCCTCGCCCAGCTCGAGGTGGTCTCTGGGGTTGTCGATGACCGGTGGCTGACCCACAGTGTCCAGCACGACGAAATCGTCTTCGCCACCCGCGGGTACGCCGCCGATGATGACATTTGAGATCGCCATATGCGCCGCGGTGCAGGCCCGCTCAGCGCCAGCCTGAGCCGATTCGGCGGCCTTGACCCGTTCGGCTAGTCCCTTGGCGGCGGCCAGCAGGTCGGGACGCTCGGCGGGCGTGGCCCTGCCGATCAGTTTGCTGGCCGCCTTCTGTTCGGCACGCAGGTTGTCGGCGGCGGAAATAGCCGTTCGTCTCGCGGCGTCCGCCTCGGCGAGAGCGTCGACGAGCACGGGATCCTCACCGCGGGCCTGTTGCGATGCGCGCACCACATCAGGGTTTTCTCGCAGCACCTTCGGGTCGATCACGGGCAAAACCCTACGTGGTAGCCGGACCGACCGGCACAAGCGCATTACGCTACAACCGCATCACTTGTCACAGCACCTGAAATGCCTGTCACAATGGAGCAGATGTCGCAGGAACCCGAAGCCACCCACGAAGGCTCGACGCCAACAACAACAGTGTGGTGGCGCAGCCTTCGCGCTGAGTCGACCCGCCGCGCGCTACTGCTCACCGCGCTCGGCGGTCTTCTGATAGCCGGGGTGATCACCGCCCTTCCCGGTGCGGACCGGACCGGTGACCGCACCGCCAATGCGGTCTCACTGGGCCCCCGGGGTAACGACACCTTCGATCACGCCAAGAGTGGCGACTGCCTCAATTGGCCCGACCGCACCCCTGATGCGGCCGAGATCGTTGGCTGCACCACAGAGCACCGGTTCGAGGTCGCCGCGTCCGTGGACATGCTCACGTTCCCGGGCAGCGAGTACGGGCCCGACGCAGCACCCCCGTCCGCGGGGCGGATCCAGCAGATCAGCCAAGAGCAGTGTTCGGCGGCCGTGAAGCGCTACCTGGGTGCGCGCTTCGATCCCAACAGCCGGTTCACGGTCAGCATGCTGTGGTCCGGCGACAAGGCGTGGCAACAGTCCGGCGAGCGCAGGATGCTGTGTGGCCTGCAGTTGCCGGGCGTCAACAATCAGCAATCGACCTTCACCGGCAAGGTTGCCGAGATCGACCAGTCCAAGGTGTGGCCGGCGGGCACGTGCCTGGGAATCGACCCGGCCACCAACCAGCCCACCGACATCCCGGTCGACTGCGCGGCGCCGCACGCCATGGAGGTGACGGGCGCGGTGAACCTCGCCGAGAAGTTCCCGGCCGAACTTCCGCCCGAGCCGGATCAGGACTCTTTGATCAAAGACGCGTGCACCCGGATGACGGATGCCTACCTGGCTCCGATCCAGCTGAGGAACACCACACTGACGCTGATCTACAGCACCGTGTCACTGCCGAGTTGGGCGGCTGGCAGCCATCAGGTGTCGTGCAGCATCGGCTCGACGCTGGGCAACGGCGGGTGGTCGACGCTGCTGAACACCGCCAAGGGCCCGTTGATGATCAACGGCCAGCCGCCGGTTCCTCCGCCGGACATCCCCGAGGAGCGCCTCAACTTGCCGGAGATCCCGATGCCCGATTTCCCGGTCGGCACCTCGTCGCCGTCGGCCGGCTCATCATCGACCGGCTCGTCGTCTACCGGCTGGAATGACAACAGCAGCCAGAGCGACCAGTCGCAGCACATGCCGCAGCAGGCGACCGTCAACAGTCCCCCGCCGACCGAGCAGGCACCGCCGCCAGAGGCACCCGCGGACGGCAACACATTCCTCAACGGGCCTCCTCCGCCACCGCCCGCCCCGCCGGGTCTCCCCCCGCCGCCGCCCGCCCCGCCGGGCTTGCCGCCACCGCCCGCCCCGCCGGGTCTGCCGCCGCCGGGAATCTAGCCCGTGGCCGTGCGGATGACCCCGCAACGGTTCGACGAGTTGGTCGGTGACGCGCTGGACCTCATTCCGGCTGAGCTGGCCTCGGCGATCGACAACGTGGTGATCCTGGTGCGGGACCGCGACGTCGATGAGCCCGAACTGCTCGGCCTCTATGAGGGCATCGCATTGACCGAACGGGATTCTTGGTACGGGGGCTCGCTGCCCGACACGATCACGATCTATCGCGAAGCCCTTCTGGATGTCTGCGGCAACGCTGACGAAGTCCTGGACGAGGTGGCCATCACGGTGATCCACGAGATCGCGCACCACTTCGGCATCGACGACGACCGGTTGCACGAGTTGGGCTGGGCGTAGCGAAGCCCCACGCGCCGCAACCCGACCACGCGCTGATTCACCATCCCTACCGCCGTTCCGAATGCACCGCGTCCCCCACGTCCCCCACGTCCCCCACGATGGGCGCGGTTGCGAACGGCGGGCTGAGGCCGCCCCACTGCAGACAGCTCCAGCGGCCCTCGGTGATCGGAGCCAGCACCACCGATTCAGTGTTCGCAAGGTGGTGGTCGATGACGAAGCGACCGTCGACGCTGGCCAGCACCGCCGAGACCAACCGGATCGCGGCACCATGGCTGACGACCACGATATCGCCGTGGAACGCCTCGTCGTCCAGGTAGCGCAGTCGGAGCTCGTCGATCACTGGCAGGTAGCGGTCCAGCACATGATGCGCGGTCTCGCCGCCAGGCAGTCCCAGACCCAGCTCCCCGGCGAGCCAGCGCCGGTAAATAGCGTTGAAACCGTCGTGCGCGGCCTCATCGCTACGGTTCTCCAGATCACCGACCTGGACCTCGTGTATGCCTTCGAACTCGTGCGTGCCGACCGCGCTGCTCGTGGTGCCTGAGCTGATCTCCTCATGTATGTGGTGAGCGGTCTGCACCGCCCGGGTGGCGATCGAATGGGCGATCAAGGCGGGCGGCCGCGGCAGGTTGCGGGCGAACGCCCGGGCCTGATCGCGACCGAGATCGGTCAGCTCGGCACCCGGCGGTCGAGTGTCCAGGCGACGGTCGACGTTGCTGTGCGTCTGCCCGTGCCGCAGTAGCACCAGCCGGCCCGTCACGACAGACCCTCCCGGAGTCGCTGCAGCCAGGCCACCGCCTCATCCATCGGCGGTGGCGCGGCTCCCACTGCCTCGCCCGTCGGCCACGACCCGAGAAATCGGACATCGGCGCACCGCCGGTGCAGCGCGCGCATCGCCTCGGCCACCGAGTCGTCATCGATGTGGCCGACGAAGTCGAGGAAGAATACGTAGGTGCCGAGCTCGGTGCGGGTCGGCCTGGACTCGATCCGGGTGAGGTCGATATCGCGGACGGCAAGCTCGGTCATGGCCGAGACCAACGCGCCGGGCACATTCTCCAACCGCAGCACCACCGATGTCCGGTCCGCGCCGGTGCTCTTCGGCGGCGAAGCCGGGAGTCCGACCAGGACGAAGCGGGTGCGGGCATTGGGTTCGTCGACCACACCGACGGCCAGCGAGTCCAATTCGTAGCGTTGGGTGGCCAGCGCTGTGCTCACCGCCGCGTCTGCCTTACCGGCTGCGACGTCCTGCGCGGCCGCGGCATTCGAATTGGCTGGAACCAGTTGGGCTTTCGGAAGATGCTC
>ERZ888423.1388-NODE-1388-length-20948-cov-8.552338_pt1 | contig 20948 bp, 19 predicted proteins | sample MGYA00520523_ERZ888423 | MGnify/ENA primary metagenome ERZ888423 (study PRJEB32303, sample SAMEA104408611) | aquatic metagenome | biome: Brackish water; feature: Pelagic; material: water | place: Baltic Sea | collected 2014-06-08T10:24:00 | depth 30,27 m ...
GAAAGATTTCAAGAAATTCACATCAAGCGAAAAATAGGGTCTTTGGGTAAAAAATAACTGATCCACACGACCATTATTATACTGGTTTCTGGTCCAATTATAGCCCACTTCAAAATTGGGCCATTCACTAAAACTGCTGCGCGCGCTTAGGCGATAATTTTGGGTAAAACTCTCGCTTTGCTGAAGGGCCTCATTGACTCGAGAAAAAAGTTCGCTATAGCTCAAGGTGGCATTCAGGCGGTACTCTATTTTACTGATTCGTTTACTAAAACGCCCAGAAGCCGCATAAATATGGTCCGGATTGTCGGGATCAAAATTCTCAGGCTGGGTCACCTGGTTAATGGCGACCAAGGTGGTGTTATTTTTAATGCCCTTAGTTCGCTTGGTGTAACTCAGCGATCCATTGATATTTGTGTAGTTGAACAAATTATAACTGAAATAATTTAATCTAAAGGATTCAGATAAGGCATTGCCTAAATTCCTGTTTCCAGCAAAAAGGCGGTTATAGTTATTAAACACATAGGCCTGCGCCAGATTATTTATGTCGGTGTATTCCGCAGTTTTACTGTAGTTAAAGCGGATATTTTCACTGTTTTTTATGTCCCAAAGGGCAAAGAAATCAGGCAAAAGCAACCACTGATTTTGACTCGCCGTACTTCCTAGCTGCGTATTGGAAAGCCCATATTGATGTAAGGTCAAACCTGGAGAAAATGTAAAATCCCCCCGCTTTATTTTATAATGTACTCCCAAAAATAGGTCCCTAAAATCATAATTGACGTCGTTGACTAAAGAACTGCTTTGTCCATCAATAGGCAGTGTCTCTTCGAGCAAGTCTGTAGTGCCATTGATTCGCTCAAAAATCTTAGAATCAAAATTTTGGAAACTTAGTGTCGTCCCCAAGGTGATGTTCAAGTGGCTCGTTTTATTCAAAATACGATAGTAATCTATTTTACCATCGAGCTTATTGGTCTGAATTTCTTTTTCTTGACTTAAATCAAAGCGGCCCCCTTCTTGACTCACGGGAAGTATCCCGGCAAAAGGCAAAAGGTCCGTTATCGCGTTATAAAAGGGATCCTCCGAGCGAAGCATATGTTGAAACTGGCCGGCAAAAATATCGTTCTCTGAGGCCGTATAATAAGCATTGATGTTTTGCTCAATTGAGGTGGGACGATTTTCTTTGCGCTCGACGATATCATTTGTTTGATCCGCAAAGGCAGAAAATGTCGCATCATCTTGACGCTGATTTGAGGCCTTTAACAAAATATCATAATCGACTTGTAAACGGGCATCAGGTTTATAAATCCCACTAAATTTTATCATCCCCAGTTGATTGTTCTGCTCGGATTGAACCTGAGTTTGCTCTTGAATGCCCGACAAAATAAACTGGTTTATGGTATTGGAGATAATGGACGTCGTATTTTCTGAAGCGATACCAAATCCACTTAAATCTAAAGTCTGACTTGCCGCATAGCTGAAGTTTGCGGCGGCGAACTTCGTCCCGATTGCCGCCGCTCGATTATTTTGGCCAACAGCAAAACCCAGATCACTTTCTTGAATGTTAAATCGGGTTCCTCCACCGCTGTTAAAATTTCTGAATCCCCCTGTAAAGTTGAAGAAATCTCTCCAGGTAAAGGGCACCTCACCAATATCGTTTAAATCTGTAATAACATTCAAACTATACTCAGGGTGATAATAAAACAACTTGGGGTGCAATAAATAGCGAGGATCCACGTCGGCATCTACACCACTTCCTGCGGTGACCTCACCAAACCAAAAATTCTTTTTGCCTTCTTTGAGCTTGATATTGATCGCCACATTATCTTGATTGTTGGTCACCCCGCGCATTTGACCTACTTCACTGAAATTACGCAATACCTCAACCTTATCAATAGCATTGGCGGGTATGTTTTTCGTGGCTAGTTTAGAATCTCCATCAAAGAAGTCCTTTCCTTCGACCATGACTTTTTGGACCGTTTTCCCTTCAACCTGAATTTCACCGTCATCGTTGACCTCAACTCCAGGAAGATTCTCCAGGACATCTCCGAGTTTTTTCTCGTTACCCCTATTGAATGAATCCGCATTGTAAACAATCGTATCCCCCTTGACGGTGACCGGCATCTCATAGACAATTTCGACCCCATCGAGCTGAGCCGTTTCAGCCCTTAGCGTAAAATCGAGAGTTAATGCATCAATGTCTGCGCCAACGTTTAGCCTTTTTTCTTGAGTTTCATACCCCAAAAAACTGGCCCGAAGAATATAGCTGGCCTCGGAATTGAGGGAGAAAGCATATCGTCCGTCATTATTCGTAATAGAATATCCTGCTAATTTCCCAGACTCAGCATCGGTGGCAATAACATTGGCAAACCCCAATGGGGCAAGACTGTCCATGACCACACCCCGAAGTTGCACTTCTTGAGCATCAATATTGATCCAGCTCATTACCGCAAAAGTAAAACTTAAGAGGTGACTCAATGAAAAACGCTTAGTCGATGGAATCGACCCCGCGTTCAATCGGTGCAAAAATAAATTGGATAGGCAGCGCTGGAGATTCATATCGAAAGGAAACTTAAAGTAGACTATTTGTTTTATTGTTCATGCTTATTCCCCACGACCACGACGGCCAGAACGGTTGCGCCAATTGTCGCGCATCTCTTGAGTTTTCTCTTTGACGATAACCTCAAATTCATCTTGAGTAACCACAGCCCCTTTGCTCGGCGCCTCAATGACAGGGAGATCCTTTGGATTCATTACAATTTTTGAACACAATAAGGTGGTCCGATCGGCATTGAGCTCCAGTATAAGCCCCGGTAAGCCAGCATACTCTCCTGGTCCATGACCCAGCGGTATTTGCGGCGTAAACCACGCGGTCACTTCGATGGTTTTTGGCATTTCTAATTCATCAATAGGGTCAGACTTAAGACTATCTGACTTTTGTTTTTCTTTATCCTTATCCGTGTCTTGAGCCTGTCGATCTCGACGACGCATCATACTAAACTCGTTGGCTTTGACCTGCTTGACAGCGCGGGCCTTGATGGCCAAATACGCGCCAATCATCTTCGTCTCATCGGTGATCTCCCATTCTAGTGCAGGGATTTCATCTTTGATTAAAAAACTCTTCCCAAAGAAATCTTGCGCTTGCACAAAGGCACTGTCTTCCAAGTTCTTATATTGAATCCCAGGAGTCGCACTGGCCATCATCACGGCGAATCCGCGACCTTGAGTTTCTACATCAAGAGAGGCCTCTTCCTCATAAACAGACTCACTTCCATTAAAAGTCAAGATATAGGTCTTTTCTAGAAAGGACTTCATGCGTGCCATGATCTGCTTTTTCATGTCTTCGCTCATTCCTTCGCGGCCGAAATTGTCCATATCGACTGTGGTTTTGGACTGATAAAAAGCTTGTCCTGAAAAATTCTGTGCTTGAAGTCCAAGACTAAAAAGGAGGCTCAATATTAAAAAGTATATTTTCATTTGCTTATTTATTTTTTTTGATAAAATTAAATCTATAAAATCCAGTTATTCTCTTGGACCTTAAGTTAAGTTAAAGGTTTAATTGGAACGTTTAATGCACCCCTTTATTCATAATTAAATTCAGGAGCCGAATTTAAATAATTTAACCCATACCTCGTGTTAATTGTGTGCCAATAAAGCAGTTTTTGTTTTGTACCTTGTTGAGTCTAAGGCATCATGTTTCATGAGATCGATTTTACTTTTTATAATAATTACCCTGACGGCCCCCATGTTTGCTCAGACCCTTGAGCAAAATAAGGGGTTATTGCTTAATTCTGACAAGCAAACAGTCTTATCTGCCGCAGATCAAATTTTTGGGTACGACACTTACGAGCAATTCTATTGGGCCGACAAAAACACCCTCTATAAGTCTGGCAATAAAGGCGATTTTGAATTCCAAGAACTAATGTTAGGACCTATTGCTCAAATCGATTTTCAAAATCCACTAACCGTTTTGGTCTTTTATCGCGAAACAAATACCGTCCTTTTTTTGGATAATCGTTTGAACGAAAAAAGACGTATTGACTTTAATCTGATTGAAGAATTTCCTCAGGTGCAATGGGTTTATAATGCCGGCAGCAATCGCTTGTGGCTCATGGATCAAAACAGCCAAAGTCTATGGGGATACGACACCCAATCCATGCGCGTAGTTTTTCAAAGTCTTCCTTTGCCCGATCTTATAGAATTAAAATGCCGCTATAACGACTGCATCGCGCAAACTTTTGAGGAACTGATTTGGATCAGCCTTTATGGTACCATCACAAAACGCCAGGTGCTCAGCGATGGAAAACTTATGGGATATAGTCAAGAACATGTGGTTGTTACCCAAGAGGAAGGTCTGTTCGACCTAAAGTCAAATCAAGCTTGGTATTTCCCCGAAATACTGCCAGAAAATCAGATTAACGGCTTGCAGCTAACGCAAGATTTCCTTTATATTTACGTCAGTAACGTCATTCGACGTTACGCACTAACTCAGTTAAAACATTAAGTGCGATGCATGTTGCTGTAGCGGGAAATATTGGTTCAGGTAAAACGACTTTAACCGGTTTATTGTCCAAACATTACAAATGGAAGGCCCACTACGAGGAAGTCGAGCACAATCCTTATTTGGATGATTTTTACAACCAAATGGAACGCTGGTCCTTTAATCTGCAGATTTACTTTCTCAACAGCCGCTTTCGCCAAATCATAGACATCCGAGAAAACGGCAAAGAGGTCATTCAAGACCGCACCATATATGAAGACGCCCATATTTTTGCACCAAACCTGCACGCTATGGGACTCATGACCAATCGCGATTTTGAAAATTACCGTTCTTTGTTTGATCTGATGGAAAGTTTCACTAAAGGCCCAGACCTTTTGATCTATCTAAGAAGTTCCATCCCTAATTTGGTCAAGCAAATTCACAAGCGTGGCCGTGAATACGAAAACTCGATCAGTATTGATTACCTCAGCCGATTAAACGAGCGCTATGAGGCGTGGATTCATAACTACGACAAAGGGAACCTCTTGATCATCGATGTGGACGAATTAGACTTTGTGGACAATCAGGAAGACTTAGGGGCGGTTATCAATAAAATTGACGCTGAACTCCACGGGCTTTTTTAGAGTTCAATCCATTGCCATTTCGCCATCACCACCCCCCAATCGAAAAAGATCACCGCAGCTTGATGCCCATTCGTAATAAAGGGCACAATGACAAAGAATAAAACAATCATAAAAAAAACCGGCTCTTTGGCCGGTTTTTTTTATTTAGATATAAGGCAAGATTACTCCTGCTCTACTTCAACTTCGATGACCTTTTCTCCGTCAACTTCGTCGATTTTAATTTTCATTGCCTCCAGTGCTTCAACCTCAGTACGCACCTCTTCTTCGGTTCCTTTAAAAACCTGTACGCTTTCTTGAAGTTCACCATTGACGCTCGTTGTTGTGGTTACAGTCGCTTTGAACGTATCGCCCTCTGATTCCATAATTACAGTAACTTTTTCATCATAATCTTCAGAAACAAACATCATCGCATGCGGCGCTTCAGTCGAAGAGGCTTCGTGATGCCCCCCTAAAATTGGCGCAATCACAAGTCCTACCAAACAGGTCAACTTAATCAAAATGTTCATCGATGGACCAGAAGTATCTTTAAATGGATCTCCAACGGTATCTCCAGTAACCGCAGCTTTATGCGCATCACTGCCTTTGTAAGTCATTTCACCATTAATCTCAACACCTGCCTCGAAAGACTTCTTTGCGTTATCCCAAGCACCACCAGCATTATTTTGAAAAATTGCCCACATTACACCACTCACACAAACACCAGCCATATAACCTCCGAGTGGCTCAGGGCCAAAAACAAGACCAACAACAATAGGGGTTACGATCGTCAAGAGACCAGGCAATAGCATTTCTTTCAGCGCAGCTTTAGTGGAAATTTCCACACACTTACCGTATTCAGGGGTTCCTGTACCTTCCATAATCCCGGGAATTTCGCGGAATTGACGACGTACTTCCTGCACCATTTCCATAGCTGCTTTACCCACAGATTTCATCGCCATAGCCGAGAAAACAACAGGAATCATCCCTCCTACAAATAAAGCGGCAAGAACGTCAGCTTTGAAAATATTAATTCCATCAATACCTGTAAAGGTCACATAGGCAGCAAATAATGCAAGGGCTGTAAGCGCCGCAGAAGCAATCGCAAATCCTTTTCCTACTGCAGCAGTAGTATTTCCTACAGAGTCCAAAATATCCGTACGCTCACGCACATGATCTTCCAATTCACTCATTTCAGCAATACCCCCCGCATTGTCTGCGATAGGACCAAAGGCGTCAATAGCCAACTGCATAGCAGTGGTGGCCATCATCGCAGAGGCAGCAAGTGCCACTCCATAAAATCCAGCCAACTCGTACGAGCCGTAAATTGCAGCCGCAAATAAAAGCACACTCCAAAATGTTGACTTCATACCCACAGCCAAACCAGCGATAATATTAGTCGCAGCTCCAGTAGAAGAGTTCTGAACGATATCCATAACCGGCTTTTTACCCAAACTCGTAAAATAAGCCGTCACATAAGAAATCAATGCCCCTACTGCAAGACCAATACAGGCTGCATAGAACACATTAAGAGAAGAGATATCTTTATAGCCTTCGCCAAAGAATTTCATGCTCATGGTTTCTGGTAACATCCAATCGATCAAGAAATAACTTGCGATCAAAGTCAAGACGATAGCCGCCCAGTTTCCAGTATCTAGAGCCTTTTGTACCTGAGCTTCTTTGGCAGAATTGTCTTTGATACTCACTAAAAAGGTACCAATAATTGAGGCCAAAATCCCTACCCCTGCGATGACAAGTGGTAAAAGAATAGGACCCATATTGTTAAAAGCATCAGAGAATGGTGCAGAAACTGACATATCTCTAATCACATAATTTCCAAGAACCATAGACGCCAATACTGTCGCCACATAAGAACCGAACAAATCTGCACCCATACCGGCAACATCCCCTACATTATCCCCTACGTTATCCGCAATCGTTGCAGGGTTACGCGGATCATCTTCTGGAATTCCCGCTTCAACTTTCCCAACAAGATCAGCCCCAACATCAGCGGCTTTGGTATAGATACCACCCCCAACTCGCGCGAACAAAGCAATGCTTTCTGCTCCGAGTGAGAAACCTGCTAAGGCTTCCAAAACGATCGTCATTTCATTATAAAAATTCCCTCCGTCAGTAATGAACTGCCCTAAGAAGAACATGAAGAACAAACTTAATCCAAGAACAGCCAAACCAGCAACCCCGAGACCCATTACGGTACCCCCTCCAAAAGAGACTTTCAGCGCTTGTGGCAAACTTGTTTTGGCCGCCTCAGCGGTACGAGCGTTGGCCTCAGTAGCCACGCGCATTCCTATATTCCCAGCAAGTGCTGAAAAAATCGCCCCGAATAAGAAGGCTGGAACAATCATCCAGCTGGTTGTTTCTACCATTGTTGAAATCAGAAACAAAAGGGCTGCAGCGACTACTGCAAAAATTACCAACAATCGATATTCCGCATTAAGAAAGGCTAAAGCACCTTCTTTGATGCTCTTTGAAATGCTTTGCATGCGTTCACTTCCTGCCGCCTGTTTTTTGACCCAACTCATTTTGACCAACATAAACAACAGTCCTAATACAGACAGTGCTACAGGGATGTAAATAATGTTTTGTTCTAACATAATTGATTATTTAGTAGGTTTTATTACAATTTTTTGCGGTGGCAAAAGTAGTAAAATAGATCGGTTATCCAACTGATTCTTATGGATTAATGACCCAAAGACAACTTGTGGTTAACACGCGTATTTCTAATTAAAGTCCTGGTTTAAACTTAAGATTTACGATACATCACTTTTTTGACCGCGGCAATGACATCTTCTTTATTGGGAAGCCACTCTGCAAGTAGTACTGGTGAGTAAGGTGCCGGAGTATCGGCAGTATTGATTTTTACAATCGGCGCGTCAAGATAATCAAAGGCTTGAGACTGAACTTGATAAGTTATTTCAGTGGCCACATTACCAAAAGGCCACGCCTCTTCCAAAATGACCAATCTATTCGTTTTTTTAACGCTATCCAAAATTGTTTTATGGTCCATAGGACGCACCGTACGCAGGTCAATGATTTCACATTCAATTCCTTCCTTGGCGAGCTCATCAGCGGCCGTATAGGCTTCTTTGATGATTTTTCCGAAAGAAACAATTGTAACGTCTGAGCCTTTACGTTTGATATCGGCAACACCGAGCGGAATAAGGTATTCCCCTTCAGGCACTTCACCCTTATCTCCATACATCTGCTCACTTTCCATAAAGATTACTGGGTCATCATCACGAATAGCACTCTTTAATAATCCCTTAGCATCCGCCGGATTACTGGGGACCACTACTTTTAGACCTGGGGTGTTGGCGAACCAACTTTCAAAAGCTTGGGAGTGTGTAGCCCCTAACTGCCCTGCAGACCCGGTCGGGCCGCGAAAAACAATAGGACAATTAAATTGACCGCCACTCATTTGACGAATTTTCGCCGCATTGTTGATGATTTGATCAATACCCACTAATGAGAAGTTAAAGGTCATAAATTCAACGATAGGACGGTTTCCATTCATGGCAGAACCCGTGGCGATTCCCGCGAAACCCAATTCTGAAATTGGGGTATCAATAACACGCTCTGGCCCAAACTCGTCAAGCATGCCTTTACTCGCCTTATAAGCCCCATTGTATTCGGCAACTTCCTCACCCATCAAATAAATGCGCTCATCTCGGCGCATTTCTTCACTCATCGCCTCGCAAATCGCTTCTCTAAACTGAATCGTTTTCATGATATTTACTGTCTATTTGACCCTGAATTTTTTCAGGCGAAGCAAAAATAATACTATTTGAAAAGTTTGCTCGATTTTTTGTCATAATTATGTATTTTTATTATGCATGCATAGTAAAATTGAAGGGATTATCGTATCTTCGTAACAACAAAATAACGACTCAAAAAACTGTCCACTACCCATGAAAATACTCGTGTGTATTAGTCATGTTCCTGACACGACTTCAAAAATTAACTTTAACGCCGACCAAACCGCTTTTGACACCGCGGGCGTTCAATATGTCATTAACCCAAACGACGAATTCGGGCTCACTCGTGCCCTTTGGTTTAAGGAAAAACAAGGGGCTACAATCCATGTCGTGAATGTCGGTGGTCCCGAAACGGAACCCACTCTGCGTAAGGCCTTGGCCATTGGTGCTGATGAAGCTATTCGCATCAATCAGCCCGCGACAGATGGTTATAGTGTGGCGCAAGCATTAGCGATCGTGGTCCAGGAAGGACAATATGATCTAGTTATTGCCGGCCGAGAGTCTATTGATTACAATGGCGGGATGGTCCCCGGCATGGTGGCAAAGATTTGTGGTTATGCTTTTGTCAATACGTGCATCGGTCTTGACATTGACGGAGCCTCTGTAACGGCGGTCCGAGAGATCGATGGAGGGAAAGAAAATTTAAAAACGACCTTGCCTTTGGTCATTGGTGGGCAAAAAGGATTGGTCGAGGAAAGTGATTTGCGTATTCCCAACATGCGCGGGATCATGCAGGCCCGCACCAAACCGTTACACGTAAAACAGACCGAACATCCCAAGGCCATGTCTCAAACGCTGCGCTACGAAAAACCAGCCCCAAAGCAGGCCGTGACTTTGGTCGAAAATGCCGAACAACTGATTAACTTATTGCACCACGAGGCTAAAGTCATTTAAAGACCTTAAAGCCTTTTAATAACGCTAACATTTTAACAATCCTCAGCCTTATGCCCATTCTAGTCTACGCAGAATCTGATCAAGGAATTTTTAAGAAAAGTACTCAAGAGCTCATTTCATTTGCCCGAGCAATAGCCGACCAAATGAATACTGAGGTTATTGCTGCGGTGACGCAAGACCCCTCAAACGCCAACCTCGGCCAATACGGCGCGCACAAGGTGTTAAATCTGGAACAGCCGTCATTGGGCGAGTTCAATGCAGAACTTGTTGCGGATGCCTTAACTCAGGCCGCTCGCGCTACTGGATCGAGCACGGTCATCGTATCCTCTAGTGCCAATAGCCGTTATATGGCGCCCTTATTGGCCGTATCCCTCGAGGCCGGATACGTTCCCAATGTGGTTGCACTGCCCCAATCTTACACGCCATTAACCGTGGCGCACAATGTTTTCACAAACAAGGCAACGGCCTTTACCAGCTTACAAAGCAGCATAAGCATTTTGGGCTTGTCCAAAAATGCCTACGGCGTTCATCAGTACGACACAAATGCAGCAATCACCAAACAGGAGGTAACACTGACCTCTTCCTCGGTAGAAGTTACCAGTTTAGACAAAGCATCAAACAAGGTTATGATTGCCGATGCCGAAGTCGTTGTTTCTGCAGGGCGTGGGCTCAAAGGTCCAGAGAACTGGGGGATGATCGAAGAACTCGCCGAAGTCATGGGCGCCGCCACTGCGTGCTCTAAACCTGTGAGTGATTTAGGCTGGCGACCCCATAGCGAACACGTGGGACAAACCGGAAAACCTGTCGCCTCTAACCTTTATATCGCTATTGGCATTAGTGGCGCCATACAACATTTGGCAGGAATCAATTCCTCTAAAGTAAAGGTCGTGATCAATACAGACCCTGAGGCACCGTTCTTCAAAGCCGCAGATTACGGTATCGTTGGCGATGCTTTTGAGGTTGTCCCTGACTTAATCCAAAAATTAAGGGAGTTTAAAGCGCAAAACGCATAATTTTCTTATTTTGGTGCAGGCAAGCAAATTAATTGTTTGCGCTTTGGTCTCGGCCATGAATAACACCCACCAACATGAGCCTTGTGCGCCTCAACATTAAAGGAATCTCCTACAGCCAAACGCAAAATGGGGCTTATGCTCTTATTTTAAGTGAAGAAGACGGTGAGCGCAAGCTCCCCATAGTTATTGGGGCGTTTGAGGCGCAATCAATAGCGATTGCTTTAGAAAACGAAATCCGCCCACCAAGGCCATTGACTCATGATTTATTCAAAACCTTCGCAGATCGCTTTGGTATCGTCGTCAAGCAAGTGATTATTCACAAACTTGTTGATGGTGTTTTCTATTCCAGTATTATTGCCGAGCGGGGCGCCGATGAAGAAATTTTAGATGCGCGCACCAGTGATGCGATTGCTTTGGCCCTTAGATTTAATGCCCCCATTTTTACTTATAAAGACATCCTTAACCAAGCCGGTATTCACCTGCAAACCACTCCTGTCAATCAAGATGAGACAGAACAACAGGACGGGGCCATTGCCAAGCTATTGGGTCAAGATACTGAACAGGAACCAAAGCGTCCTAATTACGCAAAACACACCGTAAAAGAACTCAAAGAACTTTTGAGTCAGGCCATTACACAAGAGGATTATGAAACTGCGGCAAGACTGCGCGACGAATTATCCAAAAGAAACAAATAAGTATGCTGAAAAATTTCTTGCTCATGAGCGCAATGCTCTTCAGCACACTGGTCTGCTGCCAATCGATTGATGGGACCTGGCAATTTGAATCCATCACCAAGGAAGGTCAATCCTTATTTGACATCAACACGGAGGCCGACTATTTAACCTTAGAATCAGGGGCATTTAATTATACGCTTGAGGCCAAAAATAATCTTGAGGCTTCAGGAACCTATCAGCTTAATGACCATCTCTTGACACTGAATTATCGTCGTCCAAAAGACACGATTCGCTCTTATGAGCTGCGGATCAATCAAGATACCCTTGTTCTAAAGGAGTCTGGGGTCATTTATCAGTTTATCGCCAAAAGCATCCCTTCTCAAATCATACCCATAGAAGAATCCAATACGCAATTAAGGACAAGTACACCGCCCGCTGCGGTAAGCGAGGGCCTGAGTGTTAGCCTTGAGAGCTTAGGACGCGGCCTCCTCGGGCTCACCTTTTTGGTGCTTATCGGATTTTTACTGAGCAGTAATCGCAGACGCATCGATTGGCGTTTGGTAGGAACAGGATTGCTCCTTCAAGTTATTTTTGCGGTGCTGGTTTTAAAAGTAGATCGCGTCGCGCTGAGTTTTGACTGGCTGTCCCAACAAGTGGTGACCTTTTTAAATTTCAGTGAAAAAGGTGCTGAATTTCTCTTTGGTGGGCTGGTCAACAATCAAGATACCTTTGGTTATATTTTCGCTTTTAAAGTGTTGCCTACGGTCGTTTTCTTTTCTGCCTTCACCTCGGTACTCTATTATTTTGGAATAATTCAAAGGGTCATCAAGGTTTTTGCTTGGGTCATGAGCCGAACCATGCGCCTATCTGGAGCCGAGAGTCTCGCGGCGGCAGCCAACATTTTTATCGGTCAAACCGAAGCGCCACTTGTGGTGAAGCCGTATCTGGACAAAATGACCAAAAGCGAGCTCATGTGTCTTATGGTCGGGGGAATGGCCACTATTGCCGGCGGGGTTTTGGCTGCTTATATCGCTTTTTTAGGGGGCTCGAGTGAGGCTGAAAAAATTTATTTCGCAAAGCATTTGCTCACGGCCTCAATTATGTCTGCCCCTGCGGCCATCGTTATTGCCAAAATGCTTTATCCCGAAACCGAGACGGTGGATCGAAAACTCGATGTCTCCAGAGAAAAAATCGGGACCAATGTCCTAGATGCCATTGCACGAGGAACGACAGACGGCCTGAAATTGGCCATCAATGTCGGGGCAATGCTGCTGGTATTTACCGCATTGATCGCGGTGTTTAACTGGATTACCGTAGACTGGATTGGAGGACCAACCGGCCTTAATGATCAAATCAACCAACAAACAGCAGGACGCTATACGGGGCTTTCCCTACAGTATATTCTGGGTAATTTATTCGCCCCAGTGGCCTGGATCATCGGGGTCCCTTCGGCAGATATTATCAGTGTCGGACAATTGTTAGGGGAGAAAACAATACTCAATGAGTTTTTCGCCTATGCCTCGCTGTCTGATCTTAAAAACAGCGGACTGTTAACCTCAAATCGATCTATTGTCATCGCGACTTATTCACTCTGTGGTTTCGCGAATTTCGCCTCGATCGGCATTCAAATCGGCGGTATTGGCGGACTCGCCCCAAGCCAACAATCTAATTTGGCTAAGTTTGGGATCAAAGCCCTAATCGGGGGAACCATAGCGGCCTTGATGACCGCAACTATTGCCGGAATGCTCATCGGATAATTATTCAAATAAAGGCTTGATCATTGACGGGGATACACGAAGCTAAAAGTGACCTTTTCCGTTAATAACTATTGATAAAAGTGGGCTTTCTCTGAATCCACGAGAAGTTATGTTTTTTATTTTTACCATAATCTGAAGCTGTTAGATAAATGAAACAATACCACGACTTAGTGCGCCATGTCTTGGAACACGGTGCGGTGAAAGAAGACCGCACAGGGACCGGAACCAAAAGTGTTTTTGGTTATCAAATGCGTTTTGACCTAAGTGAGGGCTTCCCGATGGTCACGACCAAAAAACTCCATCTGAAATCCATAATTTATGAGCTTTTATGGTTTTTAAAAGGCAACACCAATATCGCTTATCTGCAGGAGAACGGCGTGCGTATATGGAATGAATGGGCAGATCCTCAAGGCAATCTTGGCCCTGTTTATGGCCACCAGTGGCGCAATTGGAACAGCGAGGAGATCGATCAAATCAAAGAAGTCATCGACACCTTAAAAAACAATCCGGACAGCCGACGCATGCTTATTAGCGCTTGGAATCCTTCGGTGCTCCCGGACACTAAACAGTCTTTTGCCGAAAACGTAGCTCAAGGTAAAGCTGCCCTGCCGCCCTGTCATGCTTTTTTTCAATTTTACGTTGCGGACGGGAAACTCTCCTGCCAGCTCTATCAGCGCAGTGCCGATATCTTTCTAGGCGTTCCCTTTAATATTGCTTCTTATGCTCTTTTGACCATGATGATGGCCCAAGTTTGCGGTTATGCTCCTGGAGACTTTGTCCATACTTTTGGCGATGCGCATATTTACAGCAATCATTTGGAGCAACTCGAACTTCAATTGTCTCGTGAGCCTCGTCGCTTACCAAAAATGATATTGAACCCAGAAATAAGAGATATTTTTGACTTCACTTTTGAAGATTTCACCCTTACAGATTACGACCCGCATCCGCACATTAAAGGCGCTGTGGCCGTATAGACCTGTCTTAAAGAATTTTATAAAACACATCATTATGAGAAAATACATTATCGCGAGCCTTCTTATCCTTGTTTCAAATGTTGTACTCGCCCAAGAATGGGGAACAGTAGATAAAAATAAGGTCACCCTAAAAGAAATCGCTCCTGTTTGGGCGGGCTGTGAAGACCAATCTGGGGCCGGGCTTCAAAAGTGCTTTACCCAAAAACTAACCCAACATGTGGTTAAAAATTTCAAATATCCTACCGATGCGTATAAAAGCAATACTCAAGGGCGTGTAACCGTAGAGTTTATCATCAATACCGAAGGTATGGTAGAAATAAAAAATGTGAGCGGAGGAGCCCCTTCTTTGCAAGCAGAGGCGCGCCGCAACATCAGCTTAATTCCCAAAATGGTGCGCCCCGGAATGTACGCCGGCAAACCAAAAGCGATTCAATATACCGTTCCTTTTGATTTTAAAACTGGGAAGTAAGCCTTTGGATATAAGTAAATATAACGGACACGAAAAAGGGTTATGGTTACAATGATTGCCGCCATTGGCGCAAACTACGAACTAGGCAAAGACAACGATCTGGTTTGGCATTTACCAGACGATTTTAAACGATTTAAAGCGCTCACCACCGGCCATTGCATCATTATGGGACGTAAAACCTTTGAGTCCTTTCCTCGGCTTCTGCCGAATCGCAAACACATCGTCATTACGAGAAACTCTGATTATGCAGTTCCCCAAGGCGTTGTGGTGGTTCAAAATATGGCCGAAGCATTAGCGCACACCAAAGACGACCCGCAACCCTTTATCATTGGTGGAGGCGAAATTTATCGTTTGGGAATGCAGTGGGCCGATTGCCTTGAAATCACGCATATCGATGGCCACTTTGACTGCGACACTTTTTTTCCCGAGTTCGACCATGAACTTTGGGACTGTATCTCTAGCGTAAGCCATGGAAAGGATCAAAATCATGATTACGCCTTTACATATAAGACCTACCACCGAAAAGAAACCAAAAATAAGATTGAATAAACTCATTATTGCCCAAAACAGCATATAAAAATTACATCTATGAAGGCATACGTATTTCCTGGACAAGGGGCCCAATTTACTGGAATGGGCAAAGAACTTTACGAGCAATCCCCTTTGGCTAAATCTCTTTTTGAACAAGCCAACGACATCTTGGACTTTGACATTACTAAGATTATGTTTGAAGGCTCTGCAGAGGATTTAAAACAAACTGAGGTTACCCAACCTGCTGTCTTTTTACACGCCACCATTTTAGCCCAGGTCTTGGGCGATACCTTTCAACCGGACATGGTCGCAGGACACTCATTAGGAGAATTTTCCGCTCTTGTGGCCAATAAAACGCTAAGCTTTGAAGACGGGCTCAAACTGGTCTTCCAAAGGGCCCAAGCCATGCAAAAAGCCTGTGCCATAGAACCCTCAACCATGGCTGCCGTACTCGGATTAGAAGATTCCGTGGTAGAACAAATTTGTCAAGAAACCCCAGGAACTGTTGTGGCGGCAAATTACAATTGCCCGGGTCAACTCGTTATTTCTGGAAGTATCAACGCCGTTGAGGCCGCGTGTGCTAAACTCACGGAGGCGGGCGCTCGCCGAGCACTGATCTTGCCTGTAGGGGGGGCTTTTCACAGCCCACTAATGGCCCCAGCCCAAGAAGAACTCGGGCGCGCCATTGAGGCCACAAATTTTGCCCAACCGATTTGTCCCGTCTACCAAAACGTGACCGCCGCGGCCGTAGAAGATCCGGCAGCCATCAAAAGTAATTTATTGGCTCAGCTTACCGCTCCCGTGCGTTGGACACAAAGTGTACAACAAATGATCCAAGACGGAGCCACTCATTTTGTTGAAGTAGGTCCTGGAAATGTACTTCAGGGATTAGTCAAGAAAATCAATCGAGACGCTCAAACAGAAAAGGCCGAATTATAGTCCGCGAATCCGCTTTTCCCAGGCCCATGCCGAGGACAGGGAGGTCGCTAAATCGCGTTTGGTGCTCCAGCCCAAAACCTGTGTCGCCTTGTTGGTGTCTGCATAAACCGCGATAACGTCTCCTTCGCGCCTGCCTACGATTTGGTAGGGCAATTTTACGCTGGTCGCTTGCTCAAAGGTTTGAATAACTTCAAGCACTGAGTTCCCTTGTCCTGTACCCAGGTTAAAAACCTCAACAGGCTCTAGCTGTGCCTTTTGAACCAAACGATTTAAGGCCACAACATGGGCCTCAGCCAAATCCATTACGTGAATGTAATCGCGAATACAGCTTCCATCTGCCGTAGGATAATCATCGCCAAAAACGGAAAGTCGCTCGCGCAAACCGGCCGCAGTCTGGGTAATGAATGGCACGAGATTCTGAGGAACTCCTTTAGGGAGCTCGCCTACTAAAGCGGAATCATGAGCTCCAATAGGATTGAAATAGCGCAACAAAATAGTCCGCATTGGACTCACTTTGCACAAGTCGTGAAGAATTTCTTCGGCAATTTGCTTCGTGTTTCCGTAAGGGGATAATGCCCGTTTAATCGTAGCAGACTCATCGATAGGCAATTGATCTGGCTCTCCGTATACCGTACAAGAAGAACTAAAAATAAAATTATGGACCCCATGGGCTACACAATTTTGCAGGACATAAACTAAAGCGTTAATGTTGTTCTCGTAGTATAACAAAGGATTCTCAACGCTCTCTCCGACCGCTTTACTCGCCGCAAAATGGATGACGCCTTCAAAACTGTGTTGGTCAAAAAGATTATTCACTGCAGCCTTGTCCCGCAAATCTAATTCGATAAATTCTGGGGTAAACCCGATAATTTGTTCCAGACCTTGAAGCACCGTACGCTCAGAATTAGACAAATCGTCGACAATTAAAACCGAATAACCACTTTCGTGCAAAGCCACTACCGTGTGCGAGCCTATGTAACCCAAGCCTCCTGTAACCAGTATTTTACCCATGACGCTGATCTTTTACAAATTCAATAACGGTCTTGGTAATAAAGTCGATTTGATCGTCCTGGAGTTCGGTGTGCATCGGTAATGAAATCACGCATTGCACAAGGGCATTGGTCACCGTAAAATCAGCTTCATTGTAGCGCTCGTCTTTATACGCCTTTTGCGCATGTAACGGAATTGGGTAATACACTCCGCATGGAATGTTATTCGACGCAAGATGTTTCACTAAGGCATCACGATCGACTCCATCGATCTTCAGAGTATATTGATGAAAGACATGACAATCGCACTGGGCGCAGATCCCCTTCTCGGGGCCACAGGCGCCGCTGGGCGTGGTAATGCCCGGCACCTGAGCGAAGGCTCTGGTGTACGCCGCCGCGGCGCGGCGGCGAGCGGCGTTATACTGATCTAATCGAGGGAGTTTAGCGCGCAGAACAGCGGCTTGAAGCGAATCTAATCGCGAATTTACCCCAACGACATCGTGGTGATAGCGCTCGTACATTCCGTGATTGACGATCCCGCGCAGGGTATGTGCTAAATCATCGTCATTGGTAAAAATCGCGCCACCATCTCCGTAACCGCCCAAGTTTTTAGAAGGAAAAAACGAGGTGGAGGCGACATGACCTATAGTTCCGGTCTTCTGCTTACTGCCATCGCTAAAGGTACACTCGGCACCAATGCCTTGAGCGTTATCTTCAATGACAAATAAATTATATTTTTTCGCAAGCGCCATAAGGGGCTCCATATCTGCCGAAAGGCCAAACAAATGAACGGGCACGATGGCTTTGGTCCGCGCTGTGATCACGCGCTCAACCGCGGCTAAATCGATATTAAAATTAATAGGATCCACATCGACCAAAACTGGGGTTAATCCCAATAAGGCAATCACCTCTACGGTCGCTGCAAAGGTAAAGTCCGCCGTAATGACCTCATCGCCCGGTTTTAAGCCCAGGCCCATCATGGCGATTTGCAGTGCATCGGTCCCATTAGCACAGGGAATGACATGCTTCACCCCGAGGTAGGCCTCTAGTTCCTTTTGAAAGGACTGTACTTCAGGACCATTAATGAAACTCGCCGTATCAATAACCCCTTGCATCGAAACGGTCACTAGGTCCTTAATTTCGGCATACTGACCCTGAAGGTCTACCATTTGTATTTTTTTCATTTGGCGCGATTTGAATGGGTCAAAACTACGAAAAATTGACCTACAAGCGTCACGGAATTGGGCAAAGAACCGTAATTTAGCCTCAAAGCATATGGGTCAAATCATTTACAATTCACTGAGTTTTTTCGGCCAACTCCTGTTACGCCCATTGCAGTGGGTAGGCTCTGAAAAGTTACGCGCGTTTTGGAACGGCCGGGGCAATACTTGGGCCCAACTCAACACGCTTGACCCTGCTAACCCCAATAGACTTTGGATGCATTGTGCCTCATTGGGAGAGTTTGAACAGGGGCGGCCCATATTGGAATGGCTGCGTCAAAAATACCCCGAGCACCAGATCGTACTGAGCTTTTTTTCGCCCTCTGGTTTTGCCCCCAAACAAAAGACCCCTCTAGCCGATTTGGTGGTCTATCTCCCATGGGATAGCCCGAGTAACGCTAAATCATTTGTTGAATTAATCGCTCCGAGCGCGGCCTACATTGTTAAAAGTGATTTGTGGCCCAATTATCTGATACAATTACGAAAGCGAAACATCTCGACCTATGTCATCGCAGCCCGTTTTAAAACGAAACATTGGATTTTTGGACCTGCTGGGGGATTTATGCGCGCGCATCTTTTGGGCTTAACCCACATTTTTGTTCAAGATCAAGCCTCTCTTGACTTACTTAAAAAACACGGCATTAATCAATCGAGTCTTTCTGGTGACACGCGCTTTGATCGTGTTTGGGCACAAACAAAGCAAGATAATCGTTTGGATTTTCTTCAAGTCTTTAAAACCGATGAGCCCTGTGTAATACTGGGCAGTTCTTGGCCTGAGGATCATGACCTTTGGATTTCGTCCATTAACCAATTTTCCGAAAAAGGGGTGCGTTTTATCATAGCGCCTCATGATTTGAATCCTACTGAAATTCAAAGGCTTCAGAGTAAAATAACTACGCCATGCGCGGTTTACAATGGAACAATCACACCCGACCTTACTTCTGCGCGTGTGCTCATTATCAACACAATTGGGCATCTCTCTAGAGCTTACGCGAGTGCGGATATGGCTTATGTCGGGGGCGGCATGGGCCATAGTGGTTTGCACAATATCCTAGAACCAGCGGCTTTTGGCCTACCCGTAATCATTGGACCGGTTTATGACAAATTTCCAGAGGCAATAGCGTTGACTGAACGCAAAGGAGTTCAAGTCGTGTCAAAGGAGCAAGACGTTCGTGAAATCATGGACCGATGGCTCAGTGATTCGACAGACTTTAAACTTATGGGGGCGGTAAATCGAGATTATATTCAACAACAATCTGGAGCGACAAAGCACATTATCAGTAAACTTGAGTCAATGGACTAATCCCATTTATTGATTCAGGCGGTTGATTTGTCCTTTGAGTTCATTCATCGATTCTTGCAACTGCCTTAAAAGCGTGCTTTCACTCGGTTCTTCCAAACCAAAGGTTAATTTACTATTGACCTGCCATAATTCTTGAATGTCTTTTGTAGCCACTTCGATGGGCAGGTATTCTGGATTAAGGGAGACCAGGCGTACTTTATGAGGCATCCCATTGATTTTTTCTAATTTTTTAACCAGTACTGAATCATGAAGGACCACAATATAAATTTTTCGATCTGAGGCCTCGGCGATATGCCCTACCGCACGTCCCAAGACCCATTCCTTTGGGCGAATATTCGGCAACATACTGTCTCCCTCAACTTGAAAGCCTCGATACGTCGCATTGCGAAATTCCGGCAAAGGCATGTGAAAAGCCGGTAAACTCCCGACCCAGGTTACATCCTGAATATTGTGCGGATAGCCCGCAGCCGCTTTTTGGTTGACTAACAATATAGTGTCTTCCCCGTGTGGATCAACCGCGATGACCTTTGGCTGAACATTGGTTTGATCCAGACTTAGATTCATCTCGTGACTCTTTCCGAAGAGCCATAATGGATTAATGCCAAACTGATGGAGCAACTCCATAACCACGGAACCCGTAATCTTAGTTTTCCCACGCTCGATATCCGCGGTACTTCCTTTTATCCCTAAAATCTTCGCAAAGGATTGTTGGGTATGCCCCTGATCTTCGCGTATTTTTTTGAATCTCCGGATTTCAATTGATAATTGTTGCTTCATTGGCTAAAAATACACATAATTTGGAAATATTCCAATTAAAAAAGGAAATATTCCATTAAAATTTATCCCTAACTCCCTAGCTTTCAATAGATAAATTATTCTATCTTTGTTCCACGGAAAATTTAACCACTAAATTAATTAACTATGAAAAAAGTATTAATCACTTTTGCTGCTTTAGCGATGATCGCTTCAGTTACTTCATGTAGAGAGACTGAACAAAAAACCGAAGAAGCTGTTGAAGCTGCTGTTGAGGCAAACACTGATGCCGTTGAGGAAGCTGGTGAAGCTACCGAGGAGGCTGCAGACGCTGTAGAAGAAGGTGCTGAAGAAGCTACTGACGCTACAGAAGGTGCTATGGAAGATGCAGCTGAGGCTGTTGAAGGCCACGACGCTGACGCACACTAAGATAGAACACTTAGCAACAAAAAACCCTCACGATTGTGAGGGTTTTTTTGTTTATGACACTTAAATATGTGCTCGTGATTTAGAAATTATATCGAGCACCTACACCAATGGTGAAATGTGAGTAAGTATTATC